>JACCED010548179.1_pt1 | contig 9994 bp, 10 predicted proteins | sample 7455021 | NCBI WGS metagenome assembly JACCED01 (sample SAMN15323456, study PRJNA562643) | freshwater metagenome | isolation source: river surface water | place: USA:Blue River Watershed | collected 2017-08-19 | reverse complement strand
GCCCCCACGGTCATGGCCATGGGCATCACCCACGCGCCTCGTCCGGCTACCACCACCGTTCATCCGACTGGTTGGGGCCACTGATCGTGTTGGGCATTGCCGGCGCCGCCATCAGCGCAGCGGCCAGTCAACCAAGCACCACACCACCGCCCCAGGTGACTTATGTGACACCCCCGCTCACCTACGTGCCACCGCCTCCGCCCGCGAGTGCCAGCTACTTTTGCAGCTCGGTGGGGCAGTTTTACCCGAATACCGCTTATTGCCCGGAAGGCTGGCAGCTGGTTTACCCCGTGCGCTGAAAAAACGGCTTGACTCAGCGCGTGGCTGGACTGCGCGCAGCCCATCGTCTTGCAACATTTCGGTTCAAAGTCGATAGATGCGACGCGCGTTGTCGCTGAATACTGCGCTATTTTCTTTTGCAGACAATTTGGACAACACATCCAATGACAGTTCTCGCCAAGCGGCGTAACGACCTGCCATCTCCAGCACAGGCCAATCGCTGCCCCAAAGCAAACGCTGGGGACTCCAAATGTCCAACAGCGCTTCGCACCAAGGGCGCACCACCTCCACGGGTTGACCCGCCGGGGCCTCGGTCCACAAACCCGACATCTTGCACACCACCTTGGCCGGATCTGTCCGGCGGGCCAGTTGCGTCATCGCCTCGCGCCAAGGGTCCATGGCCGCTGTGTGGATGACGGGTTTGGCCCCATGGTCCACCACCACGGTCAAATCGGGGTGGGCCTGGGTGAGTGCCAGGATGCGCGGCAGGTGGACCGGTGTGATCAGGGCATCGAACACCAGAGCGCTGCGGGCCATGGCCGACAGCACGGGCTGGATGGCGGGCTGCAAGATCCAGTCAGGGTCGCTCAGGTCTTGCAGCATGGGCCGCAGGCCTTTGAGCAAGGGCTGCTCGGCGCGACGCGCCAGCTGCTGCACGGCGTCCGGGGCCAGCATGTCGATCCAGCCGATCACGCCCAGCACGGCGGGGTTGTCCTGCGCTTGCTGCAACAAAAACTGCGTCTCTTGCGCTGTGGGCGCGGCCTGCACCAGCACACCACCGCTCACGCCCCAGGCCCGGGCTTGGTGCTGCCAGTCGGCCACGGACACATCGCGGTAAATGGGCGCCAGCTCGGGCGTGAGCCAGCCATAGTCGGCCCGCGCCAGTTGCCAGCAGTGGAAATGGGCATCGATCATGCCAAGGCTCCCGGTGTTGGTGCCTCGGCAGGTATCCAGCCTTCGTGGCGCAGCTGCTGCCAGAAACCGGCCGGAATCACTTCGCGCTCGGCTTGCCGGGCCGCTTGCCACTGGTCGGCACTGCGCACGCCCAGCATCACGATCTGCGTGGCCGGGTGGGCCAGGGCGAACTGCAAGGCGGCAGCGGACAGGCTCACGCCGTGCTGGTCGCACACCGCCTGCATGCCCAAGGCTTTGTCCACCCAGGCTTGAGCGGCGGGGGCGTAGTTGAAGGTCAGCGTGCGATCTGTCGCCACACGCGTGGCCAAGATGCCCGAGTTGAACACCCCGCCCAGCGCCAGCGCCACGCGCCGTCTGATCAACTGCGGCATGAGCGTAGGCAAGGCGGATTGGTCAAGCAAGGTGTAGCGGCCCGCGAGCATGAGCACATCCAGATCGGCGTGGCAGAGTACCTGCTCGACGATCTGGTGGTCGTTCACGCCCAGGCCAATGTGGCTGAGCAGGCTTTGGGCTTTGAGCCGTGCCAGCTCGGGCAAGGTCTCATCCAGCACCTGGCGCAGCACCGCGTTCGCCTGAGCACCGTGCGTGGCTTCGTCGATGTCATGGATGTAAACGGCGTCCAGCTGCGCCAGCCCCAGGCGTTGCAAACTGTCTTCGACGCTGCGGCGCACGCCAGCGGCCGACAAATCCCAATGCTGCACAAAGGGCAGCGTGTCCACATAGCTGTGCTGTTCGCGCGGCGCGCCCTCTTGCGGCGTGAGTAAACGCCCCACCTTGGACGACAACCGCCAGTGGCTGCGTGGGTACGGCCGCAACGCGTCGCCCAAACGGCGCTCAGACAGTCCATGGCCGTAATGGGGCGCGGTGTCGAAGGTGCGGCAGCCATCGGTCCAAGCGGTGTCGATCAGGCCACGCGCTTGCGCATCGCTCAGTGGCTGGAACAAATTGCCCAGTGGCGCGCCACCCAAACCCAAACGCGCACCATCGGTGCAAGGTAAAAAAGCAGGGTTCATGGTGGCAAAGGGGCGTTCAGGGTTGGACATGGCCTGCATGTTACGGAGCGCAGCACAACATGACCAGCGCTGTGGCAAATGTGGCGAAACAAGGGTAATCACGGGGTCGGCTCGGTGCGACTCACGACTAACATGTTAGTCAGTCATGCTGAAAAACATATCGCCTCTCCTCACGCCCGAACTGCTGTTTGGCCTGGCCAAACTGGGCCATGGCGATGACGTGGCCTTGGTCGATGCCAATTTCCCTGCTGATCGGGTGGCACAACAAGCGGACGCCAGGTTAGTGCAATTGCCCGGCTTGAGCACCACCGACGTGCTGCAAGCGATATTGGGCGTGCTACCGCTGGACCACTTTGACCACCCCAACACCTGGACGATGGAAGTAGTGGGCGACGCGCATGCGGTGCCCATGCCGGTCGCTGAATTCAGACACATGCTGAAAGCATTGGGCGAAGCCGAACCCGCCGTTCTGGAGCGCTTTGCTTTTTACAAGCACGCCAGCGCCGCCAGGCTGGTGGTGCAAACCGGTGACCTGCGCAAATACGCCAATCTCTTGCTGCGCAAGGGTGTGGTCTCAAGCGACTGAGCCATTCACATGAACGCCGCTTCCCCCCAACAGTCACTGCGCGCGCGCGCCTACGAAAACTTCAGACAGCAAATACTGCGGGCCAATGTACGTCCAGGGCAATTCGTATCACAGCGCGAATTGATGCAGTTGCTGGACATGCCCTTGGGCGCAGTGCGCGAATTGATTCCACGTCTCGAGGCCGAGGGGCTGCTGCGCACTGTCCCGCAGCGCGGCCTGCAAATCGCGCATGTGGACCTGAAGCTGATCCACAACGCCTTTCAGCTGCGCGCCATGCTGGAGCGCGAAGCGGCGTTGCATTTTGTGCAAGCAGTCAGCGATGTCGATTTGGCCAGCATTGAACAAGCCCACCTGGATATCGTGCAACGCGCCGAACAAGGCCCGATCACCGACGAGCTGCTGACCGAAGCCACCTCAGTGGACTGGGGTCTGCACGACCTCATGATCGACACCCTGGGCAACGACCTGATCTCGCAAACCTACCGCATCAACAGTTTGCGGGTGCGCCTGATCCACCTGGAGCGCTCGACCTTGTCGGCCGAAGTCTTGCTGCCCGCCATGCAGGAACACCTGAACCTGATTGCTGCGCTCAAATCGCGCGACCCTGTCGCCGTCGCCACGCATGTCGCCTTCCACATCCACAGCGCACACCAAAGGGTGCTCGGACAAGACCGGCGCGTATTGAACCGTACCGCACCCATTGAATACCCATCCACACCACTCACGGAGCTCACTTGACCCCCTCGCTCACCAACAGCCGCAATGGCTTTCAGGGCATTTGGCCCGCCATGCTCACGCCACTCGATGTCCAACTGAACATCGACCACGCCAAACTGGCGGCCCATGCTTTGTCCTTGATCCAGTCGGGCTGCGGGGGCGTGACGATTTTTGGCACCACGGGCGAAGGCCCGTCGTTTTCCCTGCAAGAGCGCAAGCAGGCCGTTGAACAACTGATCGCCAACGGTGTCCCTGCCGAGCGCATCATGGTCTCCACCAGCTGCGCCGCCGTCACCGAAACGCTGGAGCTGACCCGCCATGCGGTGGCTTTGGGCGTGCACGGCTGCCTGGTGTTGCCGCCCTTCTTTTTCAAAGGGATCAGTGACGAGGGCATCCTGAACGGTTACATCCAGATCATCGAGGGCGTGAACCGCCCCGATTGGCGTTTGTACATGTACCACATTCCCCAGGTGATCGGGGTGAACCTGTCACACGGCGTGATCGCCGAGTTGCTCAAGCGCTACCCCGGCATCATCGCGGGCATCAAGGACAGCAGCTGCGACCAAGCGCACTCGGTGGCACTGGCCAAAGCCTTCATGCCCCCGCTGACGGTGTACGTGGGTTTTGAACCCGATCTGCCCACCCTGGGGCCACTGGGCAGCACAGGCGCCATCAGCGGGCTGGCCAACTTCATGCCGCGCATCGTGCACCGCATGGTGTTGGAGTCCAGCGCCCCCGGCACGGCCCATGACGCACAGCGCGTGCAAACCATGCTGGATTTGCTCAAACCCCACTCGCTGATGCCTGCCCTCAAAAGCGTGATGGCCACGCTGCACAATGACCCCAGCTGGTTGCGCGTGCGCGCCCCGCTGGTGGCCATGACGCCCGAGGCCCATGCGGCCTTTGCCCAGCAGGTGCAGCAGTTCAGCATTGACACCATGCGCGAATAAAGCGTTTCTTTCCATTCCTTTCACCCACCACTCCAGGAGACAAGCATGAAAAACACATCCACCCTGCGTCGCGGCCTGTTGGCCGCCAGCGTTTCGGCGCTGGCCATTGGCAGCATGCTCGGCGTGAGTACGCAAGCCATGGCGCAAGCCAAAATCCCGATGCGCATTTCCACCCCGGCGGTGCCCGACGACTGGCACGCCAAGATGTGGACGGTGTTCAAGGACGCGCTCGACAAATCCTCGCCCAACCAGTTCGACACCCAGATCAACCTGAATGCCTCGCTGTTCAAGCAAGGCACCGAGCCGGCCGCTATGGCCCGGGGCAACCTGGAGCTGTCGGCGATTTCGGCTTTTGACATGGCCAAACTGGTGCCCGAGTTCTCGATCTTCACCGCCGGTTATGTGGTGCGCGACCCGGCCCACCAGCAAAAGGTGTTCAACGGCCCGATCGGTGAAGGCCTGTTCAAGACCGTCTCTGAAAAAATGGACGTGACGGTGCTGTCCACGGTGTACCTGGGCACACGCCAGGTCAATTTGCGCGAAGCACGCCCGGTCAAGACCCCGGCCGACCTCAAGGGCATCAAGTTGCGCATGCCCGGCACCAAAGAGTGGCTGTTCCTGGGTGAAGCCCTGGGCGCTACGGCCACACCGCTGGCTTTTGGCGAGGTGTATCTGGGCCTGAAAACCGGCACCATCGACGGCCAGGACAACCCGCTGCCCACCGTGCGCGCGGCCAAGTTTTATGAAGTGACCAAGCAACTGGTGCTGACCAACCACCTGGTGGACGGTATCTTCATTGCGATCTCGAACAAAACCTGGAACGCCCTGACGCCTGCGCAAAAGCAAAACGTCAAGGCCGCTGCGCAAGCCGCCGCTCAGTACAACAACGAGAACCGCATCAAGGAAGAAGGCCAGATTGTGGACTTCTTCAAGCAGCAAGGCCTGCAAGTGACCACGCCCGATTTGGAAGCCTTCCGCAAGTCGGTGCAGGACACCTATGCCAAGTCGGACTACGCCAAGGTCTGGCCCGCTGGGATGCTTGAGCGCATCAACAACACCCGCTGACCATGCGCTGGTTCAAAAAAGCCGCCGACACACTCGGCGGCCTTGTTTTTCTCTGCCTGTTCCTGACCTTTCTGGTGCAGATCACGGCCCGCTTTGTGTTCAACAAACCCTTGCCCTGGACCGACGAGCTGGCGGTGATTTTGTACCTCTGGGCCATCCTGTGGGCTGCGGCCTTCATGGTGCCTGAGCGCGAACAAGTGGTGTTTGACCTGCTGTGGAACAACGTCAGCGTGGGCACGCGTCGCGTCCTGCGCATCGTGGGCAACCTGATGATCGGCGGCCTGGCCCTGGTGGCCATTCCGGCCAGCTGGGACTATGTGCACTTCATGGCGCGTGAATCGTCGCCCGTGCTGGACATCTCGTTCCAGTGGGTGTTTTTGCCGTTTGTGCTGCTGCTGTTGGCGCTGGTCTTGCGCAGTGCGTTTGGCATTTGGCAAGCCATCAAAGGACAGGGCCTTGAAGCCCAGGGACTTCCAACATGACTTTGGCTTTGTGGGCCCTGGTGGGCGTGGTGGTGATCGGCATGCTGCTGCGCATGCCGATCGGTTTTTCCATGCTTATGGCGGGCGTGGCTTATTTGCTGGTCAAAGGGCAGGACCTGGGGCTGGTGGCCGAGCAGGTGAGCAACGGCCTGTACAACAGCTATGTGCTGCTGGCGGTGCCGCTGTTTGTATTCGCGGCCAACATCATGAACGCGGGCACGGTGAGTGAGCGCATTTTTGACTTTTGCCGCATCTTGGTGGGCCGCATGCGCGGGGGCCTGGCGCAGGTGGACATTCTGGTGAGCGTGATCTTCTCGGGCATGAGCGGCAGCGCGATTGCCGATGCCGCAGGCCCAGGCCTGGTGACCATCAAGCAAATGCTCAAAAAACCCGAGTACACCCCGGGTTTTGCCGGTGCGGTGGTGGTGGCCAGTGCCACGCTGGGGCCGATCATTCCGCCGTCGATTCCAATGGTGATTTACGCGCTGGTTTCCGGCGCTTCGGTCGGCGCGCTGTTCCTGGGCGGCGTGGTGCCCGGTGTATGCATGACCATCCTGATGATGAGCGTGGTGCACTACATTGCCCGCAAACGCAACATGCCGCGTGAAGAACCTATTCCACTCAAGGAATGGCCAGCCATCCTGTTCCGGGGTGCCTTGCCCTTGTCCATGCCCATCGTTTTGCTGGGCGGTATTTATTCGGGGGCATTCACCCCGACCGAAGCGGCTGCTGTGGCGGCCTTGCATGCGCTGATTCTGGCGGCCTTCGTGTTCCGCGCCCTGAGCTGGAAAGCCTTTTGGGGCGTGGTGCTCGAATCGACCCGGTCGAGTGCGGTGATCACCATAATCCTGGCCGGATCGTTCATGCTGAACTATGCCTTCACCGCCGAAGGCGTGCCGCAGGCCATGGCGGCCTGGGTGGACAACCTGCACCTGAGCCGCCTGCAGTTTTTGTTCATGGTCAACGCCCTGTTTTTGATTCTGGGCTGCTTTTTGGATGTGTCGGTGCTGCTGCTGGTGTTTGTGCCCATGCTGCTGCCTGCGGCCAAACTGCTGGGCGTAGACCTGGTGCACTTTGGTGTGCTGGTGGTGCTCAACATGATGATCGGCCTGATCCACCCGCCTTTTGGCATGCTGCTGTTCGTGACCAAGGCACTCACGGGTATCCCGATTGGCGACATGATGCGCGAAGGCTGGCTGTTTTTGGTCATGCTGCTGGGCCTGCTGGTGGCCATGACCATCTTCCCTGAGATCGTGTTGTGGCTGCCGCAGACCATGGGTTACGGTACCCCGGGAGCGAGCTGATGACCGTCGATGTGGTCTGTGTGGCCAGCTGGAATGTGGACCTGATTGCCCACATTCCCCAACCTCTTGAGCGTGGCCAGACCCAAATGGCGCAAGGCTTTGAGCGACTGCCCGGTGGCAAGGGCAGCAACGCGGCGATTGCCGCTGCGCGCCAGGGCGCGCAGGTGGGCCTGATCGCCCGCATTGGCGGCGACGACTTCGGCCAAATGGGTCTGGACCTGTGGGCCCGCGAAGGCATCGACAGCCAGCACGTGTTGCGTGGCGAAGGTGAAGCGAATGGCACGGCGCTGATCTTGGTGTACGAAGATGGTGACAACTCGATTGCCATATACCCCGGCGCAGGCGCGGGCTTGACCGCTGCGCATGTGCAGGCAGCCACCGACATGCTCACTCATGCACGCGTAGTCATGGCCTCATGCGAAGTGCCGTTGGAGGCTACGCGGGCCGCGTTCGCGATCGCCCGTGCCCATGGCGTACTCACACTCTTGAATCCAGCACCAGCCATGTCATTGCCCGACGACCTGTGGCCCTTGGTCGATGTGCTAACACCCAATGAGGGCGAATTGTTGATGCTGGCTGGCACCGCAGACATCGAAACGGCTGCGCAACGTCTTTTGCAACGTGGTGTCAAAGCACTCGTGGTCACGCTGGGTGATCGTGGCTGTGCACTGTTCCGGCAGAATGTTTCCCCTTTGTTTGTTCCAGGTCACAGCATGGCTGTGGCAGACACCATTGGTGCCGGAGACACCTTTACCGGCAGCTTGGCCGCCGCTCTGGCGCACCGAACACCATGGCCAGAGGCCCTGAAATGGGCTAACGCAGCAGCCGCCTTATCCACCCAAGCACACGGCGCCGTTACCGCCATGCCATCCCGAGAACAAGTTCAGGCTTGGCTTTCACACGATGAAGATCGGTAACGATCAAGCGCACCAATAATGGATGGATGCCATTTTTTCGCAACATCTCCAAGCTTGACCTGATTCCCTTCAGCTTCTGGCTGTCTTTGCCCCAGCTCATCACCTGGGGCAGTGTTTTCTACACCTTTTCCTTGCTCATGACGCCGCTGGAGGCCGAGCTTGGCATGGGCCGGGCCGAGTCTTCGCTGGCCTTCAGCCTGGCGTTGCTGGCCGAGGGCTTGATGGCTTATGCGGTCGGCCGCTGGATCGACGCCGGACACGAGCGTGTGGTGATGACGCTGGGGTCGGTTTGGGTGGGGCTGGGTTTGCTGGGGCACAGCGCAGTGACATCGGTGGCCGGGTTTTATGCCGCCTGGATCTGGCTGGGCCTGGGCATGGCCGCCACGCTCTACACCCCGGCATTTGCGGTGGTCACACGGCGCTATGGTCAGGACTTTCGCCGCGCCATCATCACCCTCACGTTTCTCGGCGGCTTGGCCAGCACCGTGTTCATCCCTTTGTTTTCCTGGTGGATCGCACTTTGGGGCTGGCGACAAGCCCTGTGGGCGCTGGCGGCGCTGCAATTTTTGGTGTGCATGCCTTTGCACGGCTGGCTGCTGCAAGGCGCACCGCGCTCCTCCTGCCATGCACCGTCAAAAAATGGAAACAACAGGCCAACGACGCTGCAGTCCACGGTCTCGGTGCGTGAACACCTGCGGCACGCCCCCTTTTGGCTGCTGGCCCTGTTCATGGTGCTCATGATGTCGGTCACCTCTGCCCTGCCCGCCCACATGATCGCTTTGCTGCAAGAGGCGGGTTTGTCCCCCACATGGGTGATTGCCGTGCCGGCGGCCATTGGCGTGATCCAGGTGGTGGGGCGCGTGGTGTTGTTTCTCTTTGAACGCCGCTGGGACGTGCACACCGCCAACCGCTGGATCCCTGGCTTTATTCCCATGGGGGTGCTGGCGCTGTTGCTCGGGGGTTTTCACCCGGCAGGGGCACTGCTGTTTGTGCTGTTGTTCGGCCTGGGCAACGGCATGATCACCATCGTCAAGGGGACGGCGCTGGCCCAATACGTGAGCCGCGACCACGTAGGCCAACTCAATGGCTTGCTGGGTCTGCCGATCGCGGTGGCCAGAGCCGCTGCCCCTTTGACGGTGGGCCTGCTGTGGTCACCCGCAAGCGGTTACCAGTTGGCCCTGCTGTGGCTGCTGGTGGCCAGCCTGTTGGCCACCGCCGCCTTGTGGGTGGCGCAAAGACATGCCCTGAATACCCAGCCTTGAGGGGTGTGCAAACCGCCACACCCGAAGCTGCGCCCCTGCTTATATCCACAACGGCATATATAACCAACTAAAAAATCGTTCCCATGTCTTTGGTGGCTGGCCACAATCGCACCATTGTTTTCAACCACCCTCAAGGGATTGTCCAAATGAAACACCTCACCACCCTGGTTCTGGGCCTGGCCCTGTCGGCCGCCGCCTCGGCCGCCCAACCCCTGCTCAGCCCCGCCGATCTGCAGGCCAAACTGAACAACCCCCAAGTGCGCGTGATCGACATCCGCGACGCCAAGTCTTATGCCGCCGGACACATCGCCGGCGCGGTCAATGCGCCTTACGGCAGCTGGCGCGGCCCCGCGCACAACCCGGGCGAACTGCCCGAGTTGCCCAAGCTGACGGCGCTGGTGCAAAGCCTGGGCCTGACGCCCGCCACCCACGCGGTGGTGGTGTCGAGCGGCGCTGACGCCACCGACTTCGGTGCCTCCGCCCGCGTGTACTGGACGCTGAAAG
>JACCED010211336.1_pt1 | contig 9994 bp, 9 predicted proteins | sample 7455021 | NCBI WGS metagenome assembly JACCED01 (sample SAMN15323456, study PRJNA562643) | freshwater metagenome | isolation source: river surface water | place: USA:Blue River Watershed | collected 2017-08-19 | reverse complement strand
GTGCCTGAGTCGATTCACCTGCACCCGCTCGTGGGCCCAGATGGGGAATGGACGACCGCCCGTCTCCTCCAGCAAGGCCGTGGTCCCTGTGACGTAGTGGAAGTGCGTGTAGATCACCGCGGCGATGGGCGCGTCGCAATACTGGCGGAACTCGCGCAAGGCGTCCTGCATGGCCTCCACCGAGTCGTTGGTGTCGATCACGATCACACCCTCGGGCGCCAGGATGAAGGTGTGGTTGGGAAGCCCCACCCCCATCAGTGACCAGACGCCCGGGCGTACCTCGGTCATACCCCTTCGAAGGCGCTCGCTGTGCATCAGGAGTGCCTTGTGTCCGATCTGGCCTTTCGGCCCCCTGCCCGTCTGGGAGTCATCGGGTTCGAAGCTGTCTCGGAGCATGTCGTGGGCGCTGGCGCGCAGTGGGTGACGATACCCTGGGATGGTTAGGCAAATCGCATCCACGAACCAGTCCCTTCAAAGCGAAAAAGTACAGATACGGACAATCACCTCGCGGCGCGCTGATTACCGTCCTCGACAGGGTCTCGCTGAGCGAACCCACACCAGATCGACGGAGATCTCCCGATGAGTGCAGAAGACATCTTGCCCCCCGCCGACCCGCCTTTCCGCGGGCATGTCGAGGAAACCTACAAAAATTCCGTCCCTGACTGGCCAAGCCCCACCCGGCCTCCGGCAGGCGCACCCAACATCCTCGTCTTCTTGCTGGACGACCTTGGCTTTGGGCACAGTTCTGCCTTCGGCGGGCCAGTCGATATGCCCAACGTCGATCGATTGGCACGCGAGGGGCTGCGTTACAACAACTTCCACACTACGGCGCTTTGCTCGCCTACTCGGGCAGCCCTGCTCACTGGGCGCAACCACCATTCCGTCGGGTTTGCAGCCATCGCCGAAGTGTCCACCGGGTTTCCAGGCTCAAACGCCTATTTACCTAAATCGGCTTCCTCCGTTGCGGAGGTTCTCAAGTTGAACGGCTACTCCACATTCGCGGTGGGCAAGTGGCATCTCACCCCGAGTGCCCACATCTCGGCCGCCGGGCCCTTCGACCGCTGGCCACTCGGCCTCGGATTCGAGCGCTTTTACGGCTTTCTGGGCGGCGAAACGGATCACTGGCATCCGATGCTTACCTGCGACAACCATCGCATCCCGACACCCACACACCCTGGCTACCACCTCAGCGAAGACCTGGCTGACCAAGCCATCGGCATGATGCGCAGCCAGCAGCAGGTGGCCACGGGCAAGCCCTTCTTCCTCTATTTCGCATTTGGCGCAACGCACTGCCCCTTCCATGCGCCGCCGGAGTACATCGAGAAGTACCGGGGTCGTTTCGACCAAGGCTGGGATGTGGTGCGCGAAGAGACTTTCGTCCGGCAAAAAGCGCTGGGGATCATCCCACCCGACACCAAACTGCCACCGCGCAACCCCGGCATTTCGGCCTGGGCCGACCTGGACGCCGACACTCGGCGCCTCTTCACACGACAGCAAGAGACCTTCGCGGGGTTCGCTGCGCACACGGACGCACAAATCGGGCGCGTGCTGGATGCACTCGATGCCATGGGCATTGCAGACAACACCGTGGTGCTCTTTCTCTCGGACAACGGGGCGAGCCAGGAGGGTGGCGTCTTCGGCAGCACCAACACCGAGCGCTTTCGCAACGTGATGCCGCAGACCGTGGCGGAGATGCTCCCCGACTTCGACCGAATGGGTGATCACACGACCGACCCGCATTACCCGGCTGGCTGGGGCATGGCGGGTAACACCCCCTTCAAGCGCTGGAAACGGGACACACATCGGGGCGGCAATACCGACCCTCTGGTGATTCGCTGGCCCTCGCGCGTACAGGATCACGGTGCGATACGCACCCAGTATTTGCATGTGACCGACATCTACCCGACCTTGCTGGAGATTGCCGGCATTGCCACGCCCCAGCGTGTCAACGGTGTCGAGCAAATGCCTCTGGAGGGCCAAAGCCTGGCGTACACCCTGTTCGATGCCCACGCACCGAGGCGCAAAAAAGTCCAGTACTACGAGATGGTTGGCAGCCGGGCCATCTGGTCCGATGGCTGGACGGCTGTGGCCTGGCACAAGGCCGGCACGGACTGGTCACAGGACAAGTGGGAGCTGTACCACCAGGACCGCGACTACTCGCAGTGCGACGACCTGGCGCAGAGCCATCCCGACAAGTTGGAAGCCCTCATCGCCCAGTGGTACGAGGAGGCGCGCAAGCACAACGTCTTTCCGCTCGACGACCGGGGGCGTGAACGAACCATTGATCGAGCGCGCCCGTTGGCGTGCGAGCCACGTGACCGCTATGTCTACTACCCCGGCACGATTCCTGTTCCCTTCAACGCCGCCCCGCGCCTGCTTCGGCGCAGCCATCGCATCTCCGCCCGCTTGTATATTCCGCCGGGCGGTGCCGAGGGTATCGTGATGACTGAAGGCTCGGCCTTTGGCGGCTGGGCCCTCTTCCTAAAAAATGGCCGCGCCTATTACGTGCATAACTGTCTGCGCATGACGATGCACGAACTGGTATCAGACGTGCCAATTCCGGAAGGCGAGGTCACACTGACCTTTGCCTTTGAGCCCACCGGATCACGCAGCGGAGCGCCATTGAACCTGAACCGCCCGCGCAATGACCTGATCTACCAAACCGGAGAGCCCGCACGTGGCAACGGGCGTCTGTGGATCAACGGACAGCCCTGCGGCGCGCTGAACGACATCCTCACGGCGCCCCTGATGTACAGCTTCGTGGTTGAAGGCTTCCAGATCGGCCGCAGTTGGGGAACGCCGGCTGCGTACCAACACTACGACGATGACTTCGCCTTTACCGGGACGATCCGCGACGTGACGGTTGAACTCGGGCCGGAGAATTGAGATTGCGATCGATAGCGAGACATCGTATTTTCGGGCACCACCAATCAAGGCTCTTGCAGGGAATGTCATGGCTGTTGCTGGCGCTCGACCTGTCGCGATAAAGATCGACGAAGACACCAATGCTCGCCTGAAGCGTTTGGCTGATGCGCGGCAGCAGTCACCTCACTGGCTGATGCGCGAGGCGATCACCCAATACGTCGCCCGGGAGGAGGGGGAAGCCCTTCGTCAAGACACTGTGCAAGCCTGGGAGGCCTTTCGCGTCGCCGGACAGCATGTCACAGCCGAAGCGGCAAATTCTTGGCTCGCCGAGCTGCAGCAGGGCAACGACCTTGATCCGCCGGCATACCGCAGCTGATTTGATCGCCCGAGGACCTGCTCGATGCGCAGCGCCGGCCCAGACCTCAGCGCGGAATTGAACGCCCGAGGCAAATTAAAGGATGGTTTGATTTGGCCGGCCTCAGCTAAAGCGGGCTTTCAATAAGACGACACGCCGGACCCTACGCCACCTCCACCACCTTGGGTGAGTCGGTGTGGGCGTTTGTGCCGCACCCCTTGCCACCGACCAACTCGGTGACGTTTCCGTAGATGACCACGAGCGGAGCACCCACGGGCCTCTGGTTCAGACGGCTGGGCGGTCGCTGGCGGTCGGGCTGTTCACTAAGCGCCCGATCACCGAGGCACCAGGGGGCGCCCCGAGCCGCTGAAGGAAATGCGCCGCCACATGTTCCGCTGGCGCTCAAGCCGTTCGATATCAATGAACCAGTCCTCCCGGAAGCAGATCGGGCTTGCCTTGGCCGGATAGAGGCCACATGCATCTTTCAAGAGGTCCCGCGCCAAGGCCAAATCCCGCGATGGATCACCCGTCATCCACACGGGTGCTTCCCGAACCATGATGCGCTGGCGGTAATCCATCCAACAGTAGGTGACGGGCACCCCCGTCACCAGACTGAGAATATAGAAGCCCGTCCGCCAATGGGGAACCCCTTCAAGCCGGCCCTCCGGACAAATCACGATCGATCGGTCATGTCTGGCGGACCAATGGATAAGCACCCGGTCGAGGGTGTTGCTACCACCGGCAGGGTCAACTGGAATACAACTCATCGCCCTCAACACGAGCCCCTTGACACCCCCGAACTCCTGCGCCTTCACCAGCGCCAGCTGTGGCGTGCCATTACGCCAGCCGGCCGCGAGTGCCAAGGCCGCGTCCCACTTGGATGTATGTGGGTAGCACGCCCAAATGGCGGGGCCTGCGTGCTGACGCGCCTTGTCGATGAATTTCCAACGCATGGTCCGCGAAACTCAGTCCTAGCGACCGGGACCATCAGCCGCACGGGGCGGCGGACCCGACCGGCACAGAAGCGCATCCAGCAAGCCCCTCGAACGCCAGCCACGAATCCCGATCTTATCCGGCAGCTCACCCGGCTTGTAATAGAAAGTGCCGCCCAACTTGTCGAACACGTTGAGCACGCCAAATGAATAATTCACCCGATGATCTGCAGCGTGATGCCAGACATGTGTCTCGGGGGTCGCGATGAGATGGTTGATCCACCCGAACACCAGGCCGGTGTCGGTGTGAGGGAGCACGCCACCCCAAACACTGATGGAGATCACGAGAAGGATCGTCGCAGGATCCACCTGCAATGTATTCAGCAGTAAGAGCCTTGTGAGCTGAAGAAGAAAATACTCCAAAAAGTGAAGCCGAAGCGCGAGAGACGTGCCGTAACGGGTCGGCTCGTGGTGGACGCAGTGGAAAGTTCGCCAGAAGAAATCAATCCGATGAACGATTCGATGCTGCAAGTAGCCCATGAACTCGTAGACGAGCAGGCATGCAGGAAAGAGGAGCCAAAGAGGAAGACTGTTAATCACCGCAGCTGAAGTTGCCGGAAGAAATTCCGCAAGCCACCAAGCGATCACAAACATCAGCGGGCGGGCCAGCAGCGTATTGGCCCCGGTGCAGATGACAACGAATGGCACATGTCGGATTGTTTCGCCAGGAGGCTCTGCGAACCGCGGCATAGGCCATAGCCTGGCAAGCAAGCGACTGAACAGGACACCAACCGTCATCACGAGGACGAGGAACCAGGGTCCCAACATCCCAACCGCATGGAGTTGCAAGGCGGCGACCATGACACCGACGAAGCTGGCCAGGTAGAAAAAGACCCCTATTCGATTCGACATACCCCACCTCCGTGACATGGCTGAAAGTTGATTCGATTGCGGGATTTCAACGCGCACTAGGGTTCTGCGCAGGTCTGCGGCTGACCCACGCAAGCGTCGAAGGCACGTTGATCGAAAAGAAGGTCCACCATCTGGTATCCAGCGGCCGCGGCGATCATCTGCCGGCACCTGCTGGCAGTCTCCCGGGCGTGATCACGATCGGCTCGCACTGGCGGCAATTGCTGCACGGTGAGCACCGTCCAGGGTGTGATGACCATCAGCACAAAGCACACCGTTTTGTGCCAGGGGAGATCCACGCCATAGGTATCCAACAGCCCAAGCGCAGAGGAGCAAGAAACCGCGAACGGGTCGACCTGCGCGTGAATCCGGAAGACTGCCGGCTGAAAAGCCAGTACAAATGGCCCTTTTTTCCCGGCGCCTTCCGGGAAAACCATCGTCACGTCGTCGGCGCCGGCGCTAACGATCTTTCGCCGCTGCGCCGCTGACACGATGTCGAAGTCATGGTCGAAGAAGAAAAACCAGCGGCGCGCCCAGGCATAGAACGCCGGTGGATAGGAGACCACCAGGCGGCTGACCCCCACCTGCGCGATGAAGTGAAAAAGAAAAATATCCTGCACCCCATGGTGGTTCATCACCACCAGCCGCTGCCGCGGCCCGGCGCTCGGATGAAACCCCGGAGTTCGAAAGATGATCCCCACCGTCAAAAAGAGAATCAGCCGGTAGAGCCACTCCGGCCTGGTTAAAAGTCGCCAGGCGCGCGCCGGAAGTGCAAGGTACACAGCGTTGAACAGGCAGAAGAAAAGGATGCGAATTCCTCCGAGCGCCACCAGAAGCGGCAGCAGCACCGAGGTGAGCAGCAAACGAGGCAAGCCCATAGAGAGGGGACGGGTCTTGTACAGACGCTGGTACATCTCGATATCCGCCAGGCGAGGAAGGACAGTCATTTCGTCCCTCCCTGATCGCAAGCATCGATCAGACGGCCGACGGTTTCCTCGAAGAGCGGCCGCCCGCCAAATGTGAAGCCGGCCGACTCGAGCCAGTCGCACGCCATCACACCCTTCCCGGGGCCCAGGCGCTGTCGGATCTCAACGGCTCGGCCGGTGTGACGGGAAAAAACATCCGCGACCATCGAATAGCTGATCGCCATGTCCGAAACGTTCACCACGCCGGGCCAGCGCTCTGTGTAGTCAAGCAGGAAGGCGACGACTCGTGCCAGATCACTCCCATGCACCTCAGTGCCAATCCGATCCTCAGGGAGGAGGCCTGCGGCAAGTGAGCGCACCAGGCCAAACCACTTCGATGACTCGATAGGCTCGACGCAGCCATAGACACCTGTGCTGCGCACAGCGCAACTCCGCATGCCGTCGAACGTCGACATCAGCAGCTCTGAAGCGGCCTTCAACGCGCCGTAGTGGCTGTCCGGCTGCGGCGGGTCGCTCTCACGGAAGGGCCCATCGCCGCCCCCATAGACCGCACGCGAAGAGAGAAACAGGAAATGGCCGACCCCCCTCGCCTGTGCCGCCAGAAGAAGGTTCAGGTGCATGTCGAGGTTGGTGCGTAGCCAGCCGCCCAGGTCGTGTCCGTGACCCTCCCTGTACCGGCCTGCCACATGCGAATAGGCCAGGTGAATGACCCCATCCACCCCGCACAAAGCATTGCTCACCGCTGTGCCGCTGGAAAGGTCCACCGTCCGGTAGCGCACACGCGGGTGCTTGACGCGCGCTAGGCGCATGCACCGGCGCTCCTGCCCAGGGCGCGTCCAGCAGTCCAGGTCGTGCGTCTCGCAGAGCGCACGCACAAGAAAGTAGCCGACATGGCCCATCGATCCGGTGATCGCCAGACGCACGGTTGCCTCACCTATCGCGCGCCGGCGACGATTCGAGGGTCTTTAGGCTTTGCAGGTCATTGACCATGCCTCGCAAGTAAGCCCGGTTGTCGACCAGCATCCCGTTCGGAATCTGCCCCCAGTCATCGATTGCGTGCCAGATGTCCACCAGAGGGGCTAGGAGCCGACGCCGAATGCTGCTCCTTGGGCTGACGCGAAACGAAGCTTCATCCCAGGGCTTCTCGAATTGGTAATGAATCACGTGGATATCAGGCCAGTTCCAAATATCGGGAAGGTTGAACCAGACGTACTGCAGCGTGTTGAAAAAGTGGGGCAGCCCCAAAGGCGGGTGTCCACCCTCGCCAAAAAATGTCTCGAGAAAGGTCTGGTCCGTTCGCGCCCAGAACGCGTCGGGCGCGTCCAGTGCCGCCAGCATGCGACGAAAGATCCGCGATGAGGGCGCGCAGACGAAGACGCCGGAATTGATGCGGTGAAAATCCACCAGCTTGGCGTAAAGATTGGGCGCAGCGCTAAAAGACGGGTAGTGAAACAGCGCGTCGATATTGCGCACCACCACGGTGTCTGCGTCCAGAAACACGATTTTCTTGAACTCGCAGAACTCCCAGGCCCGCAGCTTGAGGAAATTGAGCAGCCGCTCGTGAAACTGCGGCTTGTCGCCAAGCGTCATCGGCTTGGCCAACTCAATGGCCGTATTGGCGTGGCGCATCACGAACGCCTCGGAAAGCGGCAGCGGTTCCACTGCACGAAGCTCTAGCCGCTCACTCCCCAGGCACATCGTCGCCTGAGAAAGCAATGGCGTGGGCACCATACAGATCAAGGGGTACACCGTGCCGGTGGCGGCCAGGGACCGTGCCAGGCACCGCACGCCAGGAATAAATGCCTCATTCGCGCACAGCGTCACGTAGGCGGCTTGGCGGCGATCAGACATCGCGTTTCCGCCAATCGGCCAGGGTCTGGTTCGACAGGAGTTCGCGGCGGACCTGGTCCTTGAAGGGAATGAGAAATGGCAGATCCGAGTCCACCAGGGTTTGCTGCAGAATCCGTGGCTTCAGGCCAAGCTTGACGAAGCCTCCGAAACGCACCTTCAGGTCATGCCCCTCGTTTTCCAGGCGGGGGTTGTAGCAACTTTTCGCTTCGGCCTGCAGACCCAGCGCCTGGCACGCCGACATCACTTCACCCGCGATTTCCTGGACGGTGCGGATCTCGGTAATCTGGTTTCTCACCGCCATCTCGCCCGGCTCGGGTGGATTGAGTAGGGCTAGTTCGATGCAGCGGACTGAATCTTGGATCGAGATGATTCCGCGGCTTTGTCCGCCAGCGCCGTAGATGGACAGCGGCTCGCCGGCAAGGGCCTGGGCGCAGAAACGGTTGATGACGGTCCCCCATACTCCGTCGTAATCAAAACGGTTGTAAAGGTCCGGGTGAATTGCAGTTTCATCCGTGCGGATTCCGTAAACCACGCCTTGATGCAGGTCGGTAACCCGAAGCTTGTAAATCCTGCGCATCATCTCGAGCGCAATCGAGTCCATGCATTTGGTCATGTGGTATGGCGAAGCAGGTCTCTTCGGAAAGTCGATGCTCCCCTCCTCGATGAAGTTTTCCTGGGGCGTATAGCCGTATTCCCCCATCGTCCCGAGCTTCACCAAATGGATTGACGGGTCAACGCGACTGATAGCCTCAAGCAGGTTGTACGTTGAGAACGTGTTGTTCTTCAGGGTCTCCAACGCATGTTGAGGCGAGAGGTTCGAAAAAGGCGCAGATCGTTGTTCTGCGAAGTGAACGACAGCATCCGGCCTCACCGAATCGATCAGCGCTTCGACCTGCGGATAGTCCACGAGGTCAGTCCGGACGAATTGAATCGTCTTGCCCGTGACCTGCGCCCAAGTCGCCAGCCGCTCGTGTGCCGGCTTGACCGGATAGAGGGGTGCGTTTTCACCGTCTACCTCCAAGGCAAAGTCTTGTAGACGGTACTTGTCCCACACGTCTCGGCGGACATAGTTGTCGCTGGCCACCAATTCGAAGCCTCTAGCCGAAAGGTGGAGCGCGGCCGACCAACCACAGTAGCCATCAGCCCCCAGAACCAAAACGCGCTGTGTCATCTTTTCCTCTCAGGATCTGCAAGAAAGCGTTGAGCTCGACTCACGATCAACTAGCGCGGTCTGCTCAAAGTTTGCTGTCTGCAACCTGATTTGCTCGAAGGTTCCCAATCAGGAGCTTGAATTCACAGCCAAGTCGGGGCACTTGCGGTGACGACGCCAAAACTTCCCTGCCGTTTCTGACAGACGGAACTAGCCCGATGAGTTGGGTCACCCAATAGGCATCAGGAAATTGCCAGCGTCAGTGCTCGTTTTATGTTCGAGCAGGCAGTCGAGGACGTGGGCCCCAGTGGTCTTTCAGACCAACGCAGGAGCTAGCGTGTACCAGCCAGATGACTTCATCACCCTTGCCGAGGGAGCCAGACCAGACTTTTCTGAGGATGGCGAATCCGTCCGCGCAGTGCGCCCACTTAGCATCCTCTTCATCAGCGCGAAATCTGGCGGGGGGCATGACGGAACAGCCCACGCGCTCGCGCATCTTCTCCAGACGGTTCCTGGCGCTGACATCACCTGGCAGTGTCTCGACATCTACGAAGGACAGCTGCGCACCCTGCCCTGGCTCGCGCGCATTCGCCACCACGGCACCTGGCTGTGGAGCCTCTTTTTGCAGATCACTGCCTGGCCTTGGGTGCTGCGGCTTCTTCGCTGGGCCCTGGCCGAGCGCATGACGCGCTCGGTGCTTGCTCGCGTAGAGCGAGCACCCGATGTGGTGATTGCCACTCACTTCGCTGCAGCCCAGATCCTCACCACGGTGGCCGCGCGGCTTGCGCACCGCCCTAGCACCGTGATTGTGGCCACCGACTACCTGCCTCACCGGAGCTGGTTGGCAAGCGCAGACCTGCTGCTGGTGTCACGCGAGCCGGGGCTGGCGCTCGCGCGCGCAGTTTGCCCTCCAACCCAAAAAATCGTCCCGCTGACGCTGCTGCCCTGTAAGCCTGCCATGGCGCGAAGGCGCCCGATCAGCCGGCAAGGCAGGCTGCGGCTCCTG
>JACCED011448968.1_pt1 | contig 9997 bp, 5 predicted proteins | sample 7455021 | NCBI WGS metagenome assembly JACCED01 (sample SAMN15323456, study PRJNA562643) | freshwater metagenome | isolation source: river surface water | place: USA:Blue River Watershed | collected 2017-08-19 | reverse complement strand
TGCGACAACTCGGCCTGGCGCTCCTGAATCGCGGCAAAGCGTTCCTTGGCGGCTCCCTGCAGCTCAGCGCCAGACAAGACGAAATTGCGCAAGGCCAGCTCACGCGCCCGCAGCTGTTCGGCGTTCAAGCCAGCGGGTGCGATGGCCTTGTACTTGGCGTACAGGCGTTCGTCCGCGCCCAGGCGGGTCCAGAACTCGGTCACGCGCGGCAGGGCTTCGGTGTAGGCCGCGCGCAGGGCGGGGGTGTCCACCACCGAATGCAGGTGCGAGACGGCACCCCAGGCACGCCCGAGGCGCTCGGTGGCCGTGTCCAGGGTGCGCGCAAGCGCCACCCAGTCGCAAGGAAACGCTGGCGCAGTGACCTGCTCGAGGGCGTCAGACGCCTGGGCCAAGAGATGATCCAGGGCGGGGGCGATGTGCTCAGGCTGAATGGCGTCAAAACGCGGCAGGTCCTGAAAGTCCAGCAGGGGGTTGTCAGAGGTCGTCATGAGGGCAGCTTGGTGACTCGTTCGGCAGATTCAAGGGTGTTGACCAGGAGCATGGTGATGGTCATGGGACCCACCCCTCCCGGCACGGGCGTGATGTAACTGGCCACCTGGCGAACCCCTTCGAAGTCCACGTCGCCACAGAGTTTGCCTGCATCGTTGCGGTTCATGCCGACATCGAGCACCACCGCACCCGGCTTGACCATGTCGGCGGTGAGCACGTTGCGCTTGCCCACGGCCGCCACAACCACATCCGCCTGGCGGGTGAAGTGGCCCAGGTCCCGAGTGCCGCTGTGACACACCGTGACGGTCGCGTTACGTTGCAGCAGCATGAGCGCCATCGGTTTGCCCACGATGTTGCTGCGGCCGATCACCACCGCGTGCTTGCCCTTCAGGTCGTACCCGATGCTCTCCAGCATCTTCAGGCAGCCATAGGGGGTGCAGGGCCAAAAACCAGGCAAACCCGTCATGAGCGCACCGGCGCTGGCGATGTGAAAACCGTCCACGTCTTTGTCGGGGGAGATGGCCTCAATCACCTGGTGTGCATCGATGTGGTCGGGCAGGGGCAACTGCACCAGAATGCCGTGAATGCGTTCGTCCTGGTTCAGCCGTGCAATATGGGCCAGCAATGCCGGCTGGCTGAGGGTGGCGTCATAGCGCTCCAGCACTGAATGAAAGCCCGCCTCTTCGCAGGCCTTGACCTTGTTGCGCACATAGACCTGGCTGGCCGGGTTGTCCCCCACCAGGACAACGGCCAGGCCCGGTTGCACGCCGCGCTGGCGCAAGGCCTGGGTGCGCTCGGCCACCTGTTCGCGCAGGTGTCGGGACAGTGCAATGCCATCAATGAGTTGAGCGGTCATGGTGCGAATTTCAGTGAAGGAGGAGGTGGGATGGTCGGGTGTTGCGCGGGGGTACGCCACTTTGCAGCACAAACCTGAAACACAGACCTGAAACACGAACGCCCGTGCGGCACGGGCGTTGGCTGGCGGCGCGCGTGACGGGGATCAGGCCTTGGCCACTTGCCCCAGCGCGATCTTCAGCAGATCGGCCACGGTGTTGGCGTTGAGCTTTTCCATGATGTTGGCACGGTGCGCTTCCACGGTCTTGATGCTGATGCCCAGATCGTCGGCAATTTGCTTGTTCAGGCGACCGGCCACGATGCGTTCAAGCACCTGCGACTCGCGTGAGGTGAGCTTGGACATCAGCGCGTCGCGGCTGGCAGCCAGCTGGTAGTCGGCGAAGGAATCCTTGGCGTGTTCGAGCATGCGCTCGACCAGGCTCACCAATTCGTCTTCCTTGAAAGGCTTCTGGATGAAATCCATGGCGCCTTTTTTCATGGTGTTGACCGCCATGGGGACATCGCCGTGTCCCGTGATGAACACGATGGGCAAGGGCGATTTGCGCTCGATCAGGCGGTCCTGCAACTCCAGTCCGGTCATGCCGCCCATGCGGATATCAACGATGAGGCAGGCCACTTCGCGCGGGTCGTAGCGGGTCAGGAAGGTTTCCGCGGAATCGAAGCAGCGCACCCGATAGTCCTTGCCCTCCAGCAACCACTGGAGCGAATCGCGCACTGCCTCGTCGTCATCAACGACATAGACAGTCCCTTTCTTGGGTATCAGACTCATGGTGGACCTATCTCCCTGCAACACTGACTTCATCGACCAAATCCGGCGAACTGTTTAAATCCGGCGAACTGTTTATCGGGTGACGGCTGGCACCCAGAAGGTGAACCGACAACCGATGATTTCCGCGCCATTGTAGAGGTTCTCGGCCTGCATCCGTCCCGCATGAGATTCGACAATACTGCGGCACAAATTCAGGCCAATGCCCATGCCTTCGGTCTTGGTGGAGAAAAACGCTTCAAACAAGTGTTCCAGCACTTCCGGCGCAAGACCACCGCCCGTGTCCATCACGGTGAACTCCACCACCGGGTTGTGGTCCACGGTTTTGGGCAACACCTGCAGCTCGACATGGCGCCGCTCAGGTGTGCGGTGGGCGTGGTCGATGGCCTCGGCTGAGTTCTTGAGCAAATTGATCAGGACTTGCTCGATCAGGATGGGGTCCACGTGCACGCGGGGCAAGCGCGAGGAGACAAAGTGACTCAAGCGAACGCTGCGGCGCTTGAGTTCAATGTCGGCCAACTCCAGCGCCTCGGCCACCAGGGGCGCCACCTCGGTCTCGATGCGGTTGGGTTCGCTGCGTTTGACGAAGCTGCGGATGCGCTGAATGATCTGACCCGCGCGCTGTGCCTGGTGCGCGGTTTTCTCCAGGGCCTGGAGCAAGTCTTGCTCGCTGATGTGCTGGCCCTTGATGCGCGACACCATGCCATTGCAGTAATTCGAGATGGCGGTGAGGGGTTGGTTGAGTTCGTGCGCCACGCTCGACGCCATCTCACCCATGGTGATGAGGCGGCTGGCCGACTGGGCCCGTTCAGCCTGCTGTGCGGCCTGCTCCTCAGCGTGACGCCGGGGCGTGATGTCAGTGGCAATCACCATCTGGGCCAGACGGCCATCCACCCAGTTCAGGTAGCGCGACCGGACCTCCAGCCACTTGTCGAGATCGGGCACGTAAATTTCGGCGTTTTCGGTCTGCGCCAGGGTCAGGCTCTCGGACGGCAGACCGGCCAGCACATCCACCGTGTCCTGGCTCTCGTCGCTGGTGGACTGGTCGATCGAGCCAGCCTGGGTGATCAGCACATGGTGGCCCTGGGCATTGTTGCCAAACCACTGCCGGTACAGCTTGTTGGTGAACACCATCTCGGCGCTGCCCAGCGGCGCTACCGACACCGAGGCATCCAGGGCTTCCAGCACCGTGGTGAAGCGTTCATACGAGGCCAGCAACTGCTCGCGGATGCGGTTGGGCTCGGTGATGTCGGTCATGGAAGTCATCCACCCGGTCTGCTGCCCCTTGGCATCAATCAGGGGGGACATGTACACACGCGCATCAAACAGCTGGCCGTTCTTGCGCTTGACCCGCACCTGGTAGGCACTGTGCGAGGTGATGCCGTTGATCTCGTCTTGCAGGCGGCGGTTCAGCAGCTGGATGTCCTCGTCGGGCCAGTACGGAAAGGGCGGCAGGCGCCCCACCAACTCCTGCTCGCTCCATCCCGTCATCTGGCAAAAGGCTGCGTTGACGTAGGTGATGCGACCGTTCAGGTCCATGGCGCGCATGCCGGTGAGGATGGAGTTCTCCATGGCACGGCGGAAATTGGTTTCGGCCACCAGGGCTTGTTGGGCCTGCTGTCGCCTGCGGGTGTGACGCCAGCTGCCGATCAGCATCCAGGCGGTCATCAGGCTCAAGGCGGTCATGAGCCAGAACATGCCGTTGCCGATGAGGCCTTGCGAGGTGCGGTAAGCCTGTGCACGCAGCATCAGGCTGTTGCCCACTGGTGGAATGGGCACGGCGTATTCGTAGGCCTGGCTCATCCAGGGCATGCCAGAGTTCAGACGGCTCTGTTTGTCAATGGGTTGGCCGGCCAACAGACGGTTGTGGTCATCGATGAATGAGACGGCGTGGCGGGCGGCGATCTCCGCTGGGATGACAAAACGCAGCAACCCATCAATGGTGTACTCGGTCAGAATCACCCCTTGGAACTGGCCATGCAGCTGGATCGGGACGTGCAGTTGCAACAGCTGCACCGTGCGCTCGCCAGGTAAGTGGCGCAGCAAAGGCGGCGAATACACCGTTTGCAATTGTTCGCGGGCGAGTTGGAAGGTGTTCGAAGTGTCCGCATGACGCAGTGAGTCACCCGTGCTGCGCCACTGTGCGCTTTGCACCCCGGGGCCCGCGTAACTGGCCTTGACCCGGCGTTGTGCATCCACCCAGGTGATCGAGGCAATTTCGGGGTGCTGGGCCACCAGGGATTGGGCTTCAGTGATGAATTCCCGTTGATCGATATCTCGGTTTCCCACGTCACGCGCCATTCGCATGAGTTGCTCTTGACGCTCCAGCAGGCGTAGACGCAGCCGTTGCTGTGCATATTCGACATCGCGACGGACAGTCTCCTGCTCGCGTTCGATCTCCTCAAAGCGCAGATAGCCGAACGCAATCAGGACCGCCGCCAGGAACACCAGCACGGCACCCAACGGCGCGAGGACGGCCAGGCGGTCCTGCCGGTACGGGCTGAGCCGGCGCCACCAGTTGATCCAGCGCTGGGTGACCAGCCGAAGGGGTTGTTTGAGCACGTGCTGAGCCGTCATTGAACAAGTGTAGGAGATTGCTTAAATTCATAATATGAAATAGATAATCATTATTTGAAAAATCGTCAAACTGTGCCAAAATCCATCTCAACAACACCCATCACGCAAATCCTTATCATGTTGTGAAAGAGGAGACACCCATGTCAGCACAACCGAACGACCAGCAGACCTTCGCGATCAACGATGTCGACAGTCAGGAAACCCGGGAATGGATGGATGCCCTGTCGGCAGTCATCCAGGCGGAGGGGCCTGATCGTGCCCACTACCTCCTCGAGCAGTTGCTGGAGCACGCGCGTGAAAACAGCATCGACATGCCGTTTTCGGCCAACACGGGCTACGTCAACACCATCGAGACGGACCAGGAAGAGCGTTGCCCTGGCAATATCGAGATCGAAGAGCGTCTGCGTGCCTACATGCGCTGGAACGCCATGGCGATGGTGGTCAAGGCCAACCGCCACAACCCCGACGATGGCGGAGACCTGGGGGGGCACATCGGCTCGTTTGCCTCGCTGGCCCACATGTTCGGTGCCGGCTTCAATCATTTCTGGCACGCCGAAAATGAACACCACGGTGGCGATCTGCTGTACATCCAGGGCCACGTGGCGCCGGGCGTGTACGCGCGTGCTTTTCTGGAAGGCCGTTTGACCGAGGAGCAGTTGCTCAACTTCCGCCAGGAAGTGGATGGCAAAGGCCTCTCGAGCTACCCGCACCCGAAGCTGATGCCTGAGTTCTGGCAGTTCCCCACGGTGTCCATGGGCCTGGGCCCCTTGATGGCCATCTACCAGGCCCGCTTTCTGAAATACCTGCATGCCCGCGGCATTGCCAACACCGAGAACCGCAAGGTGTGGGTGTTCTGCGGCGACGGCGAGATGGACGAGGTGGAGTCGCTGGGCGCGATCGGCCTGGCCGCGCGCGAGAACCTCGACAACCTGATCTTCGTGATCAACTGCAACCTGCAACGCCTGGACGGCCCGGTGCGGGGCAATGGCAAGATCATTCAGGAACTGGAGAGCGAGTTCCGCGGCGCTGGCTGGAACGTCATCAAGTGTCTGTGGGGCAGCAACTGGGACCCCTTGTTGGCCCGCGACAAGGACGGTGCCTTGCGGCGCATCATGATGGAAACGCTGGACGGCGACTTCCAGGCCTTCAAGGCCAACGACGGCGCGTATGTGCGCAAGCATTTCTTCGGTCGCGATCCGCGCACCCTGGAGATGGTGGCCAAGTTGAGCGACGACGACATCTGGAATTTGCGCCGGGGTGGCCACGACCCGCAAAAGGTGTATGCCGCCTACTCGGCTGCCGTCAAGCACAAGGGCCAACCCACCGTGCTCCTCATGAAGACTGTCAAAGGCTTTGGCATGGGCAAGGTGGGCGAGGGCAAGAACACCGTGCACCAGACCAAGAAGCTGACCGACGAGGACATCAAGGCCTTCCGCGATCGCTTCAACATCCCCATTCCTGACAGCGAATTGCCCAAGCTGCCGTTTTACAAGCCGGCCGACGACACGCCCGAGATGCGGTATTTGCACGAGCGTCGCAAGGCGCTGGGTGGGTATTTGCCGCACCGCCGCACACGGGCCGATGAACACTTCACCGTGCCGGCGCTCGAGGTCTTCAAGTCAGTGATCGAGCCGACTGCCGAGGGGCGGGAGATCTCCACGACGCAAGCCTATGTGCGCTTCCTCACGCAGCTCCTGCGTGACCAGGCGCTGGGCCCGCGCGTGGTGCCCATCCTGGTCGACGAGGCCCGCACCTTTGGCATGGAAGGTCTTTTCCGTCAGATTGGCATCTACAACCCCGCAGGTCAGCAGTACACCCCGGTCGACAAAGACCAGGTCATGTACTACAAGGAAGACAAGGCGGGGCAAATCCTGCAGGAAGGCATCAATGAAGCCGGCGGCATGTCGAGCTGGATTGCGGCGGCCACGTCGTACTCCACCAACAACCGCATCATGATTCCGTTCTATGTCTATTACTCGATGTTCGGGTTCCAGCGCATTGGCGATCTGGCCTGGGCGGCGGGTGACATGCAGGCACGCGGCTTTCTGCTGGGCGGAACGTCGGGCCGCACCACGCTCAACGGCGAAGGCTTGCAGCATGAGGACGGGCACAGCCACATCCTGGCCGGCACCATCCCCAACTGCATCAGCTACGACCCGACCTTTGCACACGAGGTGGGTGTCATCATGCACCATGGCTTGAAGCGCATGGTGGAAAAGCAAGACAACGTCTTCTATTACCTGACCCTGCTCAACGAGAACTACAGCATGCCTGGCCTCAAGACCGGGTCCGAAGAGCAGATCATCAAGGGCATGTATCTGTTGCAGGAAGGCGAGGGTGCCAAGAAAGCGCCGCGCGTGAACCTGCTGGGTTCGGGCTCCATCCTGCGCGAGTCCATGGCCGCGCGTGACCTGCTGGCGACGGATTGGGGGGTGGCGGCCAACGTCTGGAGTTGTCCCAGCTTCAACGAACTGGCCCGTGACGGGCAGGCCGCCGAGCGCTGGAACCTGCTGCACCCGACCGAGACGGCCCGCACCTCCTTCGTGGAGCAGCAACTGGCGCCGCATGCCGGTCCGGTGATTGCGTCCACCGACTACATGAAGAACTACGCCGAGCAAATCCGTCCCTTCATTCCGAAAGGCCGGACCTACAAGGTGCTGGGCACGGACGGCTTTGGCCGCAGCGATTTCCGCAGCAAGCTGCGCGAGCACTTTGAAATCAACCGCCACTACATTGTGGTGGCGGCGCTGAAGTCGCTGAGCGATGAAGGGGTCATCCCGGCTGCCAAAGTCGCCGAGGCGATCAAGCAGTACGGCATCAAGGCCGACAAGCTCAACCCTCTCTACGCGTAAGCGGACAATGACGCATCTGCGGTTCGGGCCGGCTCCCCTTGTCTGCTGACAGCCCGGGCGCGCGGTTGAATCGCTTTTTGAACAAGTGAGACCAACATGGCATTGATAGAAGTCAAGGTTCCCGACATTGGGGACTTCAGTGAAGTGGCCGTGATCGAGTTGCTGGTGAAGCCTGGCGACTCCGTCAAACCAGAGCAAAGCCTGATCACCGTCGAGTCTGACAAGGCATCGATGGAGATTCCCTGCTCACACGCGGGCGTGGTCAAGGAGCTCAAGGTCAAGATCGGCGACAAGATCAGTGAGGGCACGGTGGTGTTGCTGCTGGACGCCGAAGGCGCGTCGGCACCCGCAGCGGCAGTGGCGGCCGCGCCAGCGGCGGCTCCTGCGGCACCTGCAGCGCCCGCCGCCCCTGCGGTGGCCGTCTCGCCCGCTGCTGCAGGTCGGGTCGAAGTGCGCGTGCCCGACATCGGTGACTTCAAGGATGTGGCCGTGATCGAGGTGTTCGTAAAACCTGGCGACACGGTGAAACTGGAACAGTCGCTCATCACCGTCGAATCTGACAAGGCCTCGATGGAGATTCCCTCGTCGGCCGCAGGCGTGATCAAGGAGCTCAAGGTCAAGCTGGGGGACACGATCAACATTGGCGATCTGTTGGCGGTGCTGGAAGGCACGGCTGCTGCGTCGGCGGCGGCCCCGGCTGCTGCCTCAGCGGCTGTTGCCGTCGAGGCGAGTGCGCCGGCGGCCCAAGTTGCTCCTGTGGCTGCTGCCACGACCGCGCCTACCCCTGCCGCCGCTCTGGCTGTGCCAGCGCACAACCCCACGGCTGCGCCGGTCAACGTGCCACATGCCTCGCCCTCGGTGCGCAAGTTTGCGCGCGAGCTCGGCGTGCCACTGGATGAAGTCAAGGGCTCCGGCAACAAGGGCCGCATCACCCAGGAGGATGTGCAGGCATTCACCAAGTCGGTCATGGCGGGTGCTGCGCAAACCAAGGCCCAGGCGGCCAAAGCGTCGGCCGGTGGCGACGGTGCCGCGCTGGGGCTGATTCCCTGGCCCAAGGTCGACTTCGCCAAGTTCGGCCCGATCGAACGCAAGGAGTTGGGCCGCATCAAGAAAATCAGTGGTGCCAACCTGTTGCGCAATGCCATCATGATTCCGGCGGTCACCAACCATGATGATGCCGACATCACCGAACTCGAAGCCTTCCGCGTTTCGACCAACAAGGAGAACGAGAAGAGCGGCGTCAAGGTCACCATGCTGGCTTTCCTGATCAAGGCCTGCGTGTCTGCCCTCAAGAAATTTCCCGAGTTCAACAGCTCACTCGACGGTGACTCACTGGTCTACAAACAGTATTGGCACATCGGCTTTGCCGCTGACACGCCCAACGGTCTGGTGGTGCCCGTGATCAAGGACGCTGACAAGAAAGGCGTGCTGCAAATTTCCCAGGAGATGGGCGAACTGGCCAAAAAAGCCCGCGATGGCAAATTGGGCCCGGCCGACATGACCGGCGCTACCTTCACCATTTCCAGCCTGGGCGGGATTGGGGGACGGTACTTCACGCCCATCATCAACGCGCCTGAAGTGGCCATTCTGGGTGTGTGCAAGAGCCAGATGGAGCCGGTGTGGAACGGCAAGGAGTTTGTGCCGCGCCTGATGCTGCCGCTGTCGCTGACCTGGGATCACCGTGTGATCGATGGGGCAGCTGCCGCGCGCTTCAATGCGTACCTGGGTCAGATCCTGGCGGACTTCCGCCGGGTGATGCTCTGATCGGGAAGGACAACTGTCATGGCACTGATCGATATCAAGGTTCCCGACATCGGCGACTTCAAGGAAGTGGCTGTCATTGAATTGCTGGTCAAGCCCGGTGACACGGTCAAGGCTGAGCAAAGCCTCATCACCGTGGAGTCCGACAAGGCGTCGATGGAAATTCCTTGCTCGCACGCAGGGTTGGTCAAGGCGCTCAACGTCAAGGTAGGCGACAAGGTGAGTGAAGGCTCCATTGTGTTGAGCCTGGAGGCTCAGGAGGGCGCCGGTGCACCGGCCCCTTCATCGGCACCAATGCCTGCCGTCACGTCTGGCGCGACAACTGCCGCAAGCGCTGCCGTGGTGGCACCCGCTGCCGGCGCTGCGTCGGTCGTGGCACCCACGGCTGCAGCCTTTGGCGGCTCTGCCGACCTTGAGTGCGATGTGCTCGTGCTCGGCGCTGGCCCTGGGGGTTACTCCGCCGCCTTTCGCGCGGCCGATCTCGGTTTGAACGTGGTGCTCGTCGAGCGCTATGCCTCGCTGGGCGGGGTGTGCCTGAACGTGGGTTGTATTCCCTCCAAGGCCTTGCTGCACGTGGCGGCGGTGATGGACGAGGTGTCGCACCTCGGCGATCTGGGGATCGAGTTTGGCGCGCCCAAGGTCAGCATCGACAAGCTGCGCGGTCACAAGGAAAAAGTGATCGGCAAGCTCACCGGGG
>JACCED010271178.1_pt1 | contig 10001 bp, 6 predicted proteins | sample 7455021 | NCBI WGS metagenome assembly JACCED01 (sample SAMN15323456, study PRJNA562643) | freshwater metagenome | isolation source: river surface water | place: USA:Blue River Watershed | collected 2017-08-19 | reverse complement strand
TGTTTTAATTAACTTGGCCATTTTAACTGGATTTCTTTCATCACTAAAAAACTTCCACATACCTTCAGGATCTTCAGTTCCAGCCATATCAAACAATGGGAAATACTTGGTTATTCCATCTTGTACAATTTTGATTAATACACATGTGTGACCTCTTGAACTTTCAATATTGTTTTTGGTTGGTAACACTGTGTTAATTTGTTTTTGAGCACCAAGTAGTTTTTCAAAAATTTCAGAAAGTTCTTGGCTAGTTGAACGAGTAACGTCTTTCCAAACAGGCTCATTTTCAATAATTTGTCTGAAGGTTTTAGTGGAATCAGAAGTAGAAGCAGGAGCAGGAGTAGTGAAAACACCACCATTTTCTATAAAATCTTTTACTGCAGAATATTGAAGAGACTGAAGTTTCTTAGTCACAATTTGTTTATAAAAATCAGTATATCCTGAAGCTGAAGATGAAGCTGTAGGTGTTGGCATAAACCAAGGATAGTATTTGTCATTATCAGCAGTAGAAGGAGATTCTTCTTTTATAACCTTATCAATATTAAAGAAAACAACTAATTCTTTGAATGAGGAGTTAGAAGAAGAAGAAGTTTCAAGTACTTGAGTTTTTTGACCATAACAAACAAAATAAGCTATTGAAACTTCTGGTGTTCCCTTACCACTTTTAGCCTTTTCAATAATCGAAGGGATTATACCGGCCATATCTCCTTTTCCGAAATATCTAGTTGTTTTACCAGTACCAGAAGCACCCAATGCAAACATCATATTGAGTACTTTATTAATTGGGGCACTAGGTTCTGAACCCACATCAATCAATTTGTTTAACCCTATAACTGGATCCTCAATCAAAAATTTAGTGTCATTTTTTTTATTTGAATCAAAAAATGCTGCGTGGGAATTTACTCTATTAGTTAATTTTTCTTGTGAAACATCTTTCAATACCTCAATTGATCTACAATTAACTTTACCAGATTTTTGTTGATAAACCACTTCTTCTTTTGATTCATCGTAAACAAGTTCGAACTGACAATCATCAGCTTGATAAAAGCTTGGGGGAAATTCAACTGTAAAGAAAATCATAGGGATAATCTTGATATAACTGTTGGTACCATTTGATATTTGAGTTTTTAACACATCATAAATTTCAATTATAGCTCTGAAATCAGCCTGGTCTGCAGGTTCACCTCTTGCATAATTTGGTTGAGCAACCAATCTATTGAGTATTTTAATATTTTCTATATATGGGGCTAATTTGTCTTTACAAACTTTTAATTGATCTTTAAATGGATCTAATCTAGGTTTTGTTTCTACAGTTGCACCTCCTACACGGACAGATTCACTTTGTTCTTTTATTTTAGTAAGTAGTCCAACAAAAGTTGTTATTTTTCCATCATCTGTAACCCCACTTATACTAGATGTTTCACCCAATTTTAATAATACTTTATTGTATAACCCTTTCATAAATTTAGTCAATTTGTTAGTTTTTTCAATTTCATCAGCAACAATCTTCTTTCTTAATCCAGTTTGATCCACCTTAGGATTATTTTTAATTGTTTTCAAGTATTCGTTGGAATATTCAATAAAAGTAGATGTTAACTCTGGCTTAATTACTAAATTAACTTTATTTGTTGTAAAATTAGTTGTAAGGTTTTTTAACAAGCCTTGAACCTTAGTATTAGCTCTACCTTGAGCTCTAGCTGATATTGTTTCTCCTTGGGTTGATTTTTTACCAATACCGGTACCTGTACCACCTTTTAATGATTCTAAAAGTCTACCATTAGAAAAATAATCATATACATCATAAGTTACACCAGTATAGGACTTTCCAACTGTATCTAAATATTCATCAATTTTAGCACCTTGTTCTAATGAATTATATGTATAATTATTAAAACTGATCACTATATTGAATATTTTCATCAAAAAATAAATTAAACAATTGTAAAAAATTATTGTGTAATCAAGATTTTCCATTAAAGTGGATAATATTTTAACAGCTTCTTCTTCACCAGTTACATTAAGATCAATTACAAATTGATTATCTGGAGCAACTGTATCTAGTGATTGAACAATAGATATACCAGCGATTTGTCCTGATGCAGTAAGACGTTCCTCTGCAACTGGTGTAGTTGCTTTAGTTTCTAATATATTTTTACCTAACAAATCGTTATAAAAATTAGTATTTCTTGTTTGAAACATTTGTTCCCATTTTTGAACCATATCATTGGATTCTGGGATATGTTTAAGAATATCTAGACTAGCTGAATCACCAGCAGCTAAACCATATATTTCTAAAAAGTTAGCATAAGCATTATCTAATTGTGATAACATCGAGATAATATTAACTTGTAATCCATTTACTTTTTCGTCTGGAGATGGGGTAAAAGGTTCGATTACTTTAATATTCTTGAGAGTTAAAGTACCTAATTTAGCTACTTGACCAGTTCTAATAGTACCCATGTGTTTATCATAAGCTCCTTTTAAATCTGCACCACCCCTATAATTGCGTATTGTGTTACCACCTTGTTGTTTTTGTTGTGTTTTATATTGATTTAATTTATCTTCATTCAAGTTAGCTAACCCATAAATAGTATTATTCATAGTTTCTGCTTCATTTTGGGCATTAGCTTTAGATTCCGCACTAACTTGACTACTAGTTCTTTCTACAACACTTTCAGTTGATTTGATAATACTTTCCAAATATTGAGCATAACTTTCTAAATCAGCAATATATTTGACAATTTCATCTGACATTTGACCTTTAGCTTTAACTTCAGTAATTACTTTTTGAATTTCTTCAAAAGCATCTTTAAATTCTTGTTCTTTAACAGGTTCAGTTGATGTTATCTTCTTTTCCAATTCGTTTACAACCCATTCGACCCTAGCTTTGATTTGGAACAATTGATCATTTTTAACTACAATATTTCTCATACGTTCATTTAAGCTTTGAATTTTTTTGTTTAAAAAATCATTATTAGCATCGATTCCATCAGCATTTTCACGTAATTTTATCAATTCCTCATCTAAAGCAAATTTAAACTGATCAAAATTCATTTCAACATCCCCACCAATTTGATATTTTCTTTTACCTCCGGATTGGGTTTGACCTTGGGTTTGAGTTTGGGTTTGATTTCCTAGCCCTTTCCCACCTTTACCCAAATCAAAATCTTGTTTAGATTCACTAACAACTTTACCATCAATAACTGTTTTGGTCATATATTCTAGAGTTTTATCACCCAAAGTACTTTTAACATTAAGATCAACTGAACCAGTATTTTTGGCGAGTTTTTCCAAGACCAACATCATATTTTCAAGCAACTTCATTTTTTCAATGTTTGAATCATTTTTAATATTGAGATGCTGTATTTTATTTTGGAATGCCAATAATTCATCTTTCTTTGATTTTAATTGATTGATTAAATTGGAATAATACATATTGGTTTGAAGATATGCGTTGTAATATTGTTCAGCCATTTGTTTATAATATAATATGGAATCCTTTGCCTTTTTAACAAAATTTTTACAACGTTTAATCTTGTCTTTGTAACGATTTACAATGTATTCGGATTGAGCTGAAGACATTTCTGTTGATCCACCTGTAGAGTTATCAGATTGTGTTGATTGGTCTGATTGTGTTGATTGGTCTGATAAATCAATTGACAAATCAGTAGATAAATCAGTAGACAAATCTTTACCAGACCCACGTAATTTATTGTATTTGTTGTTTTTATTTCTTTTGCTACCACCATTTTGGTTATTTTCAATTTCTTCTCATTTTTGGTAATATTGATCCAAATTATTAATAATTTTATTTATACGATCAAATCCAATATTATATCCTGAATTCAATTTTGAATTAAAACCTGATCCTGATTCATTTTGGTTTGAATATGAAAACCCGGAATTATTAGTTGAATTAATTAAATTAGTTGAATTAATTGAATTTGAATTGGATATATTTCTATTTGTAGATAAATAATTCATTATATATAAAATATAAAGATAAAATATTTAACCCAAATTTTATTTTTTATATTGGTATTTTTTTTATATAACATATTTGTAATTACATGAATGTTTTACATAATAAAATAATACCTAGTTCAAGCCCAGTTACCAACCTAGTTACCAACCCAATTACCAACCCAGTTACCAACCCAAATATCAATAACAGAAAACTAAAACAAAAATCCAAAAGAATTTTTGACATAAAAAAATTAGATTCTCAAGATGTAGAGCAATTGATTTCATTATTTATTAGTATTTGTTCTGAATTTTTCAAAATAGTTATGGCTTGTTTGCTGTCTATTTTTGTACCCCAACATTGTAATGGAACTGAATGTTCTATTTATGAAAATTTCCAAAATTTAACTATTTATAATATTTTTGTACTAGTTTATAATTTTATAACTCTTAGTTATTTTTTATTTTTGTATTGGATTGAAATGGATCGTGAGCAGTGGATGATTACACATTTGGAATATGATCATGAAAAAAACGAATTTAATTTACATAATTATAAAGAATCACACAAAGATATTTTTACAAGTCTCCAGATCAAAAACAAATTTTATTTACAAACTTTTTTTATTCTTAAATATTTATATTTGTCAAATTTTATTTTTAGCTCAGTGTTAGTTTTGTATTTTTTTTATTTGGATTATAGAACTGTAACAACACTAATAACTAATATGATTTTGTGTTGGAGTAAGGTAACCAAAGGATATAAATTGGCTAAAAAATCTGTTGAACAAGAATTAGGTTTGAGTTATTTTAACTCGATAAATTTGTCTTTTAATTCAATTGATCCTTATTATTTGAATTCGATTAGTCAACCAAATCTAGATGTGGAATCCGGTTTAGAATCTGGGTTAGAATCCGGGTTAGAATCCGGTTTAGAATTGAAACCAAGTCCAATACACAAAAATCTTAATCTTGGATTAGATCCAGAATCTTTTGATACGATATCAAATTATAGTATGAATGTGAATTATCATACTGACAATGAAAATGAATTAGGATCAGAGTTATCTGATAGGTCTGGGTAAAATCTAATTTAATAGAATTTAATTAAATTAGATAAAAACATCTTGATATAACATTATTATACATAAAATGGACCAAAATATTAGTTTGCCTTTGGAACCTATCAATGATAATACTCAAGCCAAAAACATAATAATTGACTTTTTTCCTATTTATTACAAGATATTTGAAGAATACTTTAAGGGAAAAAATGTTACTGAGCAATTAAATTCAATATATAAACCAATATTTCAAAATGTATTGATGCCTAATTATACTGATTTAATGTGTGGAATAAAAGAAATATCAGATGAAATTGTTAGTAAATATGGTAAACCTACACCATATTCTATAATTGATTATTTGGAATTTTTATTTGGAAATATCTTTTATGAAACATTTTATCACCAATTAAAAAAAATACCAGAAGAAAGCGTTATGAAATATCATTTGGTAGTATTCAAATATATTATATATGTTGAATCAGTTAAAAATTTGTTATACAATGAAATAATTCAAATAATATCATCAGATCCAGAATCTAAATATATTATGGTAATGAATAAACGAAAAAAAAATACCGAACTAAAAATTAATTTTTGTCTTAAAATAATTAAATTTTATGATGAAAAAAATTTACAAATTGAATGTGAAGAATTTATTCTAGATAATGGAATTCAAATAAATCCTGAACTAGTCAAAGACTTTGATTCTTTTATTAAATTAGGTTATTAAATAAAGTTTTATTAAATAAAGTGTTATTAAATAAAGTGTTATTGGTTGTAAAATAAAATTACCTAACAAATTCTTTTAATTTAAGAGCTTGATTAGATGGTAAAATTTTTATATGATTAAGTCCTTTTCTTTTCAAATATTTTCTAATAGTGACAAATCTTTCAGGATAAGAGTCAACACAATCATTACAAGTTACTCCAATAATATATTTGGACAAATTTATTGGTTTGGTAAAAATCACTTCATGAGAATATATTGGATTCGAAACCATATTTTTATTTATTTGTAATTTTGTTTTATTTACAAAATTATTTACCAATTGATATAATTGATCTAATTGATCTAATTGATTTAATTTTTTCAAATCAGATTTATTCAAATCGACAAAGTGTGTTCCATTCCATCCATCATTAACTTTAACATCATAATCCAAAAGTATTTTCGGATCCAAAATAATAGTGAAATCAAGATATTTGGTATGATCATTAATCAAGTTATCAAAAATAATATTTGCATAAATAAATGGGTTTTTTTCCAGGGTCTTTTTATAGGTTTTTGGTACATCTTTACCTAACTTGATAATCCCAGTATCTAAAATTGATAACAAATTATTTAATGATGATGTACTATGAACCAAATAAAATTGTTTGTTTTTGGATTTTGTACCTCCAAACATATCATTTTGTTTGTGTTGCGAATTTATTATATTTTTGAGATTGAGATATTTATGTTTATATTTAAGATATTTGGATTTATAATGATTATTCATTAAATAATGTTAGTATAAAAAATTTATTTGACAAAAAATTAAATTTAACATTCACAGTTGAGATCAGTGAAATCATCAGCTAATCTGGTTACAGCGACGAAACTATAATCAGCTTTTAATACTTCTCCGACAGTTTGATTTTCAGAAACACCATTAGCCGAGTGTACATTTTGAATCTTTGGTACTTTAAAATTGAGCCAGATTTTAGCTGTGAAAGACGGCACAACAGTTTTTTCAACTTGGACCCAAGAAGATTTTGTGACAGTAGGATTAAATTTATACATTGAATTAGCAGCCAAACTATATTTTTGACCTAGTTTGCTGATAGATGTGAAACTGGTATTAAAATCAGAACCATAAGGATATTCGAAAGTAGTCCATGCGTAAAATTTGTTTTTCTTTGAATTATAATTTACCATAAATGCTTTACCAAATGGATAAGGATTGGAATCATAAAATGTTCCATAAATTGATTCAATACCAATAAGATCAGAAGAATAAGCACCACAAATAGTATATTTATGGTTACCATTGTAGACAATACCATATACATTAGTAGTTTCGGATCCAGGATATAAAACATTGATGAAATTCTTGTTTTCAATATTATAAATAAATCCAGTAGCAGGACCTAAAGGTAAACCATTTTTACCATGTAAAGTAGGGTTATCACAATTACCTACAGCTAATTTATTAGCGATAGCATGAACATAAGTGTATTTGCCACCAGAAACAATTGTATCAAAATTTTTTGCTTTTGAGATATCTTTATCGTTTAATCCACCAGTATAAATAAAAGCATTGATACCACAAGAATCTTCAATTGTATAAGTACCTACAATTTTAGTATCACAAATGTTTTTATAATCTATACCGTATAATCTGGTTGAATAGGAGTTAGGATAATTAAGAGTATTATTTTTTTCATTAGAGTATTCAACTGTACCAATATTATAAATACCATTGTTGCCACTAGAACCTAAATAAATGGATTTTTTACATGAAAGTTTTTTAATTCCTTCCCAAATTACTTGGTCAGCTTTGTAAACATTAACAGGATATAAATCAGACATATTCTTATATGGAATTTAATTATATAAAAAAAATTTTATGGTAGAAATAAAATAAATATGATAAATAAATTAAGTATTTCATTCAATAATAAAATTTTTATACTTAATTATATTATATAATAAGTTATTTTTAATGGAAAAATTATATGATCTTAATCTTAAATCTTGTATTTTGGATATAGTTAGTTCAAATACTAATACAGACAAAACAAAATCAACAATTCCAAGCTCTTTTGTTATTCCGCAACATTTGTTAGAAAATGTAACTTCTATTGTAAAGTCTAATCAATTTGATCAATCAGATCAATCCAATAAATCAAAATTAATAAATCCAAATATTCCACTTATATATAATAAAGCGCCAAATGGACTATGGTACAATTGGGCCACATCTGTTGGTGAAGGTTTAGTCGCTATAAGTTATTCAGCAGGCACAACTTATATATTGGAAAATTCCCAACCCCTAGTCAAACCCAAAATACTAGTATATCACAAAGAACAAATTAATTCAAAAGCCCCATTAGAACCATTATATTCTATTGATATTGAAGAAGAAGGTATTAGAAGTATGCTTATGGTTGATGATGATTGTGGTAATCCTTATTTGCTTATTGGTACATTTACTTATCCTAAAACAAATCAACTTAATCCAGTTAAACCTACATGTAAATTATTAAAATGGATTTTATCAACTAATATTGTTCAAACATTATATCTGGTTGAAAATTCAAATTCAATTAGATCTATTCTTAGATATAATTCAATATTTAATTCCAAATGTAAAAAATTAGACTACTTTATTTTTTCTACACAAGCTGATTCTGAATTAATTCCCTCTCAAACAAAAATATATTGGATAAAAAAATGTTATATCGATACTAATATAAATCCTAATTTTAAATTTAAATATTTATCAATAGATGGAGTTGATATATTTGGTTCTGTATGGGATTTATTTTTAGATTCAAACACACTTTATATCAGTGTTCCATTAAAATCAGATGATCCAAGTAAAATATCTGGATTTAATATTAGAGGAAGAATGTTCTATTGTGATGTAATTAAATTATTTGATAAACATACAGATAAATTAAATGTTAGATCAATAGTCGGTAATTCAACATATCCAGCTGGATTTGACATTAATTCTGTATCAGCACTACAAATTCAAACAAATAGACATTCAGAAAAGGTTTATATGTATTCTTTGTCTGACACATTGTATCAAGCTTTGGGTACTCAATTAAGAGAACATCTTAAAATGAATATTAATGATTTAACAACAGTGCTTGAGTTTTTAATATTTGTCAGAGAACTAATAAATGGCTTGGATTTGGATGGAACACGTATATTTAGTTTTAATAAAAAAGATTTATTTTCAGATGATCCTGTTCAAATAACTACTTTGGTTGGAACACCTGTTTATAATTCAATTAACAAATCAACAACAACTAATGGTTATAACAATTTTGCAAACATATACGCTTGGTGTAGTACCGCTAATTGTGATGATTTTTATTTTGGAACTTTAGATATCAGATCACAAATTTATGTAGCAATAGTTTATATTTTAGCTGAAATTTTTTCTGTTCCTGATTTAATTCCTATATTATTAGGTTTACCAGAATTTTTAATTATTTTGATAACTGAAATAATTTTTGACCCGGGATTCATTTTGGATTCTGATTTTAATTTTCAAGATAAATTGTTATATTTTGACATAATTAAAATAAATGAGAAAACTGGATTCATCAATAAAATAACTTCAGATGGATTTAATCCTATTGATGGGTTGACACCTGTTGGAGATGATGGAGTAAGAAATTTGGATGTGGTTACTAATTGTAGTGGAAGTTACTTACTAATTGGTACAACTTGTTATCAACCAAGTAATTCAGCTAAAGTGTATACTCTTAAAATTAAATAAATAAACTTTTTGAATAATTAGTTTTTGAATAATTTTTATTTTTGTGTTATTATATAAAAATTGAATTTAATTTAAATTAAAATAAGATTAATCATATATACTATATACTATATCAAATGAGTACTTTTACCACAGATAATGGAACTGATCCAAATAAACCAAAACCAACTCAACCAGATCAAATTGATGATAATTCAAGTTCGGATGATGAACAAAACACTACTAATTTAGGTACAAATTCTTCAGCTAAAAAGAAGAAAAAGAAGAAGAAGGCAGTAAAAACAAAAGAATCTGAGCCTAAAATTTCTGCAATGGGACAATTAATTCAAAAACGTTTACAAATCAACGCAGAAGAAGAAGCAAGAATTAAAGCTGAACAAGAAGAACAAGAGCGTAAAATTAGAGAAGAAGAGGCTAGAATTGAAGCTGAAAGATTACGTGTAATCCAAGAAAAGGAACGTAAAAAGAAGGC
>JACCED010250573.1_pt1 | contig 10006 bp, 6 predicted proteins | sample 7455021 | NCBI WGS metagenome assembly JACCED01 (sample SAMN15323456, study PRJNA562643) | freshwater metagenome | isolation source: river surface water | place: USA:Blue River Watershed | collected 2017-08-19 | reverse complement strand
CCTCGCTGGCCCACATGCTGGGCGCGGGGTTCAACCACTTTTGGCATGCGGAGAGTGAGAACCACGGTGGCGACTGCGTTTACATCCAGGGCCACGTGGCCCCCGGCGTGTACGCCCGCGCCTACTTGGAGGGGCGTCTGACCGAAGAGCAGTTGCTCAATTTCCGGCAGGAGGTCGACGGCAAGGGCTTGTCGAGTTACCCCCACCCCAAGCTGATGCCCGAGTTCTGGCAGTTCCCCACCGTGTCCATGGGCCTGGGGCCGTTGATGGCCATCTACCAGGCGCGTTTCCTCAAGTACCTGCATGCGCGCGGCATCGCCAACACCGAAAACCGCAAGGTTTGGGTGTTTTGCGGCGATGGCGAGATGGACGAGGTCGAGTCGCTAGGGGCCATCAGCTTGGCTGCGCGCGAGAACCTGGACAACCTGATCTTCGTCATCAACTGCAATTTGCAGCGCCTCGATGGCCCGGTGCGCGGCAACGGCAAGATCATTCAGGAGTTGGAGGGCGAGTTCCGTGGCGCGGGCTGGAACGTCCTCAAGCTGATCTGGGGCGGCAACTGGGACCCGCTCTTGGCCCGCGACAAAGACGGGGCTTTGCGCAAGATCATGATGGACACCGTGGACGGCGACTATCAGGCCTTCAAAGCCAACGACGGCGCTTTCGTGCGCAAGCAGTTCTTTGGCCGTGACCCGCGCACGCTTGAGATGGTGTCGCACATGAGCGACAACGACATCTGGAACCTGCGGCGCGGCGGTCATGACCCGCAAAAGGTTTATGCGGCCTACCATGCGGCGGTGCACCACAAGGGCCAACCCACGGTCTTGCTGATCAAGACGGTCAAAGGCTTTGGCATGGGCAAGGCCGGCGAAGGTAAAAACACCGTCCACCAAACCAAAAAGTTGACCGAAGACGACATCAAGGCGTTTCGCGATCGCTTCAACATCCCCATTCCAGACAGCGAACTCAGCAAACTGCCGTTCTACAAACCAGCGGATGACACCCCAGAGATCCGTTACCTGCACGAGCGCCGCAAGGCCCTGGGCGGCTACCTGCCCAAGCGCCGCACCAAGGCCGACGAGCACTTCACCGTGCCCTCACTCGACACCTTCAAGGCGGTGTTGGAGCCCACGACCGAAGGCCGAGAGATTTCAACCACCCAGGCCTATGTCCGCTTTTTGACGCAGCTCCTGCGCGACAAGGCGCTGGGCCCGCGCGTCGTGCCCATCTTGGTCGACGAGGCCCGCACTTTCGGCATGGAAGGTCTGTTCCGCCAGGTCGGCATTTATAACCCTTTGGGCCAGCAGTACACCCCGGTCGACAAAGACCAGGTCATGTACTACAAAGAGGACAAGGCCGGTCAGATCTTGCAAGAGGGCATCAACGAGGCGGGTGGCATGGCGAGCTGGATCGCTGCGGCCACCAGCTACAGCACCAGCAACCGCATCATGGTGCCTTTCTATGTCTACTATTCCATGTTCGGCTTCCAGCGCATCGGCGATTTGGCCTGGGCGGCGGGCGACATGCAAGCACGCGGCTTTCTGTTGGGCGGCACGTCGGGGCGCACCACGCTCAATGGAGAGGGTTTGCAGCACGAAGACGGACACATCCATATTCTGGCCGGCACCATTCCCAATTGCGAGAGGTACGACGCCACCTTCGCCCACGAAGTCGGCGTGATCCTGCACCATGGCCTCAAGCGCATGGTCGAAAAGCAGGAAAACGTCTATTACTACCTGACCCTGCTCAATGAGAACTACGCCATGCCAGGTCTGACCCCCGGCACCGAGGAGCAGATCATCAAGGGCATGTACCTGTGCAAGCCGGGTCCCAAAGGCAAAGCCAAAGATTTGAGGGTGCAGTTGATGGGCTCGGGCACGATCTTGCGCGAAGCGATTGCCGCCCAGGCCTTGCTGGCCACCGACTGGGGCATCGCCTCGGACGTCTGGAGTTGCCCCAGTTTCAATGAGCTGGCCCGCGATGGCCAGGACGTCGAGCGGCACAACCTGCTGCACCCGAAAGACACCCCCCGCGTGCCTTTCGTGGCCCAACAGTTGCAAGGCCACGAGGGCCCGGTGGTCGCGTCAACCGACTACATGAAAAACTACGTCGAACAGATTCGACCCTTCGTGCCTCGCGACCGCGTCTTTAAAGTGCTGGGTACCGATGGCTTTGGCCGCTCGGACTTCCGCAGCAAGCTGCGCGAGCACTTCGAGGTCAATCGCCACTACATCGTGCTGGCCGCCCTCAAGGCGCTGGCCGAGCAAGGTGGCCTGCCGCTGGACAAGGTCAGCGATGCCATCAAGAAATACGGCATCAAGACCGACAAGATCAACCCCTTGTACGCCTGACCCGGAGACCGACATGGCACAGATCGAAATCAAGGTCCCCGACATTGGCGACTTCAAAGAAGTGGCGGTCATCGAGCTGCTGGTCAAGCCTGGCGACACGGTCGCGGCTGAACAGTCGCTGATCACGGTGGAGTCCGACAAAGCCTCGATGGAAATCCCGTCCTCGCACGCCGGGGTGATCAAGGAACTCAAGGTCGCCTTGGGCGACAAGGTCAGCGAAGGTTCGCTGCTGGCTGTGCTCGAGGCCGCGGGGCAGGGCGCTGCAGCCCCCGCCCCAGCAGCCCCAGTGGCGTCTGCCCCTGCCGCTGCCCCCATGGCAGCCCCGGTCGTGGCCTCAGCCCCGACACCACCTGCACCCGCTGCGGCCCCCGCCGCACCGCATCAGCCCGGCAGCACCAGTCCCCTGGGCCTGCCGCACGCCTCGCCCTCGATCCGCAAACTCGCACGCGAGTTCGGGGTGCCGCTGGCCGAAGTCAAAGGCACCGGCCCCAAGGGGCGCATCACACAGTTGGATGTGCAAACCTTCACCCGTGGCGTCATGACCGGTGAGGTGCGAACCCAGGCCCAACAGGCCAAGGCACCGGCCAGTGGGGGTTCGGGTGTGGGGCTGGACCTGTTGCCCTGGCCCAAGGTGGACTTCGCCAAGTTCGGTGCCATCGAGACCCAGCCGCTGTCGCGCATCAAAAAAATCTCGTCGCAAAACCTGGCCCGCAACTGGGTCATGATTCCGGCGGTCACCTACCACGAGGACGCCGACATCACCGACCTGGAAGCCCTGCGCGTTCAACTCAACAAAGAGAACGAAAAAGCGGGCATCAAGCTGACCATGCTGGCCTTCATCATCAAGGCCAGCGTCAAGGCCTTGCAAAAGTTCCCCGAGTTCAACGCCTCGCTCGACGGCGACAACCTGGTGCTGAAGAAATACTTCCACATCGCGTTTGCCGCCGACACGCCCACGGGCTTGGTCGTGCCGGTGATCAAAAACGCCGACCAGAAATCGGTCATTGAGATTGCCCAAGAGACCGGTGCGCTGGCCAAAAAAGCCCGCGATGGCAAACTCTCGCCCGCCGAGATGCAAGGGGCATGCTTCACCATCTCCAGCCTGGGCGGGATTGGTGGCACCGCGTTTTCGCCCATCGTCAACGCCCCCGAGGTGGCGATTTTGGGCATCAGCAAAAGCGCCCACAAGCCGGTTTGGGACGGCAAGCAGTTCGTGCCGCGCCTGATCATGCCCATGTCGCTGTCGGCCGATCACCGCGTGATCGACGGTGCCGCCGCGACCCGCTTCACCACCTACATGGCGCAACTGCTGGGTGACTTCCGGAGGGTCGCGCTATGAGCACCATCGACATCGTGGTTCCTGACATCGGCGACTTCAAAGAGGTCGCCATCATCGAATTGCTGGTCAAACCCGGCGACACCGTCGCGGCCGAGCAGTCGCTGATCACCGTCGAGTCCGACAAAGCCTCGATGGAAATACCTTCCTCGCATGCCGGGGTGGTCAAAGCCCTGAAAGTCGCCTTGGGCGACAAGGTCAGCGAAGGTTCGGTCATTTTGTCGCTCGAGGTGTCGGCTGCTGCGGCCCCCAGCGCCGCCGCGCCCGCCGCCCCCTCGGGGCCCGCCGCAACCCCTGCTTCTGCGGCCCCAGTCGCTGCAGCGCCAGCACCTGTGGCGTCCAGTTTTGCCGGCAACGCCGATGTGAATTGCGATCTGCTGGTGCTCGGCGGTGGCCCTGGCGGCTATTCGGCGGCCTTCCGCGCCGCCGACCTCGGCTTGAAAGTGGTGCTGGTCGAGCGCTATGCCACCTTGGGTGGCGTGTGCCTGAACGTGGGGTGCATCCCGTCCAAGGCGCTGTTGCATGTGGCCGCCGTCATGGACGAGGTCAGTCACCTGGGCGATCTGGGCATCTCGTTCGGGGCCCCGCAGGTCAACATCGACCAATTGCGCGGGCACAAAGAAAAGGTCATCGCCAAACTCACGGGCGGTTTGGGCGCCATGGCCAAGATGCGCAAGGTCACCGTTTTGCGTGGCCTGGGGCGTTTTGTCGGCAGCCACCACCTGCAGGTGTCCGAAACCGAAGGCCCTGGACAGCAGACCAATGGCAAGACGCAGGTCGTGTCTTTCCAGCGCGCCATCATCGCCGCAGGCAGCCAGGCGGTGCGACTGCCCTTCATGCCCGACGACCCGCGTGTGGTCGACAGCACCGGGGCCTTGGCGCTGCAGTCGGTGCCGAAAAAAATGCTGATCGTCGGTGGCGGCATCATTGGCCTGGAGATGGGCACGGTCTACAGCACCCTGGGCGCGCGACTCGACGTGGTCGAGATGCTCGACGGGCTGATGCAGGGGGCCGATCGCGACCTGGTCAAGGTGTGGGAGAAGATGAACAAGCATCGCTTTGACCGCATCATGCTCAAAACCAAGACCGTGGCCGCCTCGGCCACCTCGGAGGGCATCAAAGTCGAGTTCGAGGGCCTGGACGGCACCCGTTCTGAGGGGGTCTACGACCTGGTGTTGCAAGCGGTGGGGCGCAGCCCCAACGGCCAAAAAATCGGTGCCGAACAAGCCGGTGTGGCGGTCTCGGATCGGGGCTTCATCGCGGTCGATGCCCAGATGCGCACCAACGTGGCGCACATCTTCGCCATCGGCGACATCGTGGGGCAACCCATGCTGGCGCACAAGGCGGTGCACGAGGCGCATGTGGCCGCCGAGGTGATCGCGGGTGAGTTGCAAGGCAAGCCCGAACTGGCTGCCAGTGCCTTTGACGCCCGCGTGATCCCCAGCGTGGCTTACACCGACCCCGAGGTCGCGTGGGTGGGGTTGACCGAAGAGCAGGCCAAAGCCCAGGGCATCAAGGTCAAAAAGGGTTTGTTCCCCTGGAGCGCGTCAGGGCGTGCCATCGCCAATGGTCGTGACGAAGGCTTCACCAAACTGCTGTTCGACGATTCTCCCGAGGCGCACGGCCATGGCCGCATTTTGGGGGGTGGCATCGTCGGCACCCATGCGGGTGACATGATCGGTGAAATCGCCTTGGCGATCGAGATGGGCGCCGATGCGGTGGACATCGGCAAGACCATCCACCCCCACCCGACCCTGGGCGAGAGCATCGGCATGGCCGCCGAGGTGGCGCATGGCAGCTGCACCGATTTGCCGCCGGGTAAAAAGTAAGCCTGTGCCGCCACTTCCCGTCCCGCCAGTCCCCTCGGCTGGCGGGCCCGGGTCTGCTTAATTGTCTGTTTTGGTGGGCACCCGGCGCGCACCATTGAAGCGCCGCTCCCAATAGGCTTGGCGCATGTCCTCGACCCGCACGCGCTCGCCCGGCTTGGGGCTGTGGATGAACTTATTGTCGCCGACATAGATGCCGACATGGCTGTAGTTGGCGCGCATGGTGTTGAAAAACACCAGATCGCCCGGTTGCAGGTCTTGGCGATCGATGGCCTGCGTCACTTGGGCCTGCTCGCGTGCGCGACGCGGCAAGACCAAGCCCACGGTTTGCTCGAACATGGCGCGCACAAAACCCGAGCAGTCAAAGCCGCTTTCGGCGCTGTTGCCGCCCCGACGGTAGGGCACACCCAGAAACCCCATGGCGTTGACCACCAGGTCCGAGGCTTTTTGGCTGACGCGCTGGCGCAGTTGATCAACCTGGTCGAGCAGGCCGCGTTCGGCCAAAAAACGCTCGACGTCATCGGCCGGTTTGGGCGGCTCGGCATGGGCGTTCAGGGCCATGACCAGGGTCAGAATCGGTGCGATGTTTCGCATCCCATCATCATATAACAGCCGCCTTGTGCCTGCCAGGGGGGCAAAGGGATTAAGATGCCCCCTCTCACACAGGAACTGCCATGTTCAAAGCCCTTTTGCTGCAAAAAAACGAGTCCTTCCAAGCCAGTCTGGCATCGCTCGAAGAGTCGGCCTTGCCGGCGGGTGATGTCACGATCGAGGTGGCCTATTCGACGCTGAACTTCAAAGACGGTCTGGCCATTTGCAACAAAAGCCCGGTGGTGCGCCTATGGCCCATGGTGGCGGGCATCGATGGCGCGGGGACCGTCACCGAGTCCAGCCACCCGGCCTGGAAACCGGGCGATCAGGTGGTGCTCAACGGTTGGGGGGTGGGCGAGACGCATTGGGGCTGTCTGGCTCAAAAGGCCCGCCTCAAAGGCGATTGGCTGGTGCGTTTGCCGGCCGCTTTCACGCCGCGCCAGGCGATGGCGATCGGCACCGCGGGCTACACCGCCATGTTGTGCGTGATGGCGCTGGAGCGCCACGGCGTGCAGGCCGGGCAGGGCGAGGTGCTGGTGACGGGCGCCAGCGGCGGGGTGGGCAGCGTGGCGATTGCCCTTTTGTCGGCCCTGGGGCATCGGGTGGTGGCTTCGACCGGCAAGGCCGCCGAGCACGACTATTTGCGTCGCCTGGGGGCGGCCGAGGTGATCGACCGCCAGACCTTGTCCGAGCCGGGCAAGCCCTTTCAGAAAGAGCGCTGGGCCGCCGTGATCGACACGGTCGGCTCGCACACGCTGGCCAACGCGCTGGCGCAAACCCGTTACGGGGGTGCCGTCGCGGCCTGCGGCCTGGCCCAGGGCATGGACCTACCGACCACCGTCATGCCCTTCATCTTGCGCAACGTGGCCTTGCTGGGGGTCGACTCGGTCATGGCCCCCTTGGCCCTGCGCCAGCAGGCTTGGGATCGCTTGGCCCGCGACCTCAAGGTCGACCTGCTCGAAGCCTTGACCGAAGAGATCGGTTTGGACCAGGCCATCGCCAAAGCGGGGGACCTGATGGCCGGTCGCGTGCGCGGCCGCGTGGTGGTCAAAATCTAAGGCCCGCCCATGTTGCTCGAACTTGAAGACTCCCAATTGGTCCTGTTGGACTACCAAGAGCGTTTGCTTCCTGCCTTGTCCGATGGCATGGCCGCGATGCAGCAGGCCATGCGCCTGGGGCAGGCGGCCCGCCTGCTGCGGGTGCCGATTTGGGGCACCGAGCACAACGCGGCTGGCTTGGGGCCGCTGGTCGGGCCCCTCAAGGCGATGTGCCCGATGGTCTTGCCCAAGACCTCGTTCAGCGCTGTGGCCGCCGGATTGGTCGATTTTTTGCGCCCCCCGGCACCGGCGCAGCAGCGTGGGGGCAACGCGCGCAGCCTGCCCAAGCACCTGCAAAAACCGCCCGCCGAACCTGTGGGGCGCGCCAGCATCGTGCTCGCTGGCTGCGAGGCCCATGTCTGCCTCTTGCAAACGGCGCTCGAACTGATCGAAAACGAATTTGATGTGTGGGTCGTCACCGACGCCTGCACCAGCCGCTTCGAGCGCGATCGGGATGCCGCTTTTGACCGACTGGCCTCCGCTGGGGCTGAGTTGGTCACGACCGAAATGGTCCTTTTTGAGTGGCTGCGCGACTGCGAACACCCTGCCTTCAAAAACCTGCTGGCCCTGATCCGTTGACCTCAAACCCGTCCTGGGTCGGTCTGCGTCAGCCTGTCGCAAGCACGACTGTCGATGATTCGCCCCAACGAATCGACAGACAGGAGACCGTGCCATGGGCGCTTTTGACGACTTTCACCGACGATCCATCGAGGACCGCGACGCGTTTTGGGGCGAGCAGGCCCGTTTGATCGACTGGAAAGAGTCACCCAAACAAGTCTGCGACTACAGCCAGCCGCCCTTTGCCAAGTGGTTCGTGGGTGGCACGACCAATCTGTGTCACAACGCGGTGGATCGCCACTTGCAGGATCGGGCCGATCAGAACGCCCTGATCTTTGTCTCGACCGAAACCGACCAAGAGGTGACCTACACCTTTGCCCAATTGCACGCCGAGGTGCAGCGCATGGCCGCCATCTTGCTCGAGTTGGGCGTGCAAAAGGGCGACCGGGTGCTGATTTACATGCCGATGATCGCCGAGGCCTGCTTTGCCATGCTGGCTTGCGCACGAATTGGCGCCATACATTCGGTGGTCTTTGGCGGTTTTGCCTCGCACTCGCTGGCCACCCGCATCGACGATGCCGAACCCAAGGTGGTGGTCAGTGCCGACGCTGGTTCACGTGGGGGCAAAGGGGTGCCCTACAAACCCCTGCTCGACGAGGCCATCTCGCTGGCCAGCCACAAGCCCGCCGCCGTGCTCATGGTCGATCGCCAACTGGTGCCCTTTGCGCCGGTGGCCGGGCGCGACCACGATTACGCCACCCTGCGCGCCAAGCACATGAACGCCCAAGTGCCTTGCGTTTGGGTCGAGGCGACCCACCCCAGCTACACCTTGTACACCTCGGGCACCACCGGCAAACCCAAAGGCGTGCAGCGCGACACGGGTGGCTATGCGGTGGCCTTGGCCGCCAGCATGAAGCACATTTACTGCGGCAATCCCGGCGAGACGTTTTTTTCGACCAGCGACATCGGCTGGGTGGTGGGACACAGTTACATCATCTACGGCCCGCTGATCGGTGGCATGGCAACCATCATGTACGAGGGCACACCGATCCGGCCCGATGGGGGCATTTGGTGGAAACTGGTCGAAAAATACAAGGTCACGGTCATGTTCAGCGCGCCCACCGCCGTGCGGGTGCTGAAAAAGCAAGACCCCGCCTTTTTGACCCAGTACGACCTGTCCAGCCTGAGGGCCTTGTTTTTGGCGGGTGAACCCCTGGACGAACCCACCGCCCAATGGATTTCCGAGTCGCTGGCGGGCAAACCCATCGTCGACAACTACTGGCAAACCGAGACCGGCTGGCCGATCTTGGCGATCTGCAATGGGGTCGAAAAAGCCCCGAGCAAGTTTGGCTCGCCCGGCAAGGCCGTCTACGGTTACAACGTCAAGCTGCTCGATGACCAGACCGGACAAGAGATCACCACCCCCAACACCAAGGGCGTGGTCGCCATTGAGGGGCCCTTGCCCCCCGGTTGCCTGCAAACCGTCTGGCGTGACGACGCGCGTTTCGTCAAGACCTACTGGTCCAGCGTGCCGGGGAAAATGGTCTACAGCACCTTCGATTGGGCGATTCGCGACGAAGATGGGTACTTTTTCATCTTGGGCCGCACCGACGACGTGATCAACGTGGCCGGGCACCGGCTGGGCACCCGTGAGATCGAAGAAAGCATCTCCAGCCACCCCAATGTGGCCGAAGTCGCCGTGGTCGGTGTGGCCGATCAGCTCAAAGGGCAAGTGGCGATGGCCTTTGCCATCGCCAAAGACGCCAGCGCTTTGAACGACCCTGCCGCCCGCCTGAAGTTGGAGGGCGAGGTCATGAAGCTGGTGGACACCCAACTTGGCGCGGTGGCGCGGCCGGCGCGCGTGCTGTTTGTCACCGCTTTACCCAAGACACGCAGTGGCAAATTGTTGCGCCGCGCCATACAGGCGGTGTGCGAAAAACGCGATCCGGGGGATTTGACCACCATGGAAGACCCCGCCGCGCTGCAGCAGATCAAAGACCAGATGGCTTGAGTGCATGCATACCATTGGATTCATTTTGGGGGTGCTTCGGTCAGACCCCCGTCAGCCATTTGGTGGCACAATGTGACCCAGACATCAGGCCCTTCCCAGCCACAGTCGCATCCGCCAACCGGTCCAGCCGTGTCGCGGAAGGTTTTTTCAACCCACCCAAGCATCCCTGAAGGGGATCGCAGGAGAGCGAAAGATGAGTGATCAGTCGATCTACAAGGCTTACTCGGCCAACACCT
>JACCED011135794.1_pt1 | contig 10007 bp, 12 predicted proteins | sample 7455021 | NCBI WGS metagenome assembly JACCED01 (sample SAMN15323456, study PRJNA562643) | freshwater metagenome | isolation source: river surface water | place: USA:Blue River Watershed | collected 2017-08-19 | reverse complement strand
AGAAACTTTCTCCTGTTGTCATACGCATAACTCTAAAATCCATTATAGTTCTACTTCGTTTATTTTAACTGAAAACTGTTCTTCAGCATACAATTTTACTCTCTCCATAAAATGATTTAGTGTATGATTTTTCCAAGATTTGTAAGATAAATCATCAGCAATATCATAGAGATTGCAAGTATCTTTACCTTCTTTCAATCGCAGTCCACGACCAATTGATTGAAGATTTCTAATTCTTGATTTGCTTGGTGATGCAAAAACGATGTTCTCAATTGAGGGTATATTGATGCCTGTTGAGAATGTTCCGTATGATGCGAGAATCAACATGTCATCACGTTGTTCTGCCATATGTCTGATGCGTTCTCTTTCAGCAACATCGATATCTCCGTGAACAATGGCCACGTTCTTTTCTGTGATATTACCAAACAAATCATGTAATACTTTTCCATGTTTCTCAACATATTGAAACAGGACTAGAGTATTTCCATTTAAAGATTGGGCAAGATTTTTAATGAAGCGATTACGCTTCTGGTAAGAGACTAGAAAATCCATCTCTTCTTGGTATAAATTATTCTTGCGCTTCTTTCTGGTTTCCTCATCGTATTTCAGTAGAACACATTTTATATTTAGTTTTGCTACTCTTTGTGTTTCCATCAACTTTTTGGTGGTAGTAACTTTATAGACTGGACCAAATAATCCCTCAAGAACAAGACGATGCACTTGCTTGTTATCAAGTGTTCCTGTTGTTCCTATACGATATGGAATATTAGTCATTTTCTCCATTACTGTTGATAACGACTTTGCCTTAAACTGATGCGCTTCGTCTCCAAACACAACTTTGAATTGATCGAACCATCCTTTAGGTTGTTTGTAGATGGATTGCCAAGTTGTAATTAAAACATCTGAAGAAATGTCCTTAGTAAAACCACTGTATAGTTTTTGACAATGTCTGTCGACACGCCATCCATTAATATGTGAGTAATCAGCAAAATCAGTATACATTTGTTCAACTAAAGATGTTGTTGGCACGATAAGAATACATTTCTTACCTTCAGCAACATAGTGGCGCATCAGTGTGTATATAATTAAAGATTTACCTGATGCCGTAGGAGAGAGTAACAGCTGTCTGTTATTGTTTAAACAATTACGAATAGCATCTATTTGATAATCTCGAATCTCAATCGGTTTCCCTCTAGCAGTGAGATCAAGAGCATGTGCGTATTCTGATACTTGTTCATAGGTATATTCGTTGTTAGGCACAGATTGATAATGCTCTGCTGCCAACTCGTGATATTGGTATCCATTCCTGTTCGCGAACTCTTTAACATAGTCCCTGAGTCCAGCGTAGAGTGTTTTTCTTTGCAAATCGTAGAGTCTAATTTTACCATCCCACATCCTCGCTTTATATGCTGGCATGAATTTAGCACCAGGAACCTCGAATGTAAAAAAATTGCTCAGTTCATGTTCTATGTTTATATCCGAAAACACACGGATATTTACGTTATCAAATTTTTCAACTACAATTTTATCCATCACATCCCAACTAAAAATTGTTTCCACTGAATTCCATTTTTAATTTGAAAATCACGTGAACGAATCTGAGTCAGAACAGATTCTAAGAAATATACTATTGTGTTTAAGTATTCAACCTTTTGTTCCATTTGAACAAGATCAGTATCACCTTGTAAAAATTCATCCATTTCATTCTTTAATGGTTTAACACCTTGCCATTGTATCCATCCAAGATCTTCTAATTCTTGACGTGTTAGTTCACCACGATAGTATCTAAATTTGTTTTTTCGTAGGAGATTATATTCGCCTTTGATTTTGGCAAGTTTTAGTTTATAAGATACCAAATGATTGATATATTTTGAGTGTAGATTGGGTGTATCTGTTGATGCTTCACCCAAATGATTGTCATCAATTTTACAATCGTTCTCCCACATTGACATTAACTGCTCAAGATTCATAACAACTCCAAAAATAAAATTTAATTTTCGAATATGTAGTAATTATACCTGAAAGTTGCATTTCCTATCAAATAATTCACATCTGAATCAACAGCTGTGAATGTCAAACTTTCTAAAGATGTTGGAAACATATTCTTGAATGTAACTATTTTACTCTCAGTATTATTATTTGTCAAGATAAAAAGAGAGGCATCCGAAGTATTCTTAACGTATTCGGATCCACTTGATGCAGCTACCTGATCTTGTGCCAAAAAATTGGTATACTGTTGATTATCAACAGGAAACCCCAAACCAACCAACCATCCATTTATTGCTTTATAATTTTCTAATGTCTCATCGACCAAAAATTGAATACTCAAATCTCCATACGCAAGTTTATCTCCTGGAATTGGGATCGTTGAGTATGGTGTACTAAACTCTGGTTCACCTAATGTAATGCTAGGAAGATTAACAGTTTGACAATAGAATTGCATTTTTGGCAATTTAGTAATGATGAATCTAAACCCTGTTGGAGCAAGAGGGTTCATATTTGTTGGTATTTTAGTTGCCCATTGTGCTGGTATATTTGCCATTATTTCTCTCTTAAATATTTTTCCATGTCAAAAAGTTTTTCCTTTTCAATCATGTCTATAATTCTAGTTGTTAAATTTATTTCTGCCTGTATCCAGTTCATTCTTACTTGTAACTCTTTGAGTTGTTCGCAGTAATACTGTAGCTCCTTCTCTTTTCTAGCACGAGATTCGAGAAGTTCTGAGAGGACAATAACTTTAACATTCTTATCTTGCATGCATATATTTATTCAACAAAAAAGGGGAGCCGAAGCTCCCCTTGTCAAACACTACTCTTACGGTAGCTTCATCAATTACATAATGTTCTGAACACGCACACGACGGTAGTATACGTTGTTGTTAGAACCAATTGATGTAGCCAATGTAGTACCAGTTGCGAATGGGTTAGCAAGCATGCCGTAGCGTGTCTTGAAACCAATCTTTGGCTGGAATGTATTTGGATCTACAGCACGAACCATTTGTAGAGGAACGTATGGGCAGTAGAAGATACCAGCGTCAAATGCGCTAGAACCCTTATAACCAACTACATAGAATTGGTCATTAGCACCACCATTCGCTGCATATGGATCAATATAGACACGATAGCGTCCATTTAGAACACCAGCGAATGTGTTACCTGCGTCATCAACTGTTAAGTTTGTTGAAAGAGCAGGAGCGTAGTCAAGAACACCAGCCATTGCTAATGCAGATGCAACATCTGAAGAGCAAAGGATGAAGTTACCTTTACCACGACGTGTTTCTTGTGCAATTACGTTCGCATCACGTTCGATTTGGAACAATAGACCTTTGAATTTCTCAACTGACCAACGTCCGTTAGCGTCTGTATCCAAATCGAATACACCAGCTGTTGTTACTGTACCAGATGCTGCACCAGACTTAGCTGTGTAATAAATTGTACGAATAACTTCGCGATTGATTTCAGCAAGAATTTCTGTTGAAAGGATGTTGCTCAACTCGCTCTCAGCATCAAGACCATGAATTGCTTTCATATCTTGTGCGAGTTCAATTGAGTACTCAGCTTTCAAAGCACGTGACTTAGCAGTTACGCTTGTCTTCTCAATTGAGAAAGCCATTTCATTGAAAGTTGTTGAACCAGGACCTGGATCAGATGCTGGAGCTGCACCAGTTGAAGACGAAGAGTGACCACCCTCAGCCTGTTGAGTTGTCATACCACCTGGAGCATTAACTGATGAGAACCAGTTAGAACCAGAGATTGTTGACTGATTTGTGTTAGAACCAAGGTCACCACCTGCACGCTCTGCGTCAGCTTCGTTATAAAGTGCCTCAGTACCACCTTGTGTACCATAACGGCTCTTCATTGCGAATACCAAGCCTGTTGGACCTGTCATTGGCTGAACACCGCATAGATCATAAGCGATCATCTGTGGAGCAGCACGACGAACCAAGTTGATCAAAATTGGATCATACTTAGCGACACCATTTGTGTCTGGGTTTGTTGATGAACCATTGTAGTTTGCGTTTGTTGGAACTGCTTCAAACAAAGCAGCACGCTCTTCTTGCAATGAACGCTCTTGGTTCTCTAAAAGAACAGCAGTAACTTCTTTACGATACTGGTCTTTAATTTCTGGCAAATTCTCGTTCTCGAGAATTGGCGACCATTTTTTAACTAGATCTTCTCTTAACATCATAGTTGTTTCTCCTGAAAGGTTGGATTATTTTTTGTTTAGTTTAGCAATTGCTTGAGCATATTGGGCAACTGATTCTGCAATCACTTGCTCTTTTGCTGTTCCAGACTCGACGCTGTCTTTAGCAACTGGCTTTGTTTCTTTAAAATATGACTCACGAATTGTTTGTAATTTCTTAGTATAAGAATCTACATCTTCGCAAGCAATCTCAGAAGCCAATGTAGCAAATTTTTCTGCCTCTGTGTCTGTTAGACCATCTGACAATTCTGCTACGATACCAGCACGTTCCATTTGTGCAATTTGCTTTGTCATTTCAATATTTGCATTTACGGTCTCATTTAACTTACCTTCTAATTCTTGCACTTTAGACTCTAAGTCACCGAGAATGTCATATTTCTCAGCAGGTACATCTACGTAATGCTCTTCGAACACACGCTTCATACCATCAATGAAAGATTCAGCAAGTTCTGCTTTGATTCCGCTTTCGAGGGCAAGTTCATTTTGTTTAATCCACTGCTCAGCAACGTAGCCGAGATATCCATCTACCTTTTCAACGAGTTCCTCTTTAATCTTCACAAACTCTTCTACGAGTTGTGCGTCATACTGCTCTTGAATCTTAGAAATTTCTTCTTTGACTCTTGTTACAACTGCTGCTTCAAAAATTGTTGCAGCCTTTGTTTTGAATTCTTCTGATAGTTCTTCGCCTTCTACTAAAGCAGCAACGTCTTCTGAAGAATCATACTTGATTTCTTCTTTCTTCATTCCTGCAATTTCAGATGCTTGAGCAGCTGCTCCACCTGAACCAGCTTTAGAACTGTCTTTACTTGTTTTTACTTCTGGCTTATCTGTGCCTTGGTTGCGCTTGTTATCAGCGTTGTCACCCTCGCCACCTGCGCTACCTTTTGCTTTGATAGTTTCAGCAGCACCCTCTTCTAACTCTTCAGATTCCTCAACGACAACCTCATCGTTTTGTTGATCCTGAAGTTTTTTAGATTCAGCCAATAATTCCGCAATTTTCTTTTCAACTGACATTATAGTCTCCTGTTTTTAGTAGGTTATGTCCGATTAGTTTCGATAAATTCTATTTATAAAACTTAGAGTTTCTTCAAAAAACGAGCAAATTCAGTGAGTGATTGCTCTGATAGTCTTTTAGAAGGAGTAGCTCTAATGTTTCTTCTTGCTTCTTCGATATCTCTTTGCACGTATTTTCCATCAACATAAACCCACTCTACACCTTCCATAATGCCACGAACGAAAGCATCTGGAGCCGATGGGTCGGCGACGATGTCAGCTGCAGTTGACAGCATAAAATCGTCTTGTACAATCTGAACACCATCTTTGTTCTCTTTTAAAGAACCTAGTGCTCGACTTGAAACTCCGAGGTTTGCGCCACCGTCCAATAGACCACGAGCGATATTACCCATAGGTGTTTCTAAAATTTTTGCTTTACCAATGTAGTTGGTTCCTTCTTTGCGAAGATCAACAATTAAGTGAGATACACGATCTAGATTGATAGTAGGTGTATCTGGATGACCCAACTCACCGTAAGCACGATTGTTCTTTACGTATTGTTCCATGTAACGGACGACTTCTTTGTCCATCACACCCTCTGGATACATACGACCATTTCGGTTTTTTAATTCTGATTGAAGGAACACTCCCTCAATAAAATACTGTTTACCTTTACCAAGTTTCTCTTCAACGAAAAATTTGGTTTCTGTTACTTGTTCTCTAATAAGTTTCATGGCTTATGATCCCACTGCGTTGATGTTATCGCCACCACCAAACTGTGCTGACTCGAATTCTGGCGAGAATCCTTCTACTTTTGTCAATTCTAACAACGCCATACCAGCACCACCAACAAATGTAACAACAATATCATGAGTGTTTTGATCAGTTATAACCCAATCTGATTCATCTATAATATCAGAACCATAGAATGCAGCAACTGTTACACCATTACGAACAAGAGTTATGCTATTAGCACTGCTTGTTTTAACTTTTGCAATATTAACTCTTACTGTTCCACCTGATGTTAGTGCCTCAAATGCGCCAAGGCAATCTGTGTCGATATCAACTGTTGCTGTATCGCTAGATGCTGTTCCAACAAGACGAATCAAGCATTTATTAATGTTGTTTCGAACAACTGTTTTTGTGACTGCCATTTTAGTTTCCTTATATTTTTCTCACTACATGAAGAAAGTTATCAACGCTCTCCCTCATATAGTTTAAAATTTCTTCTTTGTGTTTACTATTATTTAGTAAATTCGCAATTTTCTCTACAGTTTCTTCGCTAATTGCTACAGTTTTACCATCATTTAATATAAAATCCAACTTATTTTGCATCAAATTTTGACCCCTGTAGGTTGTTCTCATTTCAATAAGAACTGGGTCAATATCAAATGCCTTAGAGGAAGCACGATTTGTATATGATTCTATTAATGTTGTTGTAATTTTTGTATTTTCGTTATATTTCTTAATTATGTTTGCAATTTTAATATCTGAAATATCTTCATATAAACTTACTTTTGCTAATTCTTCTAATTCAATATGTCTTTTGACTTCCTCTAAGTCGCTATAATCTGCCTCTAACAATACACCATCAACAAAATATTTACCATTATCGTTTTCAATAATTTGATGGGTATAATGTGTTGAGACGGAAACTACATTTCCATAGTTTCCTTTTCTAGTGTATAAATTTTTGACAAAATCATTCAGTGTCATTCAGGTGTTTCTTCAGCAGGTGGATCTTCGGCAGGTGTTTCTTCAGCAGGTGGATCTTCGGCAGGTGTTTCTTCGGCAGAATTTTGATCATCCCATTGATTCATTTGACCAGATGGAAACTGTCCATCACCATGTTCTCCTTCACCTGTGTCTTGAGTATAATTTTCTTCAGAAACAGGTTCAGGATTGAAAAAACTATTGGCGATTGCTTTACGATAATCGTCAATTTTATCAGCGATTTTGTCGCTCATGATATCTGTAAAAGTTTTTTCTGCTTGAACTGGATTCTCATCAACAATAGAATCAATTAAGTCACGAATTTGGTCTGTCATGTTATTACTCTCCTTGTGTTTTGTTACTTGTAGGTGCCTCCTGCGTTTCCGCTGGAGCAAATTGCTGCAAGTAATTCTGTTGTGCTGTTTGTGTTACGCCAGAAACAGTTCCTTTATGGTCAGCATCCAAGTAGTCCTGATCTTTTTCAGTTTCTATTTGACTTTGCATGTTTGCTACTTGTTCATCAGTTAAACGAAGTATTTGTTCTTGAACATATGACTTAGAATAATACTTACCAACAAATGGATCTAACTGTTGTAACATTGCAACACGACCTGCTATTACTTCATTCTCTTTTAGTTCTGCGTAATAATTATCTTTATTGTAATTGAATTTAACAAACTGACTAATGCTATCCCACTCATCAGCACGGATAACACCTTTTAAAATTAACTGTACACGTAAAATTTCTAAAAATAACATAGAAAATCGAGTACGTAGTCTACCAATAAATTTAGAAAATTTTACCTCATCACGTGAAATTTCAGCAGATTTACCTACATTAAACACACCACCATCTTGTGTCAATCTCGATAATGGAACATTTAAAGATTGATACAGTTTTTGTTTAAAATATTCAACATCTTCTAACTGACCAAGATTACCACCACCCTGTAGGGTTGTAATTTCTGTTCCTTTTCCACCTTCACGACGTGGCATCCAAAAATCTTCAAGCATTGACATGTGCTTGCGATCGTCTTTAATTTCGCCTGTTGAAGCATCATAAACAAGTTTATTACGATACTTGTTCATGATGTCACGAATATATTGTTCTGCTTTAATCTTTGGTAAGTTACCTACATCGATGTAGAAAATGCGACGCTCTGGCGCACGACTTACACGGTAAATGACCAAAGAATCTTCAATCATTTTTAATTGATTTACTGGTTTAATTGCTTTATGAAGATGACTAAGAACCATGTTCTTGCCTTGATCAATTAATCCAGAGTTACATGACACAACACTATCAACCCCAAGTTTTACACCCTGTGTTGCATTGTTGTTGATGCCCTTTTCATTATAGATGTAATATTCTTGTACATCTGTAATTACTTCAACACCAGTTTTCTTATTTCGTTCTTTCTTAACTTCTTTTACTTTGCGAATTTTCATCGCATCAACATATCGAAGTTCTTGAATCCCTTGTTTAGCATTTGCCTCATCAATTAAAACTTGATAATGTATTCTTCCGTCAACATACCAAGATCTAAAAATGTCATGTCCTTTTACATTAAATCCTAACAATGAAAGAACACTATCAAACTCATCATTAAATTTCTTTTTAATGGAGTCAGATAATTTCAAATCGTCTAAGTTTAATGTAACAGTTTTTTCAACATCATCTGATACAATTGCTTCATTTACAATATCTTCAATTGCAGCATCGACTTCAGTATAACTAGAAATATCTCTATATTTTTTAAGAAGATCATTTTCAGTTGTAATCTGAGTATCTGTATTCAGCGTTTGCGCATAATACCCAGCTTGACTTGCTACAAGTGTTGATCCGTCATCGATTGGTGGTGGAACCACAGAATCGATGACATCATCTTTTTTACGCTTTATCTCAAAACCAAAAAAATCCATACTATCTCCACGGAAACATTAAAAAATTAAATCGAAATACCTGGAAGCTGGAACCCACCTATGTTAACATTAACGCCACCAGAAATTAACGAACCAGTTGAAGTTGAAGAAGTAGATGTCCAGTAGTTGTATTGGAATGTTACTGTAAATTCTTCTATCTGATTATTTGTATCAAAATTCAATTCAATTGAACTAACTTCAGTTGGGTATGCATCTATAAATTTATATGCTTTAATTGGGTTTCCATTTCTATCAAGTTGGAACACTTCCATGTCAACTTGATATTGCGCAGGGTTAATTAAACCAGTGTTATTTACATTACTGTTAATTCCATTCATCCATGCTTCCATCGCATTACGAATTAGGAAGTCATTGTCGTTAAGAATAGTAACAGTCCATGGTGCAAAAGTGCGCTCGCCAGCAAAATTTACTTGACGACCACGATAATTCACTGGTGTATTATCGATTGTAGATGCTGGTAATTGAGCACCCTTACAAACGAATTGACCCTTCGCTGATGCTAGTGTTCCAGCTGATACGTATGACGGAAATGTCAAACTTACGTAGAACTGGTTGGCACGAGCACCACCACCAATCATATTGGCTTTAAATGAGTCGATATTTGCCATTGTTATTTCTCCTGTCTTTTTCTTTATTTAGTATTAAGCACCAATCTCTTCAAAGTTCACATTTGTTCTAGCAGCAACAAAGTTGAGAGTAATGAAGTTGATAGAGCGAGCAGGTTTAACAAAAATATCAGCCACGAATTGGTTGGTATCAATAATTTGGGCAGTATTATTTGTCTCATCGCAAACCACACGGAAATCAAAAATACCACGACGACCTTGAACATCACGTAGATATGGCTCAACTAAATTACGGAACTGAGCACGAGTAAAACCATCGTTGAATTCAAACAACTGGAACTTAGCAGCTGTAGAAATTGATTTTTCTAGAATAATAAACAAGCGACGCACGTTGATGCGATCGAATGCGCTTGGCTTGGATAACATTGTTTTGTCTCCAAATAAAACAGTTCCTTGTCCTGGGAATGTGACAACTGGATTAATACCATTTTTGTATAATGTGTCACGTTCTGTTTGTGTTGGATTGTATGCTAATTTAACAACATTCTTAATTACGCCACGACTAGTCGTGGCGTAATTAAGAATGTT
>JACCED010470468.1_pt1 | contig 10007 bp, 5 predicted proteins | sample 7455021 | NCBI WGS metagenome assembly JACCED01 (sample SAMN15323456, study PRJNA562643) | freshwater metagenome | isolation source: river surface water | place: USA:Blue River Watershed | collected 2017-08-19 | reverse complement strand
GCAAATTACACTATATATTTTTGATTTTGCTGGCATTTTTCACCTCATTAAGTCAGTTTAATGAGGTGCAATTCCGGCCACATGACTCATAATGCTGGGGTCGGCGGTTCAAGTCCGCCTCTAGCTACCATATTTGGAAAGCCGACTGGGTTAATACCTTGTCGGCTTTTTTATTGCAGAAAAATCCCCCCAATAAAAAAACGGGCCACACAGGGCCCGCTTTTTACTCTTCAACAAATGCTTATTTGTTAATCTTGTGACTTTTGATCGCCAGGATAGTCCTTTCGCAACTCCACCGGCTTATCGATATTTTTGCGCATTTTAATATTGATCATCTCCACACCCAATGAGAAGGCCATGGCGAAATAGACGTAGCCCTTAGGCACATGCACATCAAAACCTTCGATCATCAAGGTGAAACCAACAATCACCAGGAAGGAAAGTGCGAGGATTTTAATGGTCGGATGGTCATCCACGAAATCGCCAATCGGTTTAGCGGCAAACAGCATAACACCGACTGCGATGATAATTGCCAACGCCATAATCGGAACCTGGCTGACCAAACCAACCGCAGTAATCACTGAGTCCAATGAGAACACGATATCCAGAATCGCAATTTGTACCAGTACAACCATCAATCCATGAGCTGCAACATTGCGCTCAGTTTCAATTGCCCCTTCAAGGCTGCCGTGAATTTCATGCGTTGCTTTGGCAATCAAAAAGAGGCCACCGCCGATCAAAATAATATCTCGCCCAGAGACAGGATGCCCAAATACATGGAATAAGGGATCCACCAACCCCATTACCCACGCAAGCGAGAACAACAATGCCAGGCGGGTAAGCATAGCCAAACCGAGGCCGACTGTCCGGGCAAATTTCCGCTGATGCTCGGGAAGCTTTCCCACCAGAATCGATATGAAAATAATGTTGTCGATCCCCAATACAATTTCCAGGGCCGTCAGCGTTGCCAGGGCAACCCAGGCTTCCGGGCTGGCTAACCATTCAAACATTGCTTGCTCTCTTCTCTTAGTTGTTACCGATGGATTAATAGTGGATTGGAGATGCCAATCGACCAGATTTTTTGTTTACCGGCGCCATTGAGGCAATAGTAAAGGCCGCGATTGTACCCTGCCCCATACAACCTTAGGCAATTAGTTTTACCTTTTATGGTAACAAGTGAATGACAGAGGGCGGAGCAATTAAGACGTCATCGTGGGAATGACGCCTTAGCAGCGAGGGATCAGGAATTGCGGGTAGTTAAACGGCTTAATAGCGCCATTAGGCCTTTCTTTTCATTTTTCATCAGGTAGTGATCACGAATACCGGATATATCCACATCGTAGCTGCCCGGTTCAAGGTCGCGAGCAATTTCGATTTTTTCAATTTCATAGCGGGATTTTTTTCCAGAATCCAACAGCTCTTGCTTGCGCTTATCGTCTTCTGACAAGTCCAGCAGCAGGTATTCATCCAGAGGTTGTTTATACGCATCCAGCACAACAATCACCCGTGGTTTTAACCGGCGCTCGAAGTTTTGCTCGACCACCACCGCCACTTCACCAGTGCTCAACTCCACCAAAGTACCGGTCGGGTACAAACCAATAGCGCGGATAAACTCCACCACCAACTCTTCCTGGAACTGGATATTACGTAACTCATAAAGCTTGCCCACGGCCTTGGAGGGCGCAATAGGGTGACGCGAGCCGCGCGGATTGGTGACATAATCATAATAGGTCACTATGCCCGCAATCTTTCCCAATAAAGGGATTTTATCGCCAGATAAGCCTTGCGGGAAACCACTACCGTTAAGGCGCTCGCAGTGAGTTTTCACCACACTGATAACTCGTGGCTCTACACCGGGTGTTTGACGCAGTATCTCACAACCTAACTCAACAAAAGCTTCGTATAGACTTTCCTCATCTGCACTGCGCTCGGATTTCGCCAGCAGTGCAGCATCCAATTGCACTTTTCCCACATCCTTGAGCAGCACACCCATTGCCAGCACATCAAGATCGCGCTTGGGCAGCCCAATATGGCGGCCGAATAAAATCGCCCACACTGACGAGCGCACAGCATGGCTATAGGTGTATTCGTCTTTTTCCTGTACGCGGGACAGCCAGGTAAATGCATCTGGATTGCGCAGTACACTATCTACCATCTCACTGGCAACGCGCTTTGTTTCTCCCAGAGAAAGACCATCGAACTGGTTTTTCTCCAATTGATCCATAACCTCTACAACCGCGCCATAGACCTTTTGATGTAACTGGCGCGCTTTTTTTACTTCGCGCTGCAAGGGCTCCACTTCGCGATAGAGTCCGCGCTGGATTTTCAAAGGAGCAACAGTCTCCGTAAATGAGCTAACTCGCTCACGGGTTGAGGTTTTTTTAGCGGCGGGGGCAATCGTCTTGAGGTTAGCCGCGATGGGACCGCGACCTTTTTCGATATCTATATAGACATAGTTGCACAAAGCTTTGAGCTGATTAATTTCGCCCAGATCACGCAGATAAAAACCTTGCAAAGGAAAAGGAGTCTGCGACCAAGGGCGATCCAGCCCGGACACAAACATACCTATGGTTAGCTCATTAACGTCAACTTTGACCTGCTTGATGCCCACGCCTTTTCCCCACGTCACCATTTGGTGTTAATTATCGACTTTATTGCTTGGGATAACTGGCACTGATCGCCGGGCGTTCGATGTAAACCGCCATTGATTGCCTAAATAAACTTCCAAATCTTCCTAAAAAATTTTTGGATATGGCGCCGAGTTTAATCAAGATACACGCGCCACACCAGAGTTGCCGGATTAAAGGTAGCTAAATAAGCCTGCTTGGTGACAAAAAGATTACAGGTGGTGCTGTCCTGATAACTCATGCACTGCATTAATAAATGCGCCCGCATGTTCAGGATCAACTTCCGGGGTTATGCCATGGCCCAAATTGAAGACATGTCCAGACCCCTTCCCATAAGAGGCAAGAATACTGCCAACTTCCGCACGGATACGCTCAGGTGACGCGTAGAGGATGCCCGGATCCATATTGCCCTGCAACGCAACTTTATCACCAACGCGGGCGCGGGCATTGCCGATATCCGTGGTCCAATCCAAGCCCAGCGCAGTTGCACCGGTCGCTGCCATGGCTTCCAGCCATTGGCCGCCGCCTTTGGTAAACAGAATTACCGGCACTTCGCGACCTTCATTTTCGCGGATCAATCCGGCCACAATTTTCTGCATGTATTTCAGTGAGAACTCCTGGTACGCCGCATGGGACAGGGCACCGCCCCAGGTATCAAAAATCTGCACAGCCTGGGCGCCTGCCTTGATTTGGGCATTCAAGTAAACCGTTACCGAGTCAGCCAACACATCCAGCAAACGATGCATCACTTGGGGTTGGTTATAGAGCATTTCCTTGGCGCGACGGAAATCGCGACTTGAGCCCCCTTCTATCATATAAGTTGCGAGAGTCCAGGGGCTGCCGGAAAAACCAATCAGCGGTACGCGACCGTTTAATTCGCGACGGATGGTTTTTACTGCATTAACCACGTAAGGCAGATCTTGCTCTGGATTGATCACTCTCAAAGCACTCACATCGGCTTCGGTACGCACCGCTTTGTGAAACTTTGGACCTTCACCTGTTTCGAAATACAGCCCCAAACCCATCGCATCAGGTATGGTGAGAATGTCAGAGAATAGAATCGCCGCATCCAGACCCGGATAACGATCCAACGGCTGCAGGGTGACCTCACAAGCGAGTTCCGGATTAGTGCACAACCCCATAAAGTCGCCCGCTTTCGCGCGCGATGCGCGGTATTCAGGCAAATAACGACCCGCCTGACGCATCATCCAAACAGGAGTAACATCTACCGGTTGCTTTAATAATGCACGGAGAAAACGGTCATTTTTAAGTTGGGTCATGCTCTTATCCTCAGGCCTTGGCCTTGCTTGCATTGTGCGGTAAAAACGGGAGTCAGATAAAACAAACCCCGCCATAGCGGGGTTTGTGCGGCGGCAGAGCCTAAGCTATTGCCACCAGGAAGGTCAATTCAATCGACGAGATGCTGATCAAACCTGGAGATAATCCAGAATACCTTGCGCCGCTTCGCGCCCTTCCCAGATGGCAGTAACTACCAGATCAGAACCGCGCACCATATCACCACCGGCGAACACTTTAGGATTGCTGGTCTGGAACTTGAACTGTTGCTGTTCAGGTGCAATCACGCCACCCCAATCATTGGTTTTTACACCATTGGTTTCGAACCAGGGTTGTGGGCTGGTGCGGAAACCGAAGGCAATCAGTACCACATCTGCGGGCAGGATTTCTTCGGAGCCAGGAACCACTACCGGGCTGCGACGGCCTTTTGCGTCTGGCTCACCCAGTTGGGTAGTAACTACTTTCACGCCTTCCACTTTGCCGTTACCAACCACTTCGACTGGCTGACGGTTGTACAGGAATTGCACACCTTCTTCTTTGGCGTTGGCAACTTCGCGCTTGGAGCCGGGCATGTTTTCTTCGTCGCGACGGTAAGCACAGCTCACGCTGCTCGCGCCCTGGCGAATTGAGGTACGGTTACAGTCCATCGCGGTATCACCACCACCGAGGACTACCACTTTCTTGCCTTTAACACTGATAAAATCCGCCGGACTTTTTTCAAAACCGAGGTTGCGGTTCACGTTGGAAATCAAGAACGGCAACGCATCGTAAACACCGGGCAAATCTTCACCCGGGAAGCCGCCTTTCATATAGGTGTAGGTGCCCATACCCATGAATACTGCATCGTAATCGCGCAGTAAATCTTCCATGGTGATGTCTTTGCCCACTTCAGTATTAAGGCGGAATTCCACACCCATTTCCTCGAAGATTTTACGACGACGGGTCATCACACTTTTTTCGAGTTTGAATTCTGGGATTCCGAAGGTCAGCAAACCACCAATTTCAGGATACTTGTCAAACACTACTGGCTTAACGCCGTTGCGCACCAGTACGTCCGCACAACCAATACCCGCTGGGCCAGCACCGATAACGGCCACTTTCTTGTTAGTCCAAACTACTTTGGACATATCCGGCTTCCAGCCCATGGCGAACGCGGTATCAGTAATGTACTTTTCGGCGTTACCGATAGTCACCGCACCAAAGCCGTCGTTCAGCGTACAAGCACCTTCGCACAAACGATCCTGCGGGCATACACGGCCACACACTTCCGGCAGCGAGTTGGTTTGATGGCTCAACTCTGCAGCTTCAAAAATATTGCCTTCGGAAATCAGCTTCAGCCAGTTAGGGATGAAGTTGTGTACCGGGCATTTCCATTCGCAATAAGGGTTACCGCACTCAAGACAGCGGTGCGATTGGCCTTCAACCTCTTCTTTGGCGAATGGCTGGTAGATTTCCACAAACTTGTGTCTGCGGGTTTCCAGGTCTTTCTTGGCGGGGTCTTTACGGCCCACGTCGAGAAACTGAAAGTCATTGCTTAAACGAGTCATGATAGGTTCCCCGCCTTATTCGCCGCGCTTGCGGAAACTGTTTAACAGGCCGCCGATAGCTGCCGCTTTGGGTTTAACCAGCCAGAACTTGCCGATGTAATCATCGAAGTTATCAAGCAAGTGCTGACCCCAAGCACTTTCGGTCTCTTGCGTAAACTCTTCGATCACCGTGCGCAAGTGGTGGCGATGCGCTTCCACTGCTTCAGTGTTGATGCGATGGATATCCACCAATTCATGGTTGTAACGATCCACAAAATCGTTGGCTTCGTCGAGCACGTAGGCGAAACCGCCAGTCATACCCGCGCCGAAGTTAACGCCGGTTTGTCCCAGTACAGTTACCACACCGCCGGTCATGTATTCACAGCAGTGATCGCCCGCACCTTCGACAACTACATGAGCACCAGAGTTACGCACACCGCAGCGCTCGCCCGCAGTACCTGCTGCAAACAATTTACCGCCAGTCGCACCATACAAACAGGTGTTACCCATGATGCTGGTTTTGTTGGACTTGAATTCAGACGTGCGCGGTGGACGAATCACCAGCTTACCGCCGGCCATGCCTTTACCGACATAGTCGTTCGCGTCACCTTCCAGGTACATTTCCAGGCCACCCGCATTCCACACGCCGAAGCTTTGACCCGCGATACCAGTGAGCTTCAGCTTGATCGGCTTATCATTCATGCCTTGGTTGCCATAACGCTTGGCGATCTCACCACTGATACGCGCACCGATGGAACGGTCGCAGTTGGTGATATGGAACTCAAACTCGCCACCGGCTTTAGCTTCAATAGTTGGCAACAGAACCTTTACCATCGCTTCGGCAGTTTCACCTTTATCGAAAGGCTCATTCTTGCTCACTGCACACAGTTGCGGCTTGGTTGCCAAGTAATCATCGGTATAGATGATCGGGCTTAAATCGAGTTGTTGTTGCTTGCTGGTTTCACCTTCGAGGATTTTCAGCAAATCCACACGGCCAACCAACTCACCCAGACTACGCACGCCCAAACGTGCCATCCACTCACGGGTTTCTTCAGCAACAAACTTGAAGAAGTTCATCGCCATTTCAACAGTGCCGATGTAGTGGTCCTGACGCAGCTTGTCCTGCTGGGTAGCAACACCGGTCGCACAGTTGTTCAGGTGGCAAATACGCAGGTATTTACAGCCGAGTGCTACCATTGGGCCAGTACCAAAGCCGAAGCTTTCCGCGCCGAGCATCGCCGCTTTCACAACGTCCAGACCGGTTTTCAAACCACCGTCAGTCTGTACACGAACTTTATCGCGCAGGTCATTGGCACGCAGGGTTTGGTGAGTCTCGGACAACCCCAATTCCCATGGCGAACCTGCATATTTAATGGAGGTCAAGGGGCTCGCTGCCGTACCACCGTCATAACCAGAAATCGTGATCAGGTCAGCATAAGCTTTGGCTACACCGGCAGCGATAGTGCCTACACCTGGACGCGATACCAGCTTCACCGATACCAGCGCATCCGGATTAACTTGTTTCAAGTCATAAATCAGCTGCGCCAGATCTTCAATCGAATAGATATCGTGGTGCGGTGGTGGCGAAATCAGGGTCACACCGGGAACCGAGTGACGCAGACGCGCGATCAACGCATTCACTTTACCCCCAGGCAGCTGGCCACCTTCACCGGGTTTTGCACCCTGGGCGACTTTAATTTGCAGTACTTCGGCGTTTACCAGATAAGCGGGCGTCACGCCGAAACGGCCAGACGCCACTTGCTTGATTTTGGAAGTTTTGATAGTGCCGTAACGTGCCGGATCTTCACCACCCTCGCCGGAGTTGGAGCGACCGCCCAACCGGTTCATAGCTTCAGCCAAGGCCTCATGCGCTTCAGGCGAAAGAGCGCCGAGCGACATACCGGCCGAGTCGAAACGCTTGATCACGCTTTCGATCGGCTCAACTTCAGACAGCGGAACCGGCTTGCACGCATCCTCACGAATTGCAAGCAAGTCACGCAACATAGCTACCGGACGTTTGTTCACGATATCGGCATAGTTGCGCCACAAGGCATAGTTACCACTCTGTACAGCTTTCTGCAGGGTTTGCACTACATCCGGGTTGTACGCATGGTATTCAGAACCGTGTACGTACTTGAGCAAACCACCCTGGATAATTGGCTTGCGATCCAGCCAGGCAGTTTGGGCAATAATTTTCTGGTCCGCTTCCAGCTCTTCAAAACGCGCACCACCGATGCGGCTTGGAGTACTTTCAAAGCAAGTATTGATAACCTCTTGAGACAAACCAATAGCTTCGAACAGCTGAGCGCCGCGATATGAAGTAATGGTGGAAATACCCATTTTCGACAGGATTTTCAGCAAGCCTTTATCAATACCTTTGCGGTAGTTTTTGTAGGCAGAGTCCACATCGCTGAGCAGCTCACCAGTCTCAATCAGATCGTTAAGAACGTGGTAACTCAGGTACGGATAAACAGCAGTCGCACCATAAGCAATCAAGGCCGCAACCTGATGTGGATCGCGCGCACTGGCGGTTTCAACAATCAGGTTCGAATCGCAACGCAACCCAACATTGGTGAGATGCTGATGTACAGCGCCCACTGCCAATAAGGCGTGGATAGGCAACTGACCTTTAGCGAAGCCAGCATCGCTCAACACCATCAGCACCTTGCCAGATTTAACAGCAGCAGCGACATCTTCGCAAAGCTTGCTCAACGCCGCTTTCAGGTTGGTGGTTTCCGGGTTGTAGTAGAGCGAGAACTTTTGCTGGTCGTAACCAGGACGCTTGAGCGCCATTAAGCCACGGAATTTTTCCGGCGACAGCACTGGCGAGCTGAGGATCACGCGATCCGCGTGATCAGCATGCTCTTCATAAACGGACAGCTCACGACCAAGGCAAGTCTCCAGCGACATAACAATCGCTTCACGCAAAGGGTCGATGGGCGGATTGGTTACCTGCGCAAATTGCTGACGGAAATAGTCGTACAGCGAACGCTGCTGACGTGAAAGCACAGCCATCGGGGTATCATCACCCATGGAACCAACAGCTTCCTGACCACCTTCAGCCAAAGGGCGCAACAATTGGTCGCGCTCTTCAAAGCTGACCTGGAACATTTTCATATTGGCTTTAAGCTCAATACCTTCCAGACCATTTTCTTTGGCGTCGGTGTTGAGGGTCGATTCAACGCGCAACGCACGCTCTTTCAACCATTGTTTGTAAGGTTTGCTCGACTTGAGCTGGTTGTCGATATCCTGAGTGTTGTGCAAAGTGCCGTTCAAGGTATCGATCGACATAATCTGGCCCGGGCCAAGGCGACCTTTGGCAACCACGTCCGCCGGATCATAGGCGTACACGCCCACCTCCGAGGCCACGGTGATCATATCGTCTTTGGTGATAACCCAACGCGAGGGACGCAAGCCATTGCGATCAAGGGTACATACCGCATAGCGCCCATCGGTAATTACCAAGCCAGCAGGGCCATCCCAAGGCTCAATATGCATGGAGTTGTATTCATAGAACGCGCGCAGATCCGGATCCATGTTCTCCACGTTCTGCCATGCCGGCGGCACCAGCATGCGAATGGCGCGATGCAACTCCATACCACCAAGGGTAAGAATCTCCAGCATGTTGTCCAAACTGGACGAGTCAGAGCCGGTACGGTTTACGAGCGGCTTGAGCTCTTGCAACTCTGGCAACAAAGGAGTGATGAATTTTGGTGTACGGGCAACAGACCAATTGCGGTTACCGACAATGGTGTTGATCTCGCCGTTGTGCGCCAACATACGGAACGGCTGGGCCAAAGGCCATACCGGCATGGTGTTGGTGGAGAAGCGCTGATGGAATACACAGATCGCAGTTTCCAGACGCTCGTCAGCCAGATCCGAGAAGAAGCGCGGCAAATCTACCGGCATCATCAAACCTTTATAAGAAAGGATTCCTGTACTCAGGCTCGCCACATAAAAGCTCTTATCGCCCGCCAAACGGATCTCAGCCTTACGGCGCGCAACAAATAGCTTGGAGTTGACCTGCTCAAGCGACAAGTCAGTATTGTTTACAAAAACATGATTAAACGTCGGCAGAGATTTCAGGGCGATAGGGCCCAAACACTCTGGATCAGTTGGAATCAAACGCCAACCGGCAACAACCAAACCTTGCTTGGTCAGCTCTTCGGACAGGATTGCACGCTGAGACTCAGCAACCGCCGCATCGCGACTGAGCATGATGGAGCCTACGCCATAAATAGCAGTCAGTTCTGCACCGCAGGCTTCTTTAGCCACCGCGCGCAGGAAGCTGTCCGGTTTTTGAATCAGCAGACCGCAACCGTCACCGGTTTTACCGTCCGCGTTGATACCACCGCGATGGGTCATACAGGTCAGAGCTTCGATTGCTGTTTTGAGCAGACGATGGCTGGTTTTGCCCTTTAAATGGGCGATCAAACCAAAACCGCAGTTATCTTTGAACTCGTCTATCTGGTAGAGGCCAGTGGTCATAGGCTGATTCTCAACAAAAATCACTATCACAGGATGTGAGCTGCAAGTAAGGCGAAGCGTTGCTCATGCG
>JACCED010237171.1_pt1 | contig 10007 bp, 7 predicted proteins | sample 7455021 | NCBI WGS metagenome assembly JACCED01 (sample SAMN15323456, study PRJNA562643) | freshwater metagenome | isolation source: river surface water | place: USA:Blue River Watershed | collected 2017-08-19 | reverse complement strand
GCCAGGAATTCAGCCAGGGCAATATTTCCACCTCGGGCAACTCGCTGGATCTGGCCATCACCGGCGACGGTTTCTTCCCGCTGCGCTCACCCGATGGCTTGCAAAACATCTACACCCGCAACGGCGCTTTCATGTTGAACGACCAAAACAACGTCGTCAACTCAACCGGTCAACGCCTGCAAGCCGCTTCGGTGGACAGCTCGGGCAAAGCCGACTTGAGCAACCTGTCGGTGCTGACCATCCCGCCCAAGACCTCGGGCCAGGCCAAGGAAACCAAAAACATCCAATTGGGTTTGAACCTGCCCGCTGAATCCTCGGTGATCACCGCGACCTTTGACCGCGCCAACCCCGCCACGTACAACAAGAGCACTGCGCTCACGGTGTACGACAGCGGCGGTAACGGTTATTTGGCCACCGTCTATTATGTGAAAACACAAAACGCCAGCGCCTCAGCCCCCGAGTCGAAATGGCAAACCTATTTTTATGTCGGCGACACCTTGGTCAAACCCGATTTGCTCCAAGGCACCGACAAATCGGGCAACAAGCTGTACGTGAACAAATACGGCACCCTGGCTTCGACCGCCGACGTCAACGCCGACGGCAGCAAAGTGGTGACCCCACCTTCGGGCAAAACCGAGATGTACACGCTGGACGAGTTGGTCGACAAACGCTCGGCCATCCCGGCTGAGTTGACCTTCACGCCCAGCACCACCACGATCGGCACCGATGGCAAATTTGTGAGTGACCCCACGGGCAAACAGATTTTGTTCAATTTGAACGTGGATGGCCAGACCAACGCTCAGTTGGTGAACTACACCATGAAGGCCGAAGACAAAGACCCGGTGGTGTTTGCCCGCAATCTGGAAACCACCATCAACAACCAGTTTGGTGCCCTGGCAACGGCCAGCGAACGCCGGTATGGCATCAGCATCAGCTATTCCAATGGCGCCTTCAAGGTGTCCTCTGGCACCACGGGTGACAACTCGACGATCGCGATCACTACCCCTGTCAACGTGGTCAACAATGTCGACACCTATGCGACGGGGTGGAGCAACGCGTCCAACTTGCTGGGCATGAGTGAAAACAGCATCCAGAAGTCGACCCAGGCCTTGCGCGGTGAAAGCAGCTTGCCGGCCACGCTGTACAGCGGAACCATCTCGGGCAACACCACCGCCGAAGTGGTGGTGGACAACAGCAACAACAAGTTCTATGTCTCGGTCGATGGCATTGGTGCCAACATCACCCTGAAAACCGGTTCTTACACCCTGACCGATCTGGCCAAAGAGATCCAAAACGCCATCAACGGCTCGACCTCGCTGAAAGACGGCACCACCTACGACGGCATCGTCAACTCGGACACTCAGCGGCGCGTGCTCGGCGTTCAAGTGGCGTTTGACGGCACCAACAAACGCTTTGTGTTCCAGTCTGCCACCCAGGGCGATGAGTCGTCGATTCAGGTCAGTGGCGATGCCGACTGGGGCCTGGACAAGACCGAAATTCAGTTTGGTAAGACCACCAGCTGGATCAAGCTGGGACAGCACTATGAAAACGGTGCACCCCAGTACATCCGAAACGGCGAACAAACCCAGGACTCAACCGACGTGTCCCTGAGCACCGAATGGTGGCCCGTGTATTTGGATCGCGGCGAATTGAGCTTTGCCTTGGATGGCAAGCCGGTCTCGCCCGTAGGTCCCATGCCTTACGCCACCGCCTTCTTAGACGGCGGCAAGGGCGCTTTGACCTTGACCATCGACTTCACCCAGTCGACCCAGTATTCCAGCGCATTTGCCGTTCTTTCACAGTCGCAAGACGGCGCCCCCGAAGGCGATTTGATGGGGTTGAACATCGGGGTTGATGGCTTGGTGAGCGCCACCTACTCCAACGGTTCGCAAACCTCTTTGGGCAAGATCGTGCTGGCCAACTTCTCCAGCCCGACGGGCTTACGCCAGATCGGTGATGCCTCGTATTTGGCTTCTGCTACTTCAGGCGTGGCCAAAATCGGTGAAGCCGGGTCTGCAGGCTTTGGCTCCATTCGTGCCGGCGCAACGGAGCGCGCCAACGTGGACTTGACGCAGGAACTGGTGGACCTGATCACCGCACAGCGTAACTTCCAGGCCAACGCCAAAGCCATTGAAACCAGCAGCACGATGACTCAAGCCATCATCAACCTGCGTTCATGATGACCCCCACAGGAGCTGATTCATGGACCGTCTGATCTTTACCTCTAACTCCGCGATCAAGGAGCAAGCGATCGCGCGCCAGGTCTTGGTCAATGAATTGGCCAACCTTTCGACCACGGGCTTCAAGACCAGTTACGACGTCGCGCTCTCGTCGGTGAAAGCGGAGGGCGCGGGCTTTGACACCCGCTTTCAGGCTTCGGCGATTTCCAAGGATTACATCCGCATGACACCGGGTGCCGTGATGGCCACGGGGCGCCCGACCGACATCGCGATGGCCGGGCAAACCGTCTTGGCCGTGCAAGCGCCCAACGGTGATTTGGCCTTCACGCGTCGAGGTGATTTGCGGGTCAATGTGAACGGTCAGTTGGAAATCGGATCGGGGCATTTGGTCATGGGTCAAAACGGTCCCATCACAGTGCCAGCCAATCTCAAACTGAGCATCAATCCCGATGGATCTCTGTATGGCCGTGACCCCACTCAGCCCAGCAATGCCCCAGGGGTTCTGATTGATCAGTTGCGGGTCAAAGACGCCAGCGAAGTGAAATTTGAACGGCGTGAGGATGGTTTATTCAAAGTCACGGCCCAACCAGAAGGCAGCGACTTTACCTCTGGCCCCAACGCCCCTCAAGTGATCCCCAATGCCCTGGAAGGCAGCAATGTGAGCGGCATTGAGGCGCTGACCCGTTTGATGGATTTTTCGCGCACCTTTGAGATGCAAATCAAGATCATCAAAGAAACCAAAAGCCTGGACGAATCGGGCTCGACCATGATGAAGGCCGCTTAAGGCCATAGGAGAGTGAGATGGATGCATCGATGTGGATTGCTAAAACGGGCTTGGATGCGCAACAAATGCGCATGTCCGTGATTTCAAACAACCTCGCCAACGTCAACACCAGTGGCTTCAAGCGCGATCGCGCTAATTTTGAAGACATGCTGTACCAAAACCTGCGCCAACCCGGCGGTCAGGTCAGCGCCAATACGCAAGCCCCCACCGGCCTGATGTTGGGCACGGGTGTTCGCATTGTGTCAACCGAAAAGACCCACAGCCAGGGCAGCATGGTGACCACCAAGAACGCCTTGGACATCGCCATTCAAGGCGATGGCTTCTTCCAAATCTTGCAACCCGATGGCACCTTGGCTTACACCCGTGATGGCGGTTTTAAATTGTCGCCTGTCGGCCAATTGGTGACCAGCAGCGGCGCGCCTTTGCAACCGGCCATCACCATCCCACAAAACGTGTTGAGCATCACCATCGGTCAAGATGGCACGGTGTCGGTGCAAACGGCGGCCGGGGCCAACCAGATCGTCGGACAGATCCAGACGGCTCGCTTCATCAACCCCGCAGGCTTGCAATCGATCGGTCAAAACCTGATGAAAGAAACCACGGCCAGCGGTCCACCGCAGGTCGGCCAACCGGGCTTGCTGGGTGCCGGTCAGTTGCAACAAGGCTCTTTGGAGGCCTCGAACGTGAATGTGGTGGAAGAAATGGTCAACATGATCGAGACCCAGCGCGCCTATGAGATCAACTCCAAGGCCATCTCGTCGGTCGACAGCATGCTCAAGTTCCTGAACAACAACATGTAAGCCCCCATCATGAACACTTTGCGCACCCTCATTGCTTTGGCCGCTGTGTCGCTGGTGGGTTGCTCCAGCGCCCCCACGCCGCTCAAGCACTCACCCGAATTCGCTCCCATCTACCCGGCTCCCCGAGATGCCAACGACATCTCCACCGGCGCCATCTACAAAGGCCGACTGAGCGACAACTGGTTCGGCGGGCTGCGAAGCTACCAGGTGGGCGACACCCTGACGGTCATTTTGTACGACGAAATGCAAGCCGGTCGCAGCCAGAGCACCAATGTGTCTCGCGCCACGAAAAACAATTACAACTCTGACGCCAACATCGGTCGCCAGATGGAAAAACTCAATTTCGAAGGCGAAACCAAATCCGATGGCACGGGCGACACCAAACAAGGCGCCAGCTTGCAAGGCGAGGTCACAGTCACCGTCGCCGAGGTCTACCCCAACGGCAACTTGTTTGTCAAAGGTGAAAAGCAGCTCGCCCTGACCGGCAGTGCCGAAACCATCCAAATCAGCGGCATTGTGCGCCCTGAGGACATTGGTCGCAACAACAAGGTGTATTCACGCCGCATGGCCAATGCCCTGATTTCCTATACCGGCACGGGTGAAGTCTCCAACGCCGGCAAAGTCGGTTGGGGCACCAACCTGCTGATGAAGCTCTGGCCCTTCTGATGGGAGCACAGCACATGAAAAAATGGCTCATCCTGGGATTCCTGGCCGCCTGCCTGACGGGGCAAGCCTGGGCCGATCGCGTCAAAGACCTGGCCACCGTGGCGGCCAGCCGCTCGAACCAACTGATCGGCTACGGCTTGGTCATAGGCCTACAAGGCACCGGCGATGGCACCGATGTGAGCTTCACCACCCGGACCTTGCAAAACATGTTGTCTAGGCTGGGGGTGAACAGCGAAGGGCCATTGAGTGATTTTGAGCCCTCGCTCACGGCGGGTCGTGTCAACTTACAAAACATCGCCGCCGTGATGGTCACGGCCGAGTTGCCCGGTTTTGCCAAACCCGGGCAAAAAATCGACGTCAACGTCTCTGCGGTCGGTAAAGCCAGCAGTTTGCGTGGCGGTACCTTGTTGATCACGAGCATGCGCGGGGTGGATGGTGAGGTGTATGCCATTGCCCAAGGCCCGCTCAACGCCAATGGGGTCGATGGTGGCGGCGGCGGGGGCAGCAAAGTGACCATCGGTGTGCCGACGGCGGCTCGCATCCCCTCGGGTGCCACCGTCGAGCGCATGGTCAGCAACCCCTTCGAGCGCGCCGAATATGTGGTGATGAATGTGCGCGAGTCGGACTTCACCACCACCATGGCGATTGTGAACGCCATCAACAAAAATTTTGGCGCAGGCACGGCACGCGCCTTGGACGGCATGTCCTTGGCGGTGAAAGCCCCTGACGACTTGACCCAACGTGTCGGCTTCATGAGCATGATCGAAAACCTCGACGTGCAACCCGGCGAACCGCCCGCGCGTGTGGTGATCAATTCGCGCACCGGCACGGTGGTCATCAGCCGCAATGTGCGCGTCACCGCAGCAGCGGTCTCGCACGGCGCGATCAGCGTCTCGGTGGCCGTGACCAACGAGGTCTCGCAACCCAACGCTTTGGCACAGGGTCAGACCACCCCGGTTCAAAACACCGAGGTCACGGTGCAAGAAGCCAAAAACCCCATGTTCTTGTTCCAGCCCGGGGTGGATTTGCGCCAGATCGTGGATGCGGTCAACCAAGTCGGGGCCACACCTACCTCGCTGATCGCCATCCTGGAAGCCCTCAAAAGCTCAGGCAGCTTGCGCGCCGAGTTGATCATCATCTAAGCACCGAGACCGCCATGACGCCCATCGACACCTCGATCCCGACGCAAAGTTACCACGACTTTGTGGCGCTGGGTCGCCTCAAGGGCGAAGCGACACAAGACCCGACCAAGGCTTTGAAGGAAACAGCCACTCAGTTCGAGGCCTATTTCCTACAGCAAATGATGAAGTCCATGCGCGACACGATCGAGAAAAGCGATTTTGTCGATCAAGGCAGCGTGGGGTTCTATGAGGACCTGATGGACAAAGAGGTGGCCATGCAAATGGCCAAGCGCGGCACGCTGGGCCTGGGCCAATTGCTTGAAGCCCAAACAGCGCGACTGCAACCTTCGACTCAAGATGTGTTGCAACAAAAAGCCCAGCCCCTGCCCCTGCAAAAGCCGGGTGAGCCGCATCTGTTGCACAAGCCCGTCGAATTGCAACAGCCCTCGCCTGCCGTTCGGGCCTATGAGATCAAACCCATCACCGGAGTTCAGCCATGAGTGACATGCTCTCGATTGGCAGCTCTGGCGTCTCTGCGTACCAAAGGGCTCTGGCCACGGTCTCGAACAACATCGCCAACGTCAACACCGATGGCTATGCGCGTCAAGACATTCAGATTGCCTCCAACCAGCCGACCGAGACCGGCGGGAGCTTCATCGGGACTGGCGTGCGCTTTGACCAAGTTCGGCGTCAATACGATGCGTTTGTCGAATCGAATTTACGCAACAGCAACAGCGACCTCAAAGCCCAAGAGCCTTTGCTCACCTATGTGAATCGTTTGATTGATGTCATGGGCAACGAGAGCATCGGCTTGACCTCGGCCCTGAATCAATTTTTTGCTTCGGCGCGCGACCTGGCCAGCGACCCCGCCTCGGTGGTCTCGCGCACCACTTTTTTGCGTGACACCGAGGGCTTGGCCGGGCGTTTCCGTCAATTGTCAGGGCAGCTCGATACCCTGAAAACAGAAACCCACCAATCGATTCAAACCGACATCGGCCAAGTCAATTCATTGACCACCCAGTTGGCTCAACTCAACAAGCAACTGTCTAAAAAAGCCCTGTCCGATGACCAGCCCTCTGAACTGCTCGATCAGCGCGATTTGTTGTTACGCAATCTGTCGGGCCTGATTTCGATCAAAACCAAATTCAACGTCAACGGCTCCGTGCTGATCAGTGTAGGCGACACCATAGACCAGGGGATTTTGGTCAAAAACGACACCGCTAAAGCGATCACGGTGAGCGACTCGGTGACGGATCCCAATAAATTGGATTTCACCATCGACGCTTACGCCAACCCAGAAGGGGTGCCGGCGATCACAGGCGGGCGCATTGGCGGGGTCTTGAATTTCCGCGATCAGGTCTTGCAACCCGCATCTGACAACTTGGACAGCCTGTCCCAAACCCTGGTCAGTGAGGTCAACGCCATTCACCGCACCGGCATCGACGCCGAAGGGCAACTCGGTGGAGCCCTGCTCGGGTTTGATGCGGGCCTCGATGGCCAAGCCGGTGGCATGATGGTGCTGGTCCAAGACGCTTCTCGCATCGCCGCAGCGGGCCAGTTTCGCGTCATTGACAACCCGCTCAACCCGGGCTCGGCCCAATCGCGCATCGGCTACAGCGAGCCCAATTACACAGGTCCCAGCGGATTGGTGGGCTCACTGGATACCGCTCAAGCACCTCAGATTGGCAAAGAAACCCTGGCCATCCCGGGCAGTCAGGGCTTTGCCTCTGTCGGTCTGGTGAAGGCGGGCACGACCGATTTGGTGCTGAGTCTGAGCAACCCCAGCGCCACCCAAAACCTGCAAGTCCTCACCCGTGATGGTCGACATGTCCTGGGCTCGGCCTTGCCGACGGCGATTCTGGATCGCATCTTAAAACCGGCCAATGGCTTTGAGGCCGGCGCCACGTACAGCGACGCGGTATTGAACGCGGGGACCCACTCGACCAGTGGACCCTCCGCCGAGGCGCGTTACTTGGACATGGACCTGTTCATCGGGGCCAAGGCCACGCCAGTCAAGATCCAGCAATTCAATGCCGATACCGGCGCGGTGCTGGCACCGACTCTGGCTCCCGCTCTGCTCCAGGGCACCAGCGCGCTGAATGCAGACGCCCTGTCAACCGCTGGACGCTTCACCCTCAATGGGGTGGCCTTGCCCGCTTTGGGATCGCAAACCGTCGCCCAATGGGTACAGGCTTTCAATAGCGATTCTCAGTTCAACAGCATGGGCCTCAGCGCCAATGTCGACGCTCAAGGCGTGTTGTCTTTTCAGCGCACCGATGGCACCACGGGCGACATTCGCCTGGGTTTTGGCCCCAACGGCACCCCCGCCGATTTGAAAAAACTGGGGTTTGACACCTCGGCCTACATCAGCGGCACCAGCCAAGACGATTTGCTGGTGTTCGTCACCGACAGCAACACGAGCCAGTCCAGTGTACTGAGCCAGGCATCGATCAGCGCGCAATACGAGGGCATCCAAGGCGACATCAAGCAAATGTTGCGCAAACAAAGCTTGGAAGTGTCGTTCGAGAAAAACGCCACGGATGGCAAGCTTTACTACACCATCAGCGAAACCCATTCTCAAACCGTGTTGGCGCGCCGTTTGTTTGACACCACAGGCAGCGGGACCCCTACCCTGAAATACCGGGGCATTACATTGGAATTCACCACCCTGCCTGCTGATCGAGACAAATTCACGATCGATGGCAACCAAGACGGCGTGGGCAATAACGAAGCGATGTTGCGTTTGGTGGATCTGGAAAAAGCCAAGGTGATCCCAGGCGGTTTGACCTTGACCGAGGCCTACATCGAGCGCGTCAACCAAGTGGGCAGTGTGGCACGTCAGGCCAACATCGCCAAAGAGGCGCTGACCGTGGTCTACCAACAAGCACAACAGTCTAGGGATGGGGTCTCTGGCGTCAGCCTGGACCAAGAGGCCTCTGAGTTGGTGCGCTACCAACAGGCTTATCAAGCCAACGCCAAGGTCATGAGCGTGGCCAGTAGCCTGTTTGACGCCATCTTGCAAGTGAAATGAGGTGATCCATCATGAAAATCTCCACTTCATACCTGTTTGACCGTGCCACCGAGCGCATGAGCGACCTGCAAAACCGGCTCTCGACCACCCAAGCCCAGTTGGCCGCCACCAAACAAATTTTGTCGCCCAGCGACGCCCCGGACAAAGCGGCCGCCATCCAGCGCCTGCGCGGCCAGATTGATTTACAAGACAACAACAGCAAAAACCTGCAGGTGGCCATGCGGCGTTTCAAGGTCGAAGAATCGGCTTTGTCGACGTCCTTGACCTTGCTCGATCGCCTGAAAGAATTGAGCCTGCAAGCCGCCAACGACACCGTCGGGCCAGATGATCGTAGGGCGATTGCGGTAGAAATGAAGTCGATCCGCGGCCAGCTGTTGGGCTTGGGCAACACCCAAGACGACAGTGGCAATTACATCTTTTCGGGCACCCGCGTCAATGTGCCCGCCTTCGCGGTCGACGCCAATGGTGTGGTTCAATACAAGGGAGATCAAACCCAAATCAGCATCCCGGCTGGCAACGAGCGCCAAGTGCAGTTCACCCGCTCAGGGACCGATGTCTACAGCCGTGTGATCCGCACCGATGCCCAAGGCAACACCAGTAGCGTTGGTTTTTTCGATGCCCTGGATCAAATGATTGAGGCGGTCGAAAACAGCAAAACCACAGACATCCAGCGCAGCGTGGGCGATTTGACCCAAATGCACAACAACGTCAGTTTGGCTCTGGCCAAATCAGGCTCGGATCAGGCCACCATCGACTACCAAAGCCAGGTGATCGACGAGACCACCCTGCGCCTGAAGTCCACCCTGTCCCAAGTCGAGGACTTGGATTACGCCTCGGCGGTGACCCAAATGAACAAAGAGATGTTGGCTTTGCAGGCGGCCATGGGCAGTTTTTCCAAAGTCTCCAACCTCTCGCTGTTTGACTACATCCGCAATTGAAACCCCCTCAAGTTTCTTCTCCATCTGTCGATGCTGTGATTTGAACTGATATGGCCACCACCAGCACCAACCTCGTCAACACCTTGGGCGCCGGCTCAGGGATCGACATCAAGTCTCTGGCACAGAGTCTGGTGGATGCCGAAAAAACGCCCAGAAAAGACCGCATCGACGCCAAAATCAAGCAAGAAGAAGGCAAGATATCCGGCCAAAGCGCGATCAAATTCGCGCTCACTCAGCTACAAACCGCTTTGGGCGCGATCAACGACGCCAGAGAATTCAGCTCGGTCAACATCAGCAACAGCCAGCCCAACGCGTTCACCGCGACCACCACCACCGGCGTCACCCCGGGCCGCTACAGCGTGACGGTCAGCGCTGTGGCCCTGGGCAGTCGACTGGCGAGCGACCTACTTCCTAACACCACAGACTCACTGGGTCTGAGCAACGCAACGACGTTTGACATGAAAGTCGGCGGGGTTTTGAAACAAAT
>JACCED010071826.1_pt1 | contig 10007 bp, 10 predicted proteins | sample 7455021 | NCBI WGS metagenome assembly JACCED01 (sample SAMN15323456, study PRJNA562643) | freshwater metagenome | isolation source: river surface water | place: USA:Blue River Watershed | collected 2017-08-19 | reverse complement strand
GGTAGTGAAATTATCAATTATACTTCAATCAGCGGAGCAACCCTAACTGGTTGTACAAGAGGTAGATATTTAACAACAGCTTCTTCACATCAAACAGGTGATATTGTCTATAAAGTTCCATCAACAATTGTTCGTTCAACCATCATTCAAAATGTTGATATAGATGATTATATTATTGGGGTGGATTCAAATACATCATACCCATCAAGTGGAACTGTTTTAATTGGTTCTGAAATTATGACATATGAATCTAAAAATGCATTGACTAAATTAGTACGTGGTTATGACTCAACAACCGCTGTCGGACATACTAATGGTGAAACAATCATATTTACAGATATCATTTTATCCGATAAAGAAAGCACTGTCACTGTAGATACTACATCTGGTAATGTAACCGTTAATCTACCATCTGCATCTGGTGTAGAAGGTCGTATTTATACAATTAAAAAAATCGCTGCAGCCAATTCAGTTATCGTTGAACCCTATGGTTCTGAATTAATTGATAATAGCACAAACATGACCATTACATCCAATCTAGATTACATTGGAATACAAAGTAATGGTGTTAACTGGAAATTAATACTTAATAGTATGTATGACCCAGTTGGTTCAGCATCACAAGCAGAAAATAACGCTAATACATACACCGATAATGCAATCAATGATTTAGCAACTAATATTACAACTGATGATGTAGTGGAAGGCACAACTAATCTTTATTTTACTGATGCTAGAGCAGTTCTAGCAATGACTGGCTTATATGACCCTGCAGGAACTGCTGCAGCTGCTGTTACTGCAGTTGTCAATGGTGCACCTTCAAACTTAAATACTCTCTCTGAAATTGCAAGTGCTATTAATAATGATGCTTCATTTTACACAACAATTACCAATTCAATCGCGACAAAATTAAGCACAACAACCGCTGCATCAACATATCTTACGATCACAAACGCTGCTTCGACATACCTGACTAGTGCAGCGGCAGCCCTTACATACCTTACTACTTCAGCTGCATCTTCTACCTATCTTACAATTACAAATGCTGCATCAACATATCTTAGTATTACAAATGCTGCTTCAACATATCTGACTCAAGCAAATGCTGCACTGACATATGCACCAATTACCCCGGTTGGTACAATTGTTTCATTTGCTGGTTCTTCTGCACCATCAAAATGGTTATTATGTCAAGGTCAATCACTATCTACAACAACATATGGTGCATTATGGAACGCAATTGGTTATACATATGGAGGTTCTGGTGCAAACTTTAATTTACCAGATTGTAGAGGTCGTACTATCATAGCACCCGATGCAGGTGCTAGTCGTGTAACAGCAAATAATGCATTAGGTTCAGCAGCAGGTAGTCAAGCAATACCTGCACATAATCACTATTCATTTATACGTAATAGTTCTAGTATTGCATATAGTAATAACCTTTCAACTACAAATTCACCTATTACATTCACACAAAATGGTTCAGATAGTTTTAATTATACAATAACATCAAATGGTGGTAATACTCCGGATGTAGGTTTAACTTCCACAACTGGTACAGGTACTAATAACTTACCACCTTACATTGTAATTAATTACATCATTTATGCTGGTGTTTAAAATCTAGTTTTTAATTTTTTATATTCTTTCATTCTTTTAGAGAACATATATCTAAAAAAAAATAATTATAAATAATAAATAGTAAAAGTAAACATGTCCATACCATTAAGTGTTCAACAAATGCCACCTGTTAATATGGCTTCATTATTCCCCGATTTACCAAAAGAATTCCCACCATACTATCTTTGCCAATTCAGTAAAAGAAATTACGTCGATACAACCCTAGATAATCGTAAAGAAGCCTTTGTTCGTGGAGGAGCACAAATAACTAGAGGTGAAAATCTAGGGTACGAAATTTCACCCAGTCATACTTGGAGATTCCCCCAAGCACCTGCCGATACATTCAACGAATTCACCAGTGAAGAAGTAACACAACCTGATTTTGTTAATATGGGTGGACGTGGTGATGTCTTTTATGGTTATGCTAGAAATATCGACGTTGAATCAGAATTAAAACAAATTAATTTTCGTGATGACAAATGTTTTGATAATAATTATAAAGTTGACCCCATGTCACCCAAAACATCTCTCTTTCGTCATAAAGATATCATCGTTAAAGATTATATTAAAGAACAACAAGGTAGTTACCGTGGTGCTTGCAATCGTCCCTTAAAATGTATTGACCCCAAAACACAACCATTAGAACCTAGCTCTATAACTGGATTTGATGTATGTGGAACATTCCCCAATTATTTTGAAGTTGGACCTGGATTTAATCTTAATCTTCAAGTGTGTGAATCTGTTCCACCTGAAAAAGCCTTTAACAATATGACAAAAAGAAGAATGGTCTATAGTCGTCAACCTTCAGTTAACAACCCAGAAAGATATATGTAATTTATTTTATTTTATTTTATTTTTATTTTACATTATTCATATATGCAGGTTCTATATATATAATACCTTTCACATAATAATACAACATTATCATAAATATAAAGAATCCCAAAATACCTGATATATTTGCAATGAAAGTTACAATTAATACAACAAACATAACATATAATAATATTTGAGCCATTGATGGAATAACTTTTGTTATCACCGATTTTATAGCATCGATAATAAAACTAATAACTGACCCCATTCCTTATCCTTTATATTTAATAAATACTTTTTTATACTCAAAAAGTAATGACAAAAATTTAATAATTAAAAACATCATAATTGATTTTAGATTGTGTTAGGATTCCAATCAGGTTGTTTACCTGAAAAATCTCTTGTCATCATATCAGGGCTAAAATTACCTGGTTCACCTTCTTTGCCACCGCGTTGGTGTTGTTTTTTGCTTCTAGCATTACGACTACGATGACGACGTTGGGATTTTTTACCCTTTCTAGCTGATAGTTTCTTTTTAGAAACCTTGGTATGTTTTGTTTTGCGTTGTGTCATTTTATTTCCTTTTACTTTACTAGACGAAATTTTTCCCGCACCACATTGTGATTGACAACTTAAATGAACTTCACCATTTAAGATAACTGGTTCTGCTCTAGGTGCATATGGATGTATAACAGGGACTTTACCAATTGTTAGAGCAGGGTCAACCATGAAACCACCGGCTGATTGAGTTGCTGCTGGACCTGGTGAATAAAAAACACGTCTAAATATACTTTCAACACCACCATAACCAGCTGGTATATTTGAATGAGGTGGACTAATATAATGACTTACAACATCTGGTGCAGCACAACTACCACCTTTTAATAATCTAACCACTAATGGCTCACTTTTCTTTTGTTTTTTTGATCTTTTATTTATTCTAGAGGTCATTTATTTGTATTTATTTATATAATATACTTTTTATAAAGAAAAAATATCATTTAAGAAAAAATAAATTATAAATACTAAAATGATTAATCTTTCATCTTATAGAATTATTAGACTCACACCACATAATATTATTTTTATTAAAATGCTGAATTAATTAGTTTAATATAGAATTTCTAGATAATCAGATGCTCTTGTAACTGCCGTATACAAACACTGAAATGCCTCTTTCTTAACATTGTTACACGTAATAATGTCAATCAAATCAACATAAACACGTTGATAAGTACTCCCTTGGCTTCGATGTGTCGTAATCGCATTACCATAATTAATATCCGCAAATTGGTCAATGTAATAATAATAATAGAACTCCCATAATTGTAGCAGAACTTTTTGCAGCAAATTATCGTTATTTGGATATCTTGTTTGAATATACATATTAATATCACGTAATTGAGCCTTAATTTTCTCAAGGACATTATTATATTTTTCTAGGTCATCATGATGAATTACATTCAATAAATCGTTATTCTCTAGCATAATAAGCCATGTTTTATATTTAGAATTATTATCCTTCGTAATATCACGCAATTGATTAATCATTGATGTCAATTTACTATCATCCATTACAATAATACTACCTTCTTGAAATTTAAACATACAAATGGGACATTCAGTTATATGATTCTCTTTACTCTTGAAAGTATCAAAACATTTCTCACAAAAATGATGTCCAGATTTACAATATTCAATCATAAAATCCCCAATGTCATCATAACAAACCATACATCTATTTTCATTCATTCTGATATTTGATTTTTCAAGTCTCCCTGCTTCAACCGATAATTCAGGAATTCTGCATTTTTTACGTAACTCCGCTGAACAATTCGGGTCAAGTAAAGAAACCGAAAAACGAATATTCAGAATATCATACAAATTAAATTGACGAATGTTAATAGTTGATTCCGATGATGAACTAATACGAACCATCTGAGATGAATCATATTTATTAAGATTAATCGGTAAACTATACGTATTATTGAAAATAATCTTTTCGCCATCCACGAAATTGTTCGTGCTAGTATGATACAAAATATTACGAATCATACGATTAAGATAATCAACCCGTTTGTTCGTATAACATAGAATGATTTGGTCTGTGTTACTACTTTCCTTTAAATATTTTTCAATCCATTCTTCTTGTTTACGATAAAGACCAATTCTAGATTCACCTTCCGCTACATTCGCCAACTTCTTAAAAGGAACCTTATGAAGTGGATTATCAATCAATTGTCGTACAGAGTTAGCAAAAGAAATCAGTTGATCACCTGAACGCATGATTTTATTCAGATTACCACTCGGTAAATTCATGGTTGATAGTTCGAAAATATGACTCTCAGATTCTCTAACTGGAGGCAATTGTGCTTTGTCACCTAGGAAAATGATTTTACCTTTAAGTTTTTTTTGTAATCGGAGAAGTTGAAGGGTAATATCCTTATTCAACATTGAAACTTCATCGATGATAATCAGATGATAGTAAAAGATAGATTTAGACTTAATCTTAATATTATTCTCATCAATCATCGACTCGAAAATCTCTTCACCATTTGCATTGATTTTACGCTTAATTTGTAGTAATTTATGAATTGTTAGAAAATTTAAATTGTATTTTCGGTTGTCCATAACATCAGCCGAGATGACATTTGTTTCACTTAGATGTTTTTGAATTTTATAAAATGTACTTTGCAAAACACCTACTGCTTTGTTAGTACAACCAGTGACTGCAATTTTTTTTGAATATAATGCTGGTAAAGATAAAAGATATGTAATCAGGAATGTCTTACCTGTTCCAGCTAAACCAGTTAACAGATAAAATTTGTTTTTGTTATCTAGGTTAAAAATGAAATCATTCAATTCATTAAAAATACGATGTTGGTCCTCGTTTAATTTCATTTTATTAGGTTAATAAAAAAAGAATAATAATTTATAGATTCAATTTTATGTCGTTTTTATAATTTGCGATTCAGTTATAGCAATAAGATCCTGATAATCACGCGTTCTAATGTTAGAAGGATAAAAGACAACATCCTCATTCATGTATTTTTCTTTTTTAAAACTAATCATAAGAAGTATTATGCATAAAAGTATAATAAACCCTATTGCTTTCATTTGTTTGTTTTGTTTTATTTTAGTGTAAGAAAAATTGAATAAATATATATGTATATCTTATTTAATAAAACAATAATATCTCAAATGGATGAACCTACACCTTTCCTAGAACATGAACAACTCAATATTGATTTAGAAATTGAACAAGAAGATAAAGATATTATTTGGAAAGAATGCGAACTAGAACTAGAACATAAAAATAATATTATTGAATGTGTTCTAGATGATGATGACCAAATTCATACGGTTGATTCTTCTGATTCAGATTATGATGATGATATTGACCAAGACATTGGAGAAGAACTAGAACATGACCTAATGATGTTTAATAAACTAATTAAATCACAAATGGATATGCGTCATTTTATGTACAAACAAACCATTAAAAATTACATTAAACCACTCATCAAAATGACTGACCCTAGATTAAGTTTAGTTGTCATCAGAGGTATCAAAAAAATGGGTGCTACTCTTGAACTAGAAAACAACACCGCTGGAATAATCGCCGAAATTTTATTCAGCTTCAATGAAAAGACACAAATTGAAAACTTCAAACATCTACTAGCACCCTTTCTAGTAACTGTCTTATCTCAAAAACACCTACTTAATATGATTGCTACCATCATCAACAAACATCGAATTTTACTCAAATACAATAAAATTAATAATATCTTTGATTCATTACTTAAAAATAGACTTGTGAACCCATGTTCTCTAGTTGATTGGTATCAATCCATTGAAAATGAACCAATTCATACAGTTGATAAAATAGTTCAAGAAACTATCTTTGAATTTCTAGATGAACTGATTGCTGAATTGCAAATCTAAAAAAATTGATTGTTATTTTCACTTATTATTTTTTATCATAACATATATATCATGGTATCTAAAGCACTCATTATCGAAGAATTTAAAAGTTTGATTTCTAAACTTAAAAATGATATTGCCAATACATTCGACAAAAAAGACGCTAATGCCATCAACTTTAAAGTTCGTAACTATCAAAAAGTCATTAAAAGTCTAGAAGGATTCCAAATCGATGATAACGCTATCACTGATGCAAATGTCTTTAAGGATTTAGATGGTGTTGGTAAAGGGACTCTTACTAGAATTGATGAAATCATTAAAAATGGTGCATTGGCTGAAAGTCACTCTGTTGATAAAGAAAACTCCAAAAAATTAGATGATTTGCTCACGATTACTGGTATTGGACCTGTTCGGGCTAGTGAACTAAACAATGAAGGAATCACTCTAGAAATGCTTCTTAATGATTATTCTAGTCATAAAGAAGAAGGTCAATTAATTAAAAAATTAACCCATCACCAAATTATTGGTCTTAAATACTATCATCAGTTTATGAAACGTATTCCACGTGAAACTATTTCCAAAATTGATACAAAAATTCAAAAACTACTCACTCAATACCTAGAAAACAAAAACAAAACCAAAACTGATATTACGGCTATTATTTGTGGGTCTTATCGTCGAGGTTGTGAAAGTTCAGGTGATATTGACCTTCTAGTATCAGGTAGTGATAATTTTGATTTAATTGATTTTGTTAAGTTTTTAACTGAAGAAGGACTCATTACAGACCATTTAACTGAAAAAGGTACTACTAAATTCATGGGGGTTTGTGAAGATGGTTATCGTCTAGATATTCGATTTATTCCCAAAGAATCATTCGGTGCAGCACTAATGTACTTTACTGGTTCAAAAGAATTCAACACAATGGTACGAACTGAAGCACTCAAACAAGGTTATACACTAGAAGAATATGGATTATATCCTCTAGAAGAAAAAGAAGAGAAAGAAGAAAAACCTAAACGGAAATCCACTAAGAAGACGAAGGAAGGTGAAGAATCCACCCCACGCAAGAAAATTGCACACAGTCATCAACACATGAAAGGAGAGAAGATTCCGTGTCATACAGAAGAAACTATTTTTGATATCCTATCAATCGATAAAAAATATCTTGACCCTACGAAACGTAATCTATAATCTATAATCTATTTTTAAGTAATCAGATTTTTTTGTTTTCAATGTATTGACCAACTGTATTAACACTAATCTGTTCTTCCATACTACCTAACTTAACAGATGTTGGGATTCTTCTAGAAGATAATTTAATATATCTCTTCATTCTAGGTCTATACGAACGCTTACGTTTAAAAGTATTTCTGACTTCTTGCTTTGTTTGTTTTGATTTCTTTGTTTGTTTTGTTTGTTTTCTAGGTTGTTTTACTTTCTTTGTTCTTGTTTTATTCATGATTATTTTTACAATTATATTAGAAAATATCTTGGATTATAATAAAAAGCATAAAACAATGGAATTATTCTGGTCTCAATTCATAACTGCTATTATCACCTTACTCTTCCTAGATTATATCTGGATTGGTATTATATATAAAAATAATTATATGAATGCAATTGTTAATGTTCAAGGTAGTGAATTAACTGTTAGATATGGTTCAGCTATCGTAGTTTATCTAGCTATTGCAACCATGATTATTGTTTGGGTTCTTCCTAGAGTTCAAGCAGTTACTAAAAACAAATCAGACTTCCTCATTAATAGTTTTAAATATGGTGGTCTCCTAGGTGGTTTATCATATGTCATCTTTAACTTCACCAATAATGCAATTTTCAAAAATTGGACACTCGATCTCGCCGTTGTTGATACATTATGGGGTGCATTCTTAACCGGTGCTACTACATACGTTCTTACACTATAACTCTAACTTATCAAAGATTGAATCTGTAATAAGGCTTTTTCAGTATCCTTATAAGTTGGATTATTATGTGATACCAAATTAGGATTATATTGCATTGGAGGTTTAACAGAATTTTTATTTATTATCATTTTGTCAATCGCATTCACTATCGACATCTGTTGATTAACATCAGGTGTTATTTTATTCTGTTTTTTACCTTGTCCTGCCGATGATGATGTTGCAGCTGCTGTTTTTTGGTCAGAAACCAAATAATTGTTACGGGTCAAGATTTGCAATCCTTCTTCCTTTTTTTGATATGATGTCATTTCCTTCTTTTTGTATTCTAGATATAGCAGATTAGTGTTAGATAAAGCTTGAATATACAATTTAGATTGTAATGTTATAGGCATCTCCCACTTTATCGTATCAATATAAGCAATTAAATACATTGCATGAATAATAAGTGGAGATTTTTTACGTTTGCTAGGACTTGTGAAATTGTATTTAAACAACTTAAACAACCCTATCAATTGCAGATTCAATTGTTCATTATTTCTAATACTAGCCTCTTGGAAAATAACATCCCAAATTAACCAAATAATATCATGATAATATTGCGGTTTTATATATTTTCTGTTACGAACACCACATGTGAAACCATCCGCATTCTTTATATTTAATTTCTCCCATTCTAGAATCCAATTCAACCAATACATGGCTTTGTCTATATTACCCACTCGGTCTGTTAATTGATACGAAAACTCATTCACAACTACATTAATTTCACTTGGGTCATTCTCTTTTATAATATTCTGAATTAAAAATACATGCTTTGCCTCCAATTTATTCTCAAAAACATCAATTCGGAAATCTTCCGTCGAAATCTTAGGTAATGTCCCTAATTTATTCTTTGGTGATAAAGTCATAAGAGACACAACATCCGTTAAATGATTCCGACATTCCTGATTGTTCCTTAACTGAAGTGATTTTTCACCGTGATATTTCGGGTCTTGAATTATCTGTATTGCTTGCGAAAATCTAAGCCAAATATGAAAAGAAAGATTCGGATTCGCATAATTGATTAATTTTGAATTGATTAAAATTAAACGGTCCCAACATTCCATTAAATGACCTGAGACTAACATTTCAACCGCCCAATGACATGCCTCTTCTAGCTTCTGTTCCATGATACTCTTTTGTAAAGCAGTTAAAACATCGGACTTTTGATATCCATTGAAGGTATTTTTCTTAAAATCAGTTATTTTACGAAAATCATTGATATAATATTTATCTGGTATATCTGAATATTTAGGATCTATCTTTTTTAATACATCCATTTAGTATTTACATTTTTTTAGGAAAAAAAGGAAAGTAATAAAACGTAAAAAAGATGAATGGATATATAAATATTTGTGTATTATGTCTTTAGTTAACAATCTTTGATATCATTGATACATTGGTCAATAATTTCAGTGAAAAAACTAATTTCTTTTTCAATTGGTAACACAAATCTATCTCGATTCGCCTTTTCTCTATAATTACGTAATTTTCTAAGAACATTTTGCTCAATAACCTTCAAATCATCTTCGTCACAACCTTTATAATAAACCACCTCATGCTCAGCAGTTTTATTATAAGTACTTAAACGATTTTTCAAATCTTTTGCCTTACCGATTATATAAATACGGTTTTTCTTATTCTCTTCAGTTGTTACAATGTAAATTACATTCTTTTCAGGAAATGATT
>JACCED012311761.1_pt1 | contig 10008 bp, 11 predicted proteins | sample 7455021 | NCBI WGS metagenome assembly JACCED01 (sample SAMN15323456, study PRJNA562643) | freshwater metagenome | isolation source: river surface water | place: USA:Blue River Watershed | collected 2017-08-19 | reverse complement strand
GTTGCGCGAACTCGACCGCATGGAGTTTTATTGCTACGAAACGCGCGAGCTGGTCAAGGCCAAAAACAGGCCCCTGGTCTTCATCACCTCGAACAATGAAAAAGAGCTCCCGGACGCCTTCTTGCGCCGCTGTTTCTTTCATTACATCAAGTTCCCCGACGCCGACACCATGCGCCAGATCGTGGATGTCCACTTCCCCAACCTGAAAAAAGAGCTGTTGGCGGTGGCCCTGAAAACCTTTTACGACGTGCGCAACCTGCCCGGCCTGAAAAAGAAGCCCAGCACCAGCGAGCTGTTGGACTGGCTCAAATTGTTGGTGGCCGAGGACATCCCGCTGTCGGCCTTGCAAACCCAAGACGAAAAGGTCGCGATCCCGCCCTTGGTGGGGGCCTTGCTGAAAAACGAGCAAGATGTGACCTTGTTTGAGAAGTTAGTCTTCATGCAAAGCCGCAACCGCTGAATTGGGGTGACACCATGCTCAAACAGTTGGCCGAGGGTCTGACCGATGCGGTAGGGTTTGTGGTGGGTTGTTTGCTGGGCTACGGCCTGGGCCAACTGATGGGCCTGCAACTCTTTGCCGAAGGCTATAGCGCGGGCAGCATGCTGGCCATCGCCCTGGTGGGCTTAGGGGGTGGTCTGGGCCTACAAGCGGCCCGCTTCATGCGCGGCAAAGGTGAAATCGGAGAGGACCACTGACCATGCTCCAGATCGCCCCGATCGAATTGCGCGGCCAACACGCCAGCCTGGTGCCTTTGAGTTTGGCCCACCACGATGACTTGGTCGAAGCCGTCCAAGACGGCGAGTTGTGGCAACTTTGGTACACCTTCATCCCCAAGCCCGAGGCCATGCGTGCCGAGATCGAGCGCCGCCTGAGCGTACAGGCCCAAGGCACCATGCTGGCCTTTGCGGTGCTTGACGCCAGCGGGCGAGCGGTGGGCATGACCACCTACATGCACATCGACGCCTCCAACCATCGTTTGGAAATCGGATCCACTTGGTACCGGCGCTCGGTGCACCGCAGCCCCATCAACACCGAGTGCAAGATGATGTTGTTGCGCCACGCCTTTGAGACCCTGGGCTGTCACGCCGTCGAGTTCAGGACCCACTGGTTCAACCAAGCCAGCCGACGTGCGATTGAGCGGCTGGGCGCCAAGCTCGACGGTGTGTTGCGGGCGCATCAGATCGCCCCCAACGGCAGTTTGCGCGACACCTGCGTGTACAGCATCGTCGCGCCCGAATGGCCGGCTGTGCGAGCGCACCTGACGTTTCAGTTGCAACGCCCACGGGCGTGAAAGGCAGGCCCATGCTGATCGACTTTTTCTACACCCTGCGGGCCGCCAAAGTACCGGTTTCGGTGCGCGAGTACCTGACCTTGCTCGAAGCGATCGAAGCCGATGTGGTCGGGCCTCGCAGCGAGTCTTGCAGCATCGACGATTTCTACTACCTGAGCCGCACGGCCCTGGTCAAGGATGAAAAACACTTTGACAAATTTGATCGGGCCTTTGCGGCCTATTTCAAAGGCGTCGAGATGCTGACCGACTTCAGCCAAGACGTGCCCCTGGACTGGCTGCGCAAAACTCTGGAAAAAGAGCTGACCCCAGAGCAAAAAGCGGCCATTGAAAAAATGGGCTGGGACGAGCTGATGGACACGCTGCGCAAGCGGCTTGAAGAACAAAAAGAGCGCCATCAGGGCGGCAGCAAATGGATCGGCACCGGCGGCACCTCGCCCTTTGGCAATGGGGGCTACAACCCTCAGGGCATCCGCATTGGGGGCAAAGGCGGCAACAAGAGCGCGGTCAAGGTCTGGGAACAGCGCGCTTACCAAGACTACGACGACACGCTGGAGTTGGGCACGCGCAACATCAAGGTGGCCTTGCGCCGCTTGCGCCGCTTTGCGCGCGAGGGCTCACCCGACGAACTCGACCTGGACGGCACCATCGCCAAAACAGCGGCCAACGCCGGCTACCTCGACATCTTGATGCGCCCCGAGCGCCACAACAACGTCAAGGTCTTGTTGCTGATGGATGTGGGCGGCACCATGGACGAACACATCGCCCGGGTTGAAGAGCTGTTTTCTGCGGTCAAGGCCGAATTCAAACACCTGGAGTTTTTCTACTTCCACAACTGCGTCTATGACTTTTTGTGGAAAAACAACCGCCGTCGGTTCGCCGAGAAATTCCCCACGTGGGACGTGATCCGCAAGTTCAACAAAGACTACAAGCTGATCTTTGTGGGCGATGCCACCATGAGCCCGTACGAGATTTTGCAACCTGGCGGCAGCGTGGAATACAACAATGAAGAACCTGGTGCCGAGTGGTTGCAACGGCTGGTCCACGCCTTCCCCAAATTTGCCTGGATCAACCCCGAACCCCAAGGCGTTTGGCAGTACCGCCAAAGCATCGCCATCGTCCAACAGATGATGAGCCAGCGCATGTTCCCGCTGACCCTCAAAGGCTTGGAAGACGCCATGCGGATGCTGAGCAAATGAAGCCCTGCGGGGCCTGAGCGCCCCGCTAGAATGACGGTCACCGCCGCCGTAGTTCAATGGATAGAACGAGCGCCTCCTAAGCGCTAGATACAGGTTCGATTCCTGTCGGGGGCGCCATTTCCCCCCTGCATTGTGCGTTGTTATACTTCCCCGCACCCCTCAGGAGTCCACATGAAGTACCCCGTTCTGGCCTTGTTGTTTGCTGGCACCGTTTCCTTGGCGCAAGCGCAAATCCCCGCCGAGCCCCCGTTGTCGGTTTACGATGGTTTTTGGATTGGCACCATCTCTTGCACGGGCTTGGTCAACCCAGGCAACAACCCCAAGGCGAACGAACCCTTCACGGTCAAGCTGACATTTAACATGACCCAAGGTCAAGCCTTGGCTCGTTTGGAAAACGACGTCAACGTCAACAACTACCGCTTGTCCCTGACCCCATCGGGTCAAGCCGAGATGCACTACACCGGCAACAGCAAGGCCAACGCCAACCGGGCTTGGCTGGTGCGAGCCGAAGGGCGTGTGGTGGGCGGCGACTTGCTGTTCAAAGGCCCCATGACGACGGCAGACAAAGCCACGGTGTTGCGCGAGAGTTGCATGTTTGAGTTGCGCAACGACGAGGTGCCCACCAACATCCAACGCCATCAGGCCTCGCTCAAGGCCAAGCCAGCGCCCGCGCCGGCCAAAGCGTCCCCGGCTCCGGCACCTGCGCCAGCGGCCAAAAAGCCTGAGCCTGTGGCTCCGAAGGCCGAGCCAACTTCCCCGCCCAAGCCGGTCAAGGCCGCTGACGGGTTCTGAGTTTTTAAGACGATTGGGGCGTCCCGAATCGGATCCCGATTTGCGACATGGCTTCGCGGGTGGCGGGCCCCCAGCGGTTGGCGATCTCTTGGCCCACGCGCTCGGCGTGGTAGACCGCATCTTGGCTGTCGCCGGGTTCGGGTTGAATCATCACCAACAAACGGCCCAACTCGGTGCCGATGTTTTTAAAGTCGCGGTAGACGCCAGCAGGCACCGACACAAAGTCATACGGCTCCAACACAGTGCTGTACTGACCCTCGTCGCCCCAGGTGATTTCAAAGCGGCTTTGCACGCAAAAGAAGTTTTCTGTCGCGGCCGTGTGCATGTGCAAACCCGCGCTGTCACCGGGTGGGCATTCGGCCAAGGTGATGGTCAAACCAGGGGCCCCTTTGACGGGCGCGATCTTGCTGCGCCCTTGCCAGCCCAGCGGCGACATGATGGGCATGACCTTGTCAGGCGACATCATCATGACCGCTTCGGCGGGGATGCCGTTGTTTTGGTTCATGGTGTCTTTGTAGGGCACCAACTGGCTGTAGCGGGCCACGCGTTGGGGGATGGTGTCGTCAAGCGGGTTGTGGCTCATGAGTCCTCCAAGGGTTGGGGCCGCCCCGCTCGGTTGATCAAAGCGAGGTCACGGCACTGAGCAAATTGCGGATCGTCTCAGGCGCTATGTTGCGGGTAATGAACACCAAACGGGTGTCGCGGTCTTGACTGGGCCACTGATCGAGCTCGACGGGTGGGCTGAAGATGTGTTGCACCCCCTGCACCACCACCGGATGGCCTTCGACATTCACGATGCCCTTGACCCTGAGCATATCGGGGCCACGCAAGGTGGTCAAAAGTTCCATGGCCGACGAAAAACCGGGCCATTTGAAAGGCTGGCTGAAGCGCAACGACAGGGTTCGGATGGCGGGGTCGTGCAAAGACGGGCGCGCACCCAGGTATTTGCCCTGACTGGCCTCTGGGGTGCCCGCTTCGTCCGTGAACGACTCGCCCAAGAAAGACAGGGTGTGTGCACCGGCACGGGCGCTGTGCAAACCCAGCCCGGTCAGCAAGGCGGGGTCGAGCTCACCTTGCAAGACCGTGTATTGGTCAGCACCTGGGTTCAAAGCGCGCAACTCGTCTTGCAAGGCCTGCACTTGCTCGGGACTGGCCAAATCGGTTTTGGTGATGAAGATCCGATCGGCCATGGCCGCCTGTTTGACGGCCTCGGGTTGTCGCGCCAACAGCTCGTGCCCGTGGAAAGCGTCAACCAGTGTGGCCAGCCCGTCCAGTCGGAAATGGGCGGTGATCAAGGTGTCACTGACCAAGGTCTGCACCACGGGGGCCGGATCAGCCAAGCCGGTGGTTTCGATGATCACGCGGTCGAACTCGGGAATGTGACCGGCTCGGCGTGAGTTGAACAACTCGCGCAAGCTGTCTTGCAAGTCGGTGCGCACCGAGCAACAAATGCAACCATTGGCCAGCAAGGACATGTTCTCGCTGACGGTCGACACCAAATCGTGGTCGATGCCAATTTCACCCACCTCATTGATGATAACGGCGGCCCGGTTCATGCCCGGGTGCCGCAACAGTTTCGAGATCAGGGTAGTCTTGCCACTGCCCAAAAACCCGGTGATCAGGGTGATGGGCAGCTTGCCAGCCAAGGGGTCACGTGGCGCCATGGGGGGCGAGGCCCAACTCAGATGTTGAGTTCAAGGATGTACAGGCCACCCGTGAAGCGGTCTTGGGTGTAGACGATGCGGTTTTCATCGACGAACACATCGTTGAGCTGCACCGCGCCCGCAGGCGACAACTTGGGCGCACCCGGCACGAAGTAGGCCACCTCTTGCACCTGGTAGGGGTTGCTGGTGTCGTAGACCCGAACACCAGCGTTGAAGAAAGTGCCGATGATCAGGGTGTCGGACTTGAACGAGGTCGGGATGGGCAGGTTTTCGTGCAGGTTGTGGGCCCCAAAGCGCCCCCCGCGCTTGGCAAACGCCTCAAAGGGGGCCGCCGGGAAGGTGCCGATGGGCACCGGGTTCTTTTCGTTGCGCGAATCGATCACCCAAACCAATTTGGGCCAGTCGGCGCCGTTGTCTTGCACGCACTCGTCGCTCACGATCCACAGGTCGCGGTCAAACAAAGGCAACAGGGTGTGGATGAAACCGTTGAACGGCGGCGAGTGGTTCCAATGCGACACGACTTTGATGTCCGACATGTTCGAGATGTCGAGCACAAAGGCCCCGCCGTCGATGTAGCCCACATAGGCGCGGTCGGGGCGTTGCGGGAACACGTTGGTGTTGTGGGCACGGAAACCCGTGTCAAATTTGTTCACCAGGCGCTGGGGAGCCGGGGCGGCGTCGCCCTCGCGCGTGCCGGGGTACCACCAACGGCCCGCTTCCACCGGTTTGGTGGGGTCAGAGACGTCCAAGATGCGATAAAACTGGTCGTCGAGCGGGTTGCGCGGCTGAAAGTCGGGGGCGCCGGCGGCCATGTGCACATACTTGCCATCGACAAACCAAACCGCGTGCACACCACGTGAGTGCGGGCCCGAGCAGTCGAAGTGCGACAACAGGCGCGGGTTTTCCGGGACCGAGATGTCAAACAAATCGACGCCGGCCGGTTTCAGACCCACGGTTTGGGTTTGGTAGGCCACCGCCATGATGTCACCCACCACGTCAAGCGAGTTGGAGCGCACCTTGGCATGCGGCAATTCGGTCTGCACCACCATGCGCGGGTTTCGCGGATCGGTGACGTCGACCCCCGTGAAGTTCTTGGGGGCCGATTCGTGCGCCATCCACAAGATGCGACGACCGTCTTTGGTTTTTTGGAGGGACATTCCCTCGCCCATACCCCCAAAGCCACCAAGGTCATGATGGGCCAGCAGGGTCATGTTGTGGGCCAGGGTTTGGGCGCCGCGCGCGCCAGGGGTGGTCAGATTGAGCATGGGGTTTACCGAGTTGTGCAATTGATCAATTGATAATATAAATCAGGTCTTGGCCGCTTGTTGTGCCAAAACAAAACTTGACAGTCGCTGAAAGGACATTCATGAGCATTTTCTCCCATTTCACCCGCCGCGCACTTTTGGCCTGCGCGGCCGTGGGCCTGATGTCAACCCAGTCACCCGTGCTGGCGCAGTCGGGCAAGTTTCCCGACCGTCCGGTCAAGCTGATCGTGACCTACCCACCAGGCGGCAGTTCGGACCTGATGGCCCGCGTGATGGGTCAGAAAATGAGCGAGATCTGGGGCGTGCCTGTGATCATCGAGAGCAAGCCCGGCGCGGCTGGCTCGATCGGCATGGAATTCGCCGCCCGCCAACCCAACGATGGCTACACCTTTGTCATCGGCAACCTGGGGCCAGCAGGGGTGAATCCTTTGCTGCAAAAGTTGCCCTACAGCATGGAAAAAGACTTCATCTCGGTGTCTTTGACCGCCACCGGCGCCAATATTTTGGTGGTGCCCGCCAATTCGCCCTACAAGAGCGTCAAAGACATCATTGCCGACGCCAAAGCCAACCCTGGCAAGATCAGCTTTGGCACCAGCGGCCCTGGCAGCATGTCGCACCTGGCGGCTGAATTGCTGATGCGTCAAACCGGCATCAAGATGGTCGCGATCCCCTACAAAGGGGGCGGCCAAGCCGTGACCGACGTGTTGGCGGGTCAATTGCCCATGATCATCTCCGACGCCCTGCCGGTGAGCCAGCACATTGCCAGCGGCAAATTGCGGGCCCTGGCCATCACCAGCGAGAAGCGTTCGCCCCTGTTCCCCGAGATCCCGACCTTTGGCGAAGCCGGGGTGGATGGCATGGTGGCCTTGAACTGGTGGGGCCTGTTCCTGCCGGCGGGTACGCCCCAAGCCGTGGTGGACAACTACAACGCCACTTTGAGCAAGGCCATGGTCAACCCCGACCTGAAAGACCGCTTCAACAAGCTGGGAGTCGAGCCCCATTCGAGCACCCCGGCCGAGTTCCGCGCCTTTTTGAACAATGAAAAGGTCAAGTACTCGAAGCTGATCGCCGACAACAACATCAAAGCCGATCAGTGATCGGCCCCTCAGGCTTGCACCCGATCACTCGGGCTGCAGGCCTGCGTCGGCAAAGGCCTTGGACCAGGCCTGAAGCTGTTCGGGCATGAAGGCCGCCAGCTCGGCTGGGGTTGAGCTGGCCAGATCAAAGCCCAAACGGTCCACCCGCTCTTTGACATCGGGTCGCGCGATCGCATCGGCCATGGCACGGCTCATGCGATTGGCGATATCAGCGGGCAAACGGGCCGGGCCAAACAGGGCGGCCCAAGTGCCAGCGGTCAAAGCGGGCGTGCCCGATTCGATCGCCGTGGGCACCTGGGGCAAGGTGGCCCAGCGGCTGGGCAACAAGACCGCCAAGGCCTTGAGTTTGCCCTCGCGGATGTGCGGCAAAGCACTTGCGGGGGTGGCGTAAGTGAATTGCACATGGCCGCCCAAAATGTCGTTGATGGTCGGCCCCTCGCCCTTGTAGGGGATCATGTTGGTGTCGAGCTTGGCCTCATTCTTTAGGCGGGTGTGCATGAGCTGGGTCACACCGCTGTAGCTGCCATAGTTGAATTTGCCGGGTTGCGAACGGATCAATTGAAACAGTTCCTGGGCATTCTGAATCGGCAGTTGGGCCCCCGCGACCATCACATAGATGTAGCGGCCCACCAAGGTGACCGGGGTGAAGCTTTTGATCGGGTCGTAGGGCGGGTTCTTTTTCAGCAAGGGCACTTGCATCATGGGGGTGTTCGAGGCCAGGAAGTAGGTGTGGCCATCGGGCTCGGAGCGGGCCACCAGTTCACCGGCGATGGCCCCGTCGGCCCCTGGGCGGTTTTCCACCAACACCGGCTGACCCAAGGTTTGGGTCAAGACCTGGGCCAAGATGCGGGCCACGGCATCGGTCGATCCGCCAGGGGGGAACTGCAACACCAGCCGCACCGGCTTGGTCGGCCAGGCGCTTTGGGCCATGGCAGGCGCGCCCGCCAGCAAAGGCAAGGCACTGGCCAGTTGATTGAATCGGCGGCGGTTGATCTCGGTCATGGTGTCTCCGTTTTTTTACAACTTGGGTGCCTGAAATTTGCCCTGTTTGAGGGCTTTTCAGACAGAGGGATTACCCTTTTTCGCCCTGTCTTCGGGGCGACTGTTCAGACCTTTGGTGTTGGGGGCAAAATGGGGTCATGAACGATCTGCAAGCCCCCATTTCCTACATGGCGCGCACCCGCGCCTATTACTTGGCTTTGGGGTACAACAACCCCTATGAATGGGCCCATTTTGACGAGGTGCCTTTCACCCGTTTGGCCCAACCGCTGGCCGACAGCCGGATCACCCTGATCACCACGGCGGCCCCTTACCAAGCCGACAAGGGGCCGCAAGGGCCACGCGCACCTTACAACGCCGGCCCCAAGTTCTACCAGGTCTACTCGGGCGACACCTCGGTGGACCACGATGTGCGCGTGGCCCACGTGGCGATCGATCGCAAACACACCCACATGGAAGACCTCAACAGTTGGTTTCCCCTGCCCGTCATGCGCCAACTGGCCCAAGAGGGGCTGTTCCAACTGGCCCCGCGCTTTCACGGTGTGCCCACCAACCGAAGCCAGCGCCACACGCTGGGGGTCGATGTGCCCGATTTGATCGCGCGTTGCCAGGCCGATGGGGTGGATGCGGCCGTGCTGGTGCCCAATTGCCCCATCTGCCACCAGAGCCTGTCGCTGGCCGCGCGCGAATTGGAGCGGGTGGGCATCGCCACCGTGATCATGGGTTGCGCCCGTGATGTGGTCGAGCACTGTGGGGTACCCCGCTTGCTCTTTAGCGATTTCCCCCTGGGCAATGGGGCCGGTAAGCCGCACGACCCAGAGAGCCAACGACAGACCCTGGCGCTGGCTTTGAATGTGTTGGCACAAGCCACCCAAGCACGCACCACCTGGATCTCGCCGCAACGTTGGAGCGAAGACCCCAGTTGGAAACTGGACTACGCCAACCCCGAGCGCATGAGCGAGGCGGAATTAAAGTCCGCGTGGGACGAAGCGGAAAAAGTCAGGATCGAGGCCAAGGCCCTGCGCCAGCAGGTCTTGGCCCCCTGAATCAAGGAAGTGAACGACATGAATGGATGTTTGAAATGGCCATGGCTGCACCGAGTGCTGGCCCACGGCTTGCTGGCTTGGCCCCTGCTCGCCTTTGGGCCCAGCGTCTGGGCACAAAGTGGCACCGAGTTTGGGTTTCCAACCGTGCCCTTGCGCCAACTTCCTGAGCCTTTGCGCAGCACCTACATGGGCATCCAGCCCGAAATGACCGATCGAAGCCGTTGCGCGGCCGCATTTGACGCCAGCGGCGACATCGACAAAATGACATTGAAATGCTCGGTCCACATCCGCATGGCGGCCGAAGGCGCCCGCCGCGCCATGGCGTATTGCGAAGAAAAGCGCCAGGAACTGCACATCAAGGCCCCTTGCCGCGTGGTCAAGGAATAAGCCGGTTCAAAAGGCCTCTTTCTCGGCTTCCAGGTAAGCCAAGCTGACGTATTTGCCGATGTTGCTGTCAAAGCCTTGCATGGTCTTGGCCCGTGCGGCCACTCGCGGGTCTCGGAGCACCCTGGCTTTGGCCTCGGATTCGCTTTGGCCGTCTTTGACCGCTTGCAGACAGTTGTCCCAAATGCCAGACATAAACAGCCCGTAGGTGTCGAGCAAGTCTTTGCTGGATACACCGTGACCGGGCACCCACAACTGCTCTCCAGCTTGTTG
>JACCED011830797.1_pt1 | contig 10010 bp, 9 predicted proteins | sample 7455021 | NCBI WGS metagenome assembly JACCED01 (sample SAMN15323456, study PRJNA562643) | freshwater metagenome | isolation source: river surface water | place: USA:Blue River Watershed | collected 2017-08-19 | reverse complement strand
TAATAGATGAAGCTAATAATATTTTAAATACCATAGAATATTATAAACATTTTAAAGAACTAAATTCAATAAAATCGAATATAGATAGTTTAGAGGAAAAAGAATGGGATTATCTTAAAAAGAAATGTAATCCATTTGAATGTGTTACTACTAATAATGGTATTGCTAATTATATGCCTATTTCTAGAGCTTATTTTAAGATGTTAGAAATAGTTCAATTATTTAATAGTGATATTAGGAAAGCTATTAGTGATGAAGAGGAATTTTGTACATTACATTTAGCTGAAGGCCCAGGTGGTTTTATTGAATGTATGAATCAAAAATTAAAAGAAATGAATTATTCTAATTATAAAATGTATGGTATAACATTAGTTAAAGAAGATAAAAGTATTCCCGGTTGGAAAAAATCTAATTTCTTTCTAGATTATAATAAACATATTAAAATATTAACTGGTGAAGATGGAACAGGAGATTTATATAATATCAATAATATCTACGATGTATCTAAAAAAATTAATAAAAAAGCTAGTATAATTACTGGAGATGGCGGATTTGATTTTTCTAATGATTTCAATCAACAAGAAAATCTCTCATTTCCCCTAATATATTGTCAGGCATTAACTGCTTTATTATCTCAAAAATTAGGTGGTATGTTTGTACTAAAAATCTTCGATATCTACAACATTAAAACTATTAATCTTATTCAAATACTTAAACTAAACTATAAACAAGTTTTTGTAGTTAAACCTTATACTAGTAGACCTGCTAATTCAGAAAAATATTTAGTTTGTGTAGATTTTATTAATACTAGTTCTAGTGAGGATATATATAAATTACTATTAGATATACCAAAAATGGGTAGTAGTTTAATAAATAGAGATGCTGAAATATGTAAATATACTAGTAGAAATATTAACTACTATAAATGTCTCCAAAATATAAATGAAATAATGTTCCAAAGACAAAAAGAATTTATTCAGGAAACATTGAAATTAAAAAATGTAGTTATCTCTGAAGAAAAGAAAGAAGAACTAATTAGTAATCAAGTATTAACATCATTAGAATGGTGTAATAGATATAATTTCAATATAAACTATTTATGTAAATATATCTATCTATATCAAAAAAAACAATATGAAAAAAATCTCTAAAAGAAGTTCCTTTAGAAAGCTACTAGAAGCTATTAGCTAAAGGGCTATAGAAAAAAATTATAAAGTTACTAAAAATTTTAAAAAGAAATATAAAAAAATGAAAAGTTTCTTATATTTCTCTAGAGGCTCTAGTTGAAAAATATAAATTTTCTATAAGATTAGTTAATTATTAAATAAATAGGCTTTAAATGTACCTGCTTTTTCAGGGAATTTTTCAGTATCCATATATAAATTACTAGGAACATTAGAAAAATTATATGTTTGTGGATTCATAGGAAATGGATAATATTTAGGTTTTTCTAGAGGCATATAGTAACTTTCATATTGTCTACCCAATTGATTATATTTATCTATATTATATCCTGTTTGTAATACTTGATCTTCTAATACAGTTCTAGTTCTAAACCCATTTATAATTTTAATTTTATCCCTAGATATATCTTGATATTGTATAGTATATTCTCTAGTTATTGTACTTTTAGTATCATAGATATAAAATATTAAACTATTATATTTATCTTTTTTTTCAAATACTATAGGTAATTTATCTACTAGAATAAATTGGTTTTTATTTTTCTTATTATCTCGTTTAGATTCAGCATTCATTTCATCTATAAAATTATTAACAATATATAGTTCTTTTCTAGGAATATTGGTATCTATAGAATAAATCTTTCTATAATTGCCTTGACAAAATTCCCAATCTTTCCATTGAGTTATATTCCATGGATCTAAATGTTTAGAACGTATAAAATCTTCATTCCATGAATTAGTCATACCATGAGTTAAATCTAATTCTTTAACATAGCAATTTAATGATTTAGCTAATCGTTTTTTAGCCTCTTCAGGTGTTTCAGGTTTTAATTTATAATTAGACATACTAATATCTAATTATAAATTAATAATGTGTTTATTTATTTATTTTTAATTGAAACAATATAATAAATGAATGGATTTATTTTAAGTAATATAGCTAGACTATCATATGAAGATGAAAATACTTTTAGAACTGAAATAGTAAAATATACAAATCCAGATAAAATCTATTTTTTTGATGCTAAAATTAATAATTTTAGTGATGCTCAAATCTATATTTTAAAATATAATAATTATCTAGTTTTTTCAGTTAGAGGCACATCTAGTAAAAGTGATATGTTAACAGATGCCAATATATTTAAAGACCTATTTCAAGATGTACAATATTGTAATTATGTAGACCAAAAAAAATATAAAAATATTAAAGTACATTCTGGATTTCTAAATCAATATAATACTATTAAATTTTGTGTATTAGCAGAAGTTTTTCAATATATATGGAAAAATAAAACTGAACAACCATTAAAACTTTATCTAACATCACATAGCTTAGGTGCTGCTATTTCTACTCTCTTAGCAACTTGTTTAAAAGCACATTTTGGTAATAAAATATATATTGAAAATTGGTCATTTGGATGTCCTAGAGTAGGTAATTCAACCTTTAATAAATACTATAATGATAATATTGATAAAACATTTAGATTTATTAATAAAAATGATATAGTTACTAGAATTCCTAGAATAGGTTATAATAAATTCAAAGATTTTATACAATTAGGTAAACCTAATAATAGTAATTATTTAGAAAAAATAATAGGTTCTGTTAATGACCATAGTATGGATAATTATTGTTCCTATTTTGTTAATGATATTTTTGATAAATCTACTCAAACTGAAAATTCAGTAATTGAAATAACTATTTAGAATTAAATAAAGCTCTATGAGGTAAAAGTATATCATCTAAAGCAGATGTAAACATTTCACTTTTATTTAAAAACTCAAAATAAGGTATATTCTTTTTTAATTTATCAATATTTTCATATAACTTTTTTGTAAATAAATAGATTGCTTCATCATTAACATCTTCTCTAGTTAATAATATTGTTTTATAACTATAGCAATTTAAATATCTAGGATTATAAGATAAATTATAAAAATCTATAGATTGTTTTCGTCTTTGAATTATTTTAGGATAGTATATTAAATCCATTTTATCTTTTTTAAGGAAAAAATATCGATGTTTCATATCATCAGCTTTTGGAAATTTAGAATTATTATCTTTATCAGAATATAAATCTATTAAATTAATATTACTATTTTCTGACATAAATTTTAAACTATTATCAGGATTATTATATATAGTAAAAAATCCATCTATAGCCCCATTTAAACTATTTGTATCTTCATATCTACCTCTTTCATTATCATCTCCCTTAAAAACTATATTATATTTATAATTCTTTAATAAATCTAAATCCATTTTATAAAAATTATTACTATAATTAGTTATTCTTATAGTTTTATTAGTAATATCACTAGGTTTACCTATTTTAAAATTATTAGTTATTAAAACTCTATACATAGGATATAATGTATATAATTTTCTAGTATTATATTTTTTATTTATAATCTCTCGATTATTTATTATTAAATCCCTATTTATTTCATCGGTTTCTAATGAATTCATTAATGTAGATATAATATAGATACCATATTCGGCTTCTGTTAAAAATGCAATATCTATCTTTTTTTCAATTAATAAATCATTTAATAATTCTCGATTACTATTATATAATCTAATTTCACTATTAGTAAATGTAGTTAGTTTTTCCATGAATTGTAAATGATTTAGATTAATCCATTCTTTCCAGATTCCAATTCTTAATCTAGTACTTAATTCATTATATAATACATGATTATTCCAAGCTGGATAAAATTCCTCTAATTTTTGTTTTTTTAATATTATTAAAAGAATTAATAATAATATAATTATAAATACTATTAGTAACATACTATTTATAATTAATATTTTTAATAAAATTAGATTTATTTAATAAACTAGTAATAAGTTATTATACTAATATGATTAATACCAATCTTTTCTAAGAGCAACAGAACTAGGTCCAGGTAATTTAACTGCTTTCATATCAGCATTTCCTCTAAGTTCATTATCATAATTAAGACATTTTTCATCATTTCCTGCTTTACATGTTTTTTCTAATCCAAATCTCCATTTAGCAAAAGCAGTTTGGTCATTAGGATAAGTTCTAGCAGGAACACTATAAAATTGTCTTTGACTATTTTCTTTTTCAAATACATCACCTACACTTTGATATAATCTAGCATTAAATTTATTTTGAGAATCTTGATTTCTTTCTATATCACCTATAGTATCTATATGATGATTTACATCGAATCTAACATTTTTATTTTGTTTACGAAGGAATGTTTTAGGATCATGAACTATTAAATTAGGATTCATAAAAGGATTATCATATGTAGGTTTAAGGTCATTATCTATATAAGCTCCATTAAACAATTCTTCTACTTTATCTTTATTATTCCATAAATAATATGTAACTAATAAAGATAAAATAGGAATATATAGGAAATTAGTATTAGCTTTATAAAGAACTAGTAGTAATGAAAAATAAAAAGAAAATCTAACAGCAGCATTTAATTTTTCAGCAAATGTCATAAATTTACTTGGAAAGAACTTAGTTAGATTTTCAAATTTATATAATACTGTAAAATCATCGTACCAAAATGGTTCCATTATTATACCTAATAATATATTCTATTTTATTTTACTTTTTTACATTATTCTTTTTCTTTAAAAACCCATTTATCTTCATATATGTTTTGGATAAGCCTCTTCTAAAAGGCCTATTTATCTTCATTTAACTTTTTGGGTAAGCCTTTTTCTAAAAGGCCTATTTATCTTCATTTATCTTTTTGGGTAAGCCTTTTTTCTAAAAGGCTATTGAAGATAATCACCAAATTGGTTTAATTGGTCTTGTGTACATTCATTAGCTAATAACGCACATGAATTATTAGAATTATAGGAGAAATTACCGATTCTTCTATAGAAATTTCTAGCTCCATCATGAAAACTTAAAACTCTATTTTCTAAACTTAATCTACTATAAGATATTTCGGAATCTCTAAAATTATTATAATATGGATATTTAGTTTTTATTTCATCAATCTTTTTAAAATAAACCTTCATAAATTCATATACATAGGTATTATTTAATATATCTAAACCAAGTAATATAGTTCTAGTAGAATATGTATTTAATTTATAACTAATTTCATTAGATGTTGTTCTTTGTAAGATTTTAGGATAATATTGTAAATCTATTTGAGATTTATTAATAAATAAAAATTTATTAAAAAAATCAGTATTATTATTAACTTTAAAAGCATCTAATAAATAAATTTCTTTTTTGTTAGAATAATCTAAAAGTGTTTTATTAGGATGTATGCTAGAATGAATTAATATACTAGATTTATTTCCTATATCTTGATATGCTTTATCTATATTTTTATTTCTATGTTTAAAATGAACTTTATAATTTTGAAATAATTCATATTCTACATCTAAACCTAAAAATTCTTTAGGACTTATCTGTATATTTTTATCATTAATATCAGAATAATTAATAATTTTATCATAATCAGCTACTAATAATAAATATATATGATATGCTACTGTTATTAATTGAATTTTAGGATTTTTTCTAAGAAAATCTAAAGCCTTTGATTTTTTATTTTCTTGATTTATATGATATATCATATAATCTCTTTCATTACTAAATGCCAAATCAATATTTCTTCTTTTTAATTCATAAAAAGGTTCATATTTATTACTAAATTGTACTATTTCAATAGGTATTTCACTAGCTAAAAGTGTTAAAAATTTATAGTTATAATCAAATTCAGGTTCTCTCCAAACACCTATTTTAATTTTAAAATAAGAAATAATTGAATTATTGGTATATTTTTCAACTATATTTTTCTTTTTTAGAAAAATTAATAAAATGATAAAAATAAATAAAAATATTATTAAAATATTCATATCTTACTAATCATATATAGTATTTTTATTTATTATAAAACCTTTTTAGAAAAAAAGGTTAAAGGCTTCGGTCATAGGCCTTGCCATCTCAGCACTTGGGCTTGAGAGCTGTTCATATAAAATGGCTTCCCTTTGAGAGGTAAAAGAACAATAGATTTATATATGTATTTATGGGTTTTACTAAAAGCATCGGCACATAAAGCGCCTTACAGGAACCTTTTATAAAAGGTTATTATAAAATAGAATAAACAAAGAAAAGAATAGGGATATATACAGTTATAGAATAAAAGATAAATTTATTATTATACCAGCTTTTTTGGTATTGATACATATAAAGGAAGAAAGCTAATAATAATATAATATAATAACGAATCATAACAACAGAATCCATTAGGTATCTATAATATTATAATAATTAAATTCTATAAAATATATTTATAGATAAAATTAATAATTAGAAATATGTTTTTTAATAAATTTAATAATAGATGAACTAGAAGTTTTAGTAATATTACCATCAGAAGAATCAGATGAATTAGATGAATTAGATATAATAGAATTATTTTTAATCCAGTCATTATCTAATAAGAAATTTCTATAAGATTTACATAGATTTATATCATCAGAACTATAAAAAAAATTAATATTATTAATCTTAGTATTCATATATTGAATGATTGAAGATATATTGGATATGTAGTTTTTAGAATAATATTTAATTAGATAACAAAAAATAATAACTAGGGATTTATCATTGCCATTTTCGCAATAAACTAAAATATTAGATTTGTTCTTAATAAGTTTATTCATATAGTTAATAATTTTATCAGTTTTATTAATAATTTTAGTAGAGGTATAATTATTAGGACTATGTATAAAATGAATGTGAATATTTATAGTATCATTGAATAGAAAGGGTGTATTTTTAGTACAATTAATTAAACAATTAATGTTATTTTTTTTAATTAATTGTTCATCAAAGGAAGCAATTTGGTCAGATATATATAGATGTTCAATGATATTATAAAAATTATTAGAACTAAATTTAACTGATTTTTTCATAACTATGAAAAGCCTTATAGCTTGTAGAGAAAATAATTTAAAGATTTCTGATTTTAAAATTGAAATTATAAAAGAGAAAATTATAAATAAATCTAAAGAAATGAATCATAGTCTTCTTGATGATATTCTTGACCAATTTGATGTTGGCGATATTACTAATAAATTCCTAAATAAAAAAGATTCTGAAGATATTCAAGACATTTTTAATGAATTCTTCGAAGACGAATCTGATAAACCAATTATTCATAACGCATTTAAACAAGATGATGATAATACATCCCAAGTATTTTGTAGAAAATGCTCTGATGAACTTACTAATGATAATGGTAATGTAGTTTGTAAAAAATGTGGTATTCTATATAATGATATTAAACTTATTGATGAATCTGCTGAATGGAGGTATTATGGCGCAGATGATTCTAAAGGTAATGACCCTACTCGTTGTGGTATGCCTGTAGACCCTCTTTTACCTAAATCTTCTCTTTCTACTAGTATTCGTGGTAAAACTAATAGTTATATGGGCAAACTCCACGCTTGGAATTCTATTCCTTATCATGAACGCTCTCTTCGTCTAATGTTTATTATTATTCAAGATATTTGTAATCTTCTTAATCTTCCTAGTGCAATTGCTATGGATGCTAAATCTCTTTATAAAGTTCTTCATGAATTCTATAATACTAGAGGCAAAAATAGAACTACTCAAGTAGGCGCTTGTATCCTTTTTAGTTGTAAAAATAATGGCTTTAGTATTACTACAAAAGCTATTGCCGATTGTCTTAAAGTAACTCAATCTGATATTACTGAAGGATGTAAAACATTTGTTAAAATGATGTATCACACTGATTTCCAATATAATATCCAAACTACAAATATTGATGATTTTATTATTCAATATTGTAAACAACTTAAAATGTCTAATGAAATGATTAATCTATGTAAGAAATTTGCTAGAAAAGTTGAAAAAATGGAAATTCTACAAGAACATACTCCTCCATCTATTGCTATTGGATGTATCTATACTATCTCACAATCTCTTGATTTACCTATTACTAAAAAGAAAATTCACGAAATCTGTAATATCTCTGAAGTTACTATTACTAAAACTTTTAAGAAAATCGAACCTTATCAAAATCAAATCCTATTTAATACTAATTAATAGAATATAATTATAATAATTATATAATTATATAATATATATATCATGGCTGAAGCAGATGTTGCTGAAATAATATTATATTTTTTTTATTATAGTATTTATATATTTTTAACACCCTACTTTGTACTATCAGGAACTTCTACTAATAAAACATTAGACCTTATATTATTCATACTACTTATCATAGCAATTATAGTAATTATTATAGTTTCTATTATTTCTAGTAAAAATAAAAAAAAGAAAGAAGAAGCTGATAAGAAAGCTAAAGAAGAAGCTGACAAGAAGAAAAAAGAAGAAGCTGATAAAAAGAAAAAGTAAAAGTAAATCTAATTAACTAAGTTATTTATTAAAAATTATATTGTTTTAATAATTTACTTTTTTCTGTCTTCTTTGATTTCTTTTTAATATCTCTCTTAATTTTACCAAAGTTACTTTCTATTGACCTACTAAATGTTTCTGGTATTTCCAAATATTCTAAATCATAAATATTACCACCTTGTTTCTTAGATACAGCCTTAGTTCCTTTTTTAGTAACTCCAGAAATTGCTGGTTTTTCTAAATATGAATCTGCTATTTCTTTATCTATACCTTTAACTTCTAATCCTGAAAATGGATAAGTTATAAATACACCAGATTTATATAATGTTAATCTTCTTTCTGATAATTCTATAATATCTGATATTTCTAATATTTCTTCTTTAATATTTTTAATTCTTTCTAATATCCTTTTATATTCTTCTTTATATTCTACTTCATCCTTTCTTGAACCTTCATAGTAGTTTTTATTTATTTCTTTTAGTTGATTATATAGATTTTTATTTAGTTGAATTCTAGTTATTCTTTGTTTATATAATTCATCTAATTCTTCATCAAATATATTTTCAACTGCTTTTCTTTTAGTATCTATTTGTGATTTCTTTTCTTTATTTTCTAATATATCTTTATTATTACCTTTTATATAATCATTTAGAGATGGATTAATCTCAGCTGCGGTTAATTCTAATTTTTCATTTGAAAAAGTATAATAATTAATATAAAATTTAAATCTATCTACATCTTCTGTAAATACTTCTAATGATTTATTTATTGGTTTTCTATTAACATTAATAATCATTAGTAAATATTTATCACCATTATTTAAAATAAATTTATGAATATTTTCATTAATTTCACTATGTATAATAATATATTCATAGAACATTTCGAATTTTTTTTGGTCAACTCTATTTATTTTTTTATTTCTATCAATAGCATTTATTTTACCACTTTCTAAAACTCTAATTATTTCATCAATTGATTCTGGTTCTAATAATCTTTTAAATGGTTTATCCCATAGATTAATAGTTTTTTTTTGAATTTCTTGTTGGGTTCCTATTGTTTTACTAATTTCACTCATTATCTAATAGTATATTTGATTTTATTTTACTTCATTTATACTTTTTGATTATTACTAACACAAACTTAATTATTATAACATTATAATAAATTTATATATTAAATTTAAAATTAAGTAATAATTAATTTTAGATTTATTTTTTGGCTATTTTATAAATAAGTTCTAAGAAGACAAACATTAAAATACCACTTGTTGCGAATATAATAAATTCTTTAATAAAAAGGTTTTTATTTATAGTATCTGCTTGAGCTCTACATAATTCACAATTCTTTAAATGTTCTAAAATACCTTCACAACTATTTAAAGAACTAAAATGTTCTTGAACATTTTCATGATGTTCTTTATGTT
>JACCED012391455.1_pt1 | contig 10012 bp, 9 predicted proteins | sample 7455021 | NCBI WGS metagenome assembly JACCED01 (sample SAMN15323456, study PRJNA562643) | freshwater metagenome | isolation source: river surface water | place: USA:Blue River Watershed | collected 2017-08-19 | reverse complement strand
GCTCTACACGTCATCATGACATTTATATTTTTTTCATTAAAAAAAAATTTGAGAATTTTGTCCAATGTGTACATCAAAAAAAAAAGTTGGCGATGTGTATACAACTTTTTCAATTATCGATGTGTATACTAAAAATAGTCAAAATAGATGACACATCGATATGTGATTTTTGTGACACTTTTAAAGCACCCCTAGTCCAAAACGTCATCGATGTGTACATCAATTTTTATTTTGTCCGATACGGATTCTGACACATTTTTTCAAGCTCACATGAGAATTTTTCCCGATGTGTACACCAATTTTTTAGAAAATCGTTTTTGCACTAAAAAAAATCAATATACACATCAACATCAAATTTACGTTCGAGACCTAATTTTTGTGTCATTTTGTGTCACTTTCGGTCCTAAAAAAATCGATTCTCCTCCCTTTTTAACCCGAGAATTTTGTCCGATGTGTACACCAATTTTTGAGAAAATCATTTTTGACAGATTTTTTTCAGATGACATATCGGACTTCAAAAATCAAAATTTTACGTACCCTATTGAAAAAATTTGCATTTTTGTGCATTTTAACATTTTTACCCTAGTCCGAAAAGTAACATTACTTTTCGGACTACCCATTTATTTTTTGCCAGTGGCGTAAAAATTACACTTATTATGGGATTTTTAATAATTCGTGTTTTCATTTTGCCATATCCGAGTTTTTAAATATATTATTACGATTTATGGTATTCTCTAAAATGATTTTTAATTATTTTTGGTGATTATATATTAAAAATAGTTAATTTTTATAAATAAATAAATAATAAAAAAAAGAATATAGGGAAGAGATAGAAGGTATGAAATATACACAAGAGAATCGAATCCTTATAAATAACCCGAAGGATGATTATGAATATACCTATTTTCCTATTTTGATAATCGATGAAGAATTATCACCTTTATTGGAATTAAAAAGATATCAAATAATACGAGAATTAGCGAATGAATTAAAAATATACTTTCAAAAAAAAGGTTATTCTATTGAATTTAAAAGCTGTTTTGGATTTATTTTGCAATTTATATTTGAAAATTTTAAAAAACAGACTTTTATATCGACACGAGATGATCCTCTTTTTCCCAAAAATGGTCATTATGAAAAAGGTCTTCGAGAATCATTCTTCTTTATATTACAAAAATATCATATCAAAGAAAATGACTTCATCTCTTTTCAAGAAGATTTTAATCTTTCTGAAAAATGCAATAAAATCATTGAAGAATTAAAAGAATTTAAAAAAAGTCCTTTTTTTCAAATGAATAAAATGAATTATCGATTTGAAAGAAGGAATTTAAATCAAATGTATGATTTAATCACAATCAATTATATTATTGATTCACATCAAAAAGGTGATATTGATATATTTAAGATATCTATTCGTGTAAATCCTTTATTAATAAAAAAATTAGAAAATCAAAATCAGATTTATTGTAAACAAAATAAGATTGATTTTCAACCAAAGGTTTTTGAAAATTTATTAGCCTGTTTATTGATTCGTTATGAGACAATTCAAGCAGGTAATGAACAATTAGCATGCAACCCCGAATTTTATTTTGAAATGAAAAAAAGATTAGGATTTGACTTTGAAATGTTTGGATCTGCGATTAATACACAATATCATCAATTTGGTTCACTTTTTTATGATATTGAAAAATATTTTTTAAGTAAAGGTAGTTTTTATGGTATTGAATGTAAAAGAGGTAAATATGTGGCAAATCCTCCTTTTGTAAATGAAGTGATTGAAGAGATGGCACTTAAGATGATACGAAATTTAGATGATACTAAAAATAAAAGACCTCTTTCATTTTTTATCACTATACCTGGATGGGAATCGAATGAGGAATATGGAGAATACTCAGGTTTTGAAATAATGAAAAAATCTAAATATTTTAGTTATTTTAAAGAGATACCGAAAGAAGAATCACGATTTTTTGATTATAATCATAATCGTATTATATATCCCTGTAAAATCTTTTTTATTTTATTTGAAAATGAATTGGCGAAAGAAGAATATCATATGAAAAATGAGATTGAAGAGATGATTAAAACATATTTTATACCTCCTCAAGGTAATGAATATCAATATGTACCTAAAATTATTGAAAATATTATTGAACTAAAGGGTGGATATATTGATAAACATAAGATGGATATGATGGTATTTGAGTTTGATGATAAAAAAAAGAAGGAAGATGAGGAGAGGATAAATTCTTTTATTGTAAATGAGATCTGTTTCCCTCATGAGAAAAAATATAAAATAAAAAAAAATATAAAGCTTATTGAAGATGGATATGATTATGAGACAAAAGAGGCTAAACAATATTATAAAAAAGCATCAATTTATAATACAATTGATACGTTTTATCCAAAAGGAACAAGTTTTCGAATGAAAAAATCCAAGAAAGAGAAAGAGAAAAAACCCTCTACATATATTCCTTATTCTCATATTACAAATTATACATTTTATGCATTTCAAACAATCTTTAAGGATATTACACAAATAGATAAATTATGTTTAATTGATTTAACAAGATATTGTGGTACAAATGATTGGATATTTAAAAGATTAAATATATATTATGATGAGATTATGAAACATTTATTAAAGAAGAATGTTTTTGTAACAACTGATTGTAAGATTTTGTATAGAGCGGTTTATAGTTATGAAGAAAAGAATAAAAACAAATTAATTGATTTAGTGGATGAAAAGAGAATAAAGACAAAAACATCTGAGTACGATTTTTTGATTATGACAGGTAGTTTAGGTCATAGTGAATTATCACAGATTACTTATTTTAAAGAACAGATTAATGTTTATAATTTTTTTATTCAAATATTAATGTTATTTAATTTACAAAAAAGAGGTGGTTCTTTTATTTTCATTTTCTATACAGCTGATACAAAACCAATTATTCAGTTATTATCTTTATTACATTCTTATTATGATATACTTTGTATTGAAAAGATAACATTAAATAAAGATACAACAACATCTTTATCGTATTTATTTGGTAAAGGTTTTAAAGATATTAGTAAGGTTGAATTAAATAAATTATATTCTATATTCGATAGTATCATTAATATATATAAAAATGATTTAGGTGACGAGGTAAATATATTTGATATGAAGAAGAGAAAAAAATATAATGTATTTAAGTATATTAAAAGTTCGCAACATAATCAGTTTATATCCAATCTATTTGATATTCGTACAAGTAAATCCTTTGAAGATAAATTAAGATCTTATAATAAAACGATATTTAAAAATATGATAAGAGCATTTAAGAACAATTATCCTGTAAAAAAGAAGAGTTGTGGTATATATGATGTGATTGATTTTTCATATAAACCTAAAAAAAAGAAGACAAAAATAAAATCAAAATCTAAAAAGTAGTTGAATTTTGAGGAGCGGATAGTTGAGGATGACGAATAGCAAATATATATTTTTTATTCATTTTTTTCTCCTCTTGTATCTTCTTATCTTTAATAGTATAATAAGTATCTAAATATAAATCTTTAATTAATTTTTCATCCATCTCGATATCTTTCATAGACATTTTAAATAATAATTGTTGTTTTGTAATTTGAACATCATGTATATCAAGTATTAAATCATGAATAATATATAAATCAATATATTCTTTACATTCATATTGTAAATAATTATTGTCATCGAAGATGGGATAGGAGATAAAATAGCAGTTATTTTCGGTAGAATATTGTAATTTGATGGATGAATGATTAATATCGACAAAAGAATCCTTCTCTTCTGTGCGATAATAGGTATCTACCGCCTTGAAGTTGTCACCTTCTCTGACAAATTCTCTCAATAAAATATCGGATTGGATATTTTTTTGGGGTGAAAGAGGAGCATCCGATTCATAATCATCACACTCAGTGTCATGTAAGTGTAATAAATAGGAATGGAGTTCGGTAGAATTAAAAAGTTTATCCGAAGGATGGATCATTTTCATTATACTCTATATAAAGATTTTTTATTTTATAGATTTACTTTTTTTCTTATAATTTAGGTAAGAAAAAATATAAAATCGTTCGTTTATTTATTTTTTTCGAAATGAATAAAAAAGTGGATAGAGGTCAAAAGTGAAAATTAAATTCTCATGAAGAAGAAAAAGGAAGAAAAAAATGAAGATATGGAATCAGATATTTGATAAGATTCTTGTATTAAGTTTAAAAGAAAGTGAAGACCGAAGAGAACATATAAGAAAAGAATTTCAACGAGTAGGTATTGAAGATTATGAATTTTTTGATGCTACACATTATAGTTCTCAAGAATTAATCGATATTAAAAAAACAGATAAGGTATATTTGGGTCCACTCTGTTTTCGATGTGGACAAAAAAGATGTGCATGTGAAAATAATTATTTAACTGATTTTCAAATCGCAAACTGGCTCTCCTTCATTCGTATGTGGAAACATATAATTGACCAAAATTATAAATTTGTTCTTATATGTGAAGATGATATAGTATTTACACCTCAACATCAACGTATTATCTTTCCTCTACTACAAAAGAATCAATTGAGAGCATATAAGGTAAGATTTGATTTACCTTTATTAATAGGAATGGGTGGTGCTTATCATCCTCATAAACATTTATCGAATGAGATGAGTCATTTAAAGAGACAGAATGTGATGTGTAATCCATGTTTTTGTTTAAATCAACAGATGGCGAAGCTCTTTTATGAGACCTATCATATTCATCATACATCCGATCATTTTATGCACATTGAAATACCAAAACGTTTTCCTTTTGTACAGCATTTGATGATGTATCCATGGCCTGTTTATGAATTATCTTTTGTACCTGGTATGATTAAATTTAAATCATTAGTTCGACCAAAAGGTCAATCTAGAAGAAAAGTATATCAAGATTTTCTCATCATCTCTCCCCTACAATCTTTACAGACAACACTCTTTACAAAACTTTTTCATTTTCTACAAATACCGAGTCATGTGAATTATCAAGTTAAAAAAGTGGATATGACATATCGTAATTATTATGGAACTTTAAATGAATATTTATTAATGAATGAAGAAGAACAAGAAAAATATATGTTTTTACATACATATTTATTTACATATGGGGAAGAGAAAGATAAAGAGATGATAGAAAAGGAGTGGAATCAACAATCATTTTATGAGTTAGTTTGTAAAAAATATCAAATACAAAAAGAAGATTATTATTCGTTTGTACAAACATATATAAAAGAACGTTTTCCAAAGACTTCGATAGTAGATTTATCTTCATTTGAATCATGTGAAAAATATCTTAAATTATTAACAATCACTTTACAAAGAAATAAAAATGTGGAGAGAATGTATCAACTCCTTAGTTAGATTGACCATAAGTCAATCTAACACCTCGCCCTAAGGGCGAGTGCGACCCGATGGGTCGCAAGTCGGACAAAGTCCGACGCGGTCCTACAGGACCGCCTTTTCATAAATTTCTTTAAGTTCAAATTTTTAAAGAATGAATAAATTTAAAAAAAGTGAAAAAAGTGATTTTGTCCTTATACCTGATCATAAAATAGATTTATGGTAATAAGAGTTTTATATAGTAATATAATATTTATTATTGTTTATGGTATTAAAATATTATATTATTTTTTATGGATTTTTTATACTTTTCATTTTATTTAGAATGAATAAATTTAAAAAGTGGAAAAAGTGATTTCATCCTTATACCTGATCACAAAATCAATTTATGGTAATAAGATATTTTTATTGTAATATAATATGTATTATTGAATATGGTATTAAAAATATATATATATTTATATGTATTTTTTATACTTTTCATTTTTTAAGAATGAAAAAAACTTTAAAAAATATATGATTTTCTTTATAAAAACAGATGAATTTTAATTTTTACTGCGTGTTTTGGTGTTTAAAATCTGGAATGCATGAATAAAATAGTTAAAAAGAACATCTTTGGTAGTTTCGATATCGACACGTTTTAATTTGACACCGACTTCTTTATATTCATGATTTTCAATATAATCTTTAATACAAGGTATATCTTGAAGTCTTTTACGAATATTTAAATAGAACATTTTTGTATAAACTTCTTGTTGTACATCAATTGCCCATACTGATAATCCCGAACTTGGTATTTGAACATATTTCCAATCAATTGGTATTACATATACATCTTTTGATTCAATAATAGTACCAAGATTTTTATGATGAACATCCAAAGTGATAACTAAAAATCCATCTTGATGAAAACCAATAAATTTATATTGATGAGTAGGAGAATGAATCTCTCCTTTATAAATAAGATGAGAACCATTTGTAAGATTATCTTGTTGAGAAGATTCTAATATAATCTGTCTTATACCAGAATCTTTTAATATTTCATGAGGAAAAGTGAATTGAATTTTTGCATAAACCATCTCTATATCTTCTTCTCTTTTTTTTTACGAATATCTTACTTTTCTTCCATTAAATATCTCTTTAAATCTTCTTTCTTTTCCATCTCCTCGATAATCTTTTTAATATCTTGACATTTATTTTTGTCCATTATTAATGTGACATCTTTACGATGAACGATTACTATATTATCTAAACCAACTGTCGCTATTACATGTTCTTTCTCATGATTATGTATATATGAATTTTTTGTCTGATATTGTATTATCTTCTCTCCTTTCATAATATTTTGATTCTCATCTTTTTCTAAAATATCATAAATAGCATCATATGAACCTATATCTGACCATTCTGATTCATATCTTAAAACTGTTCCATTTGTTATCTTCTCCATAATACAATAATCAATTGAGATATTTGGGAAGAGATGAAAATAATTTGGACTAATTTTATAAATATTTTCACCTATGATTTCTAAATTATCAATATTCAATTGACCTATTTTAAACCATTCAGGTTCTAATCTTTTAAATGCATCATATAAAATAGTATTTTTATAAATAAAAGTACCTGAATTCCACACATAATCACCTGAATCAATGTATTTTTGGGCTATCTCTTTACTCGGTTTCTCTTTAAATTCTTCAATACTACATAAAGAATCATTCTTTTTTTGTTTAATATAACCATAACCAGTATGAGGAGATGTAGGTTGAATACCTAAAGTGATAATCTGGGTTTGAAAAGGTATTAAATTTTCTTTTTGAATGGATTTACAAAATTCTTCATCATTCCATTTATGATCACTTGACATAACAACAGTAAATGTATCTTTTTGAAAATGTTTTAATTCATCTGATATTAATGTAGAGATGAAGATAGCGGGTCCAGAATTACGACCATAAGGTTCAACAATAATTCGATAAGAATCATTTGAAAGACCAATCTCTTTAATATTTTCTTCTACTTGAGTTAAAATAGATTCATTTGTGACAAAATAATAATATGATTTTTCTTTATTCTTTTCTTCCATCGATTTTACTCTTAAAATAGTCTCCTGAAGTAATGTATATTCAGAGACCAATGGATGTAATTGTTTTGGATTTTTACTACGACTAATTGGCCATAAACGAGTACCACTTCCTCCACATAAAATAATAAATATCATTTTTCACCTTTTATAAAATATCTAATTATTAAAAAATATATCTTTTAGACGAATCCTCCAAAAATTATTTTTCCTAATTTGGAATAAATCGTCAATGTGGCAATCTATCTTTTGTTAGAGATTCAAAAATATTTTATTAAAGTAAGAGTTAAAGTAATAGAAGGAAAAAAATATGTCGGAAAAATAGATAGATGAATGGAAACATCGAACATATATTTTATTTTAGGAATAGGTTTATTTGGATTTATATATTATGCTCATCAATATTTATTTGAAAAAAAAGAAAAAAAAGTAGTATTTAATTTACAAAAAAATAAAATACACTCTATTTCAAAAGAAGAGAATTTAGAAGGTCGAATTGCATTTACATGTTTAGAATGTGGTATTAAAATAAGAGGTATTGTCTTCTGTATGGATGATTTACAATTTTGTAGTGAAGAATGTCGTGATAAAAATATGGATAAAAGATATTTAGAATATCAAAAGAAAATTAAAGAAAAAAATCTAAAGAATGAATATAGTAAATAAAGAATATGGTCTGTTATGGTTCATGTATATTAGCTGGAGGATTTATTGGTGCAACTGCACTTACAATGTTTTATGGTGAAAAAGATAAGAGAATGAAAGAATTTTTATTATCCTTAGATACAGATGATATTATTAAATATTCACAGATTAAGACTGAGAGAAGAAACTTATTTTTACAAGGTTTATTAGGAGGTTTTATACTTTCTCTTATTGCTATCTTTTTAGTAGGTAAGAAGATGAATCGTTGGGGAAATATCTGTATGGTATTAGCAATTACTTTTACAGTTAGTTATTTTTATTATACTTTAATGCCAAAAAAAGATTTTATGTTAAAATATTTAGATAAAAAAGAAGAGAGAGTTGCATGGTGGAATGTACATAAGATGATGCAACGTAATTATCACGTTGGTTTTATTTGTGGTGTTATCGCAGTTGCTTTTATTTGTAATGCTTTTTTTATTAAGTGAGTAAGAAGAGATAAAAAAAAATAATATTTTTTAATCAGAAGTTGTTTATATCAAAAATGAGTTGGTATGAAAGAATAACAGCTATTAGTAAAATGATTTATATTTATACTTATATGTTATTAATTATTTTATTTTCACAAAAATTTATTTTAACAAATTTTATGAAGAGATTACGTCAGATGGTATTATCTGAAAGTGATATCTTCTTTGAAAAAGTAGAAAATACACAATTCATCAAAAATGAAAATAAAAAAGGTCAAGGTGTTATTATTATGATGAATCATTATACTGGTGTTGACCCATTATTTTTATATAATTATATTGATTTTTATTCCATTGTAAAAAATGAATTAGTAGGTGAAGTAATTAATGAAGATGAAAGTTGGTTATTAACATATATTAAAGATGAATTTTTTGAAAGGATGAAATTTATACCTTATAAACGTGGTAATAAGAAGAGTGGTGAAGAAATAAAAAAATATATTTTAGAAAATACTCAATCAGGTAAAAATATATTAATTTTTCCAGAGGGTACAACACAAGAATGTTTTAAAAAACCTTTACCCCTTAAAAAAGGTATATTTGACTTAGCTTATGAACATAAGATTCCTATATTTACTGTTAGTGTAAATTATAGTAAAGATATAGGATTATGTAAAAATAGAGGATTTGACCTTGTTGATGTAATATTAAAAAGACCAGATGCCAAGATCTTTTTTAACGGAATCTTCTATCCAAAATATTATTCTTCTATGAATTCTCTCTACTTTGATGTCTATGATAGTATCTCCGAAAATGTTCTTCTCGAATGGAAATAAATGAATATAATTATTTTTTTAAGTAGGTTTTATTCTTAAAAAAAGAATGAAAAGAGTAAAATAAGAGAAGATGGGAATGATATTATATTCAAAAGCTATATTTCGATTTGTTTATTCACTTTTATTATATATCTTTTATATGTTATTTACAAGAAAAGATATAAAATCAATTATAAAAAAAATAGATGATTTAATGTTTTATGAGAGTAAAATGGAGATCTTTGATAAAGAGAAGATTGAATTGATAAAGAAGGAGAATGAGAGGGGAAGAGGTGTATTAATTATGATGAATCATCATTCTTTAGATTCTATTTTTTTATATGAATTCATTGATTTTTATTCTGTTGTAAAGAGTGATATTATGGGAGAATTAGTTAAAGAGAATGAAGGTGGAAATTGGTTACATGATTATATAAAAGAAGAGATATTTGAGAGGACTAGAGCCATCTCTTATAGTCGAGGTGACCGAAAGAGTGGTGATGAGATAAAAAAAGTTATTTTACAAAATATACAAAAAGGTCGAAATGTTATGATCTTTCCTGAAGGTCGTTGTCAACATTGTTTTAAAAAACCGAATGAATTTAAAAAAGGAATCTTTT
>JACCED010360981.1_pt1 | contig 10012 bp, 8 predicted proteins | sample 7455021 | NCBI WGS metagenome assembly JACCED01 (sample SAMN15323456, study PRJNA562643) | freshwater metagenome | isolation source: river surface water | place: USA:Blue River Watershed | collected 2017-08-19 | reverse complement strand
CAACTGATTTGCTACTATTAGAAAAATTATCGAGAATGGTAATTGAGTACCCTGCAGTAGCGAGCACTGCAGCAGTGTGGCAACCAATATATCCAGCACCACCAGTTAAAAAAATATTCATTTATTAATCTCAATACCGTTCTTAACATTAAAAGAAATAGCCATTCCACTCATTAATAAAATTATAAAAATGTAGGCATTAACTGTAATTTCATATGATAGTTCTTTAAGAAACATGACTAAAATCAGCGCCCCGAATCCCCAGAAAAGCATATTCCAGTTTGTAGGAAAAAAATAGCTCTTTTTTACAACCCCAAAACTTGCAACCAGCAGGAATCCGATGCCCAGGTATCCATAGCCAAGGGCAAAGTCCAGAAAACCGCTATGCGTCATACTCAAGATGGAATCGGGCCATTTATATTTACTTAAGTGATCAAAAGATAATGTCAAAAGTCCATAGCCTAAGGGATTTTCAATCAAAAGCGATGTGCCCACAATAAACCAAGAAATGCGAAAGTAGGTAGAACCATCGATATCAAGACCTTTATTATTTATTGGAAAACCCCGTGCGCCTTGATATTTCCAGTGATCAAATTTATCAATGTTAATCGCAATTTTTGAATTACTAACTATTAAGTTAACTTGTTCATATTTTTTAATAAAGCTAAATAAACTAGTGGCCGAAAGAAGTATGAACGCGCACGCAAGCACATTAAACTTTAATCTGGAATTTTTAGAGGCTCCCAGAAAAGTAACCATACCCACCAAAAAGAAAGAAAGGGCAACCAACAAAAGACCGGTCCTGTCACCCTCTAAAAAAAATAATAGAGGTGTTAAGAAAATAGAAAATAAATAAAGTGGTACTATTTTTCCCAAAATCGATTGTCTAAAAGCGATTAAGTTCAGTGCTATTACAAAACTTGGCAAACAAAAAAACGGATAAAGAGCACGTGAAATACCATACCGTGTTGAATAATCAGAATTTAATAATAAATAGGGAGACTTAATATTCCACTCAAGTGCATTATAGGTTAAGATCCATTTTCCAAAGTAAATAAGGGTTGGCAGTGTTAAGCCTAAATAGAATAAATTCCAGCACAAATTTTTTTTGGATCGGCCAATTGCGATACCCAAACCAATTGCAAATGGAATGCAAATTATGACTTTTTTCCAAACCCCAGTGAGCTCTTGAAATTGCAGAACGCGATTCGTGCCGATAAAGAAAAAGTGAAAAATGACCCATCCAATTAACAACAAGATTGCATAAATAGGAAATGCTTCTTTTTTTAAAAAAAGTTGCCAATTAAGGATGCATACATAAAGCCCTAAGACAGCCCCCAGAACTATCGCTGTATGCCGAATAAATACGGTATGAGGCAATAACCAAACCGCCCATAGGATAGCAAAAAGAACCGTTAGGGTTGGGGCAACCCATTTAGGCAATAATTTATTAGTAGCAATTACTGGAGCAAGACTCATTGCTTACTAATCGATTAACAAACTAATATGTATAAATGTTATGTTTTTCACAGCTTCTTTATTTTATTAATTATTTCAATTTTTCGACCGTAAAAACGATTGCTCCATCCGCATTCCACAAGGCACAAGAATAATTTTCACCAAGTAATTTAGCTACGATTTGCCAAAGGGGGATCGCCTCTTGACCAATATCCTCAATCACAACGTAGCCACCTTGTTTCACCAGCCCCAATGCAAAATTCAATGAATTTAAATTGGCGTCGGGTGAGTGCAGACCATCATCAATGATGAGATCGAATGATTGGGGTAGGCGGAGTAATAGCTCGTCAAAGGTGGTGGTCTGAACTTGATCCACATAATAGGTAGTAATGCGCTCCTCATTAAATAAAACTCGCCGATCCACATCCAATCCAATAATCTGTGCATTAGGGCAGAAATCTCGGAAAGCGCGCAATGAAGCGCCAACACTAGCTTCTTTACCCATATTCGAAACTGTATCGGTATTGTTTGTACCCAAACCAATTTCTAAAATATGATTAATTTTTATTTTGTCGCACAAAATTGAGCCGTACAAAAAATGATAGTTATGTTGATTTGATTTATCACTGCCATGAGCATCAAATATGGACTTTATTTCTGCTGCAGCCCTTCTATCGAGCTCGGTTTTTGGGAAATCAGCAATATTTTGTACTGAAATAAGCGGCCCGACTGTAGCATCTGTCAATTTTGCAAGGGATGGAAAAACCTGGTTAATCGTTTGGATGGTTAACTGCGCTCGTTGATGATAAGGGCCAGCACTACATGGAGCATAGAGTGGAAATGTTTGGATGAGATCCAATTTAGAATTTTTTTTACGAAAAAATGGCATTTTAAAAAACCAATCAAGGGAGGTGGGCTATAAGAGGTGGGCTGTTTACTATTTGTATAGATGAAATTTTGGATTGTGCGATAGTCAACTCCTTACAAGGAGTTATGCTTAATTTTGATTCAGTATGACATGCAATCTTCTCTTTAAATAAAAATTCATATAAAAGATGCAGCAAATCGCGCAATACTTATTTCTAGTAATTACTAGTTTAGATACAAGAAAATTCCTCAAAATTTCATACATTTTTAACATCAAACAGAGTCTATCTATAAATTAAATTCAATAGTCTATGCCATGCAATTTGTTACTTTGCTGCAAATTGTAGATGATATAAGTGAGCATAGAGACCTCTATTAGTGATTAAATTGTAATGGGATCCAATCTCTATAATTTTGCCCTTATCCATCACTACAATTCGATTTACACTTTCAATCGTAGACAGGCGATGCGCTATCACAATTGTTGTTCTGCCCACCATTAAACGCTCGATAGCTTCCTGAATCTTGCGCTCAGACTCAGAATCTAAAGCAGACGTTGCTTCATCTAGAATTAATATCGGCGCATTTTTATAAAGTGCTCGAGCAATCGCTAAGCGTTGCCTCTGCCCTCCGGAGAACTGATTGCCATTATCTCCAACGTCGGTCTCAATTCCTTTTGGTAATTCATGAACCATTTCAGTGAGATTAGCTGCCTCCAGCGCATCAATCACGCGCTTACGATCAATGGCACCCCGCTCTATTCCATAGGCAACGTTCATGGCAATACTGCCATTAAATAACGTCAACTCTTGACCCACAAAAGCAATTTGTCTACGAAGATCGGCAAGGGTCAGTTGATCAATAGGGATTCCATCGAGCGCAATGGTTCCCATGGTGGGATTTAAAAAGCGTGGAATTAAATGAATCAGTGTGGTTTTACCGGCACCCGACGGACCTACTAGGGCAATGGATTCCCCAGGCTCAATGGTTAAGTCAATATTATGTAAAGCGGGCTCGCGCCCTTCCTCATTGGAATATGCAAAAGAGACATTCTTAAATTCGAGTCGGCCTAAAGCGCGGTCCATCGGTATTTCCTTGCCTTTAGTAACGGAACTTGACTCGAGCTCCTGATCCAATAAATCAAAAACCATTTCGGCAGCTGTGAGCCCTCGCTGTAAGGGTTGACCAATATCCGCAACCCGCTTAATCGGGGAAATAATCAACATCATCGCTGTAATGAAAGCGGCAAACTCCCCAACGGTTGTTCCTTGGGTAGACGATTGCACGAGCGCAACGACCAAGACTAGTGATAGCGCCATTGAACCAACTAACTGAGTTAAGGGCTGATTCATACCCGCAGTCACCGTAGACTTCATCGCAAACTGATATAGACGCTTTGCACGATCCATAAAGCGCTGCATTTCATAGGCTTCGCCACTGTGAAGCTTCACGAGCTTGTGACCAGCAGCTGCCTCCTCAATCACATACGAAATATCCGTAGTTAATGTTTGCTGTTCGCGATTGAGTATCCGTAAGCGACGATTAATCCGATTGGAGATAAATGCGACGATAGGAAAAATAATAAAAACGATTAAGGTAAGGCGCCAATTCAGAAACAATAAATACCCTAAAAGACCAAAGACGGTTAATAAATCGCGAATGAAGCCAATTGTAATCCCGCCCATAATTGAGAGCGCGCTACCAACCTCAAAGACCACGGCGTTAATTAATTTAGAAGCCGAGGTTTGCATAAACTGCTCAGGCCGCACGCGCAAAAGATGCGAAAAAAGTTGGCCTCGCATGGTCAATAAAATATTACTGGTCATGCGCGTTAACAGGTAATTTGTAAGATATTGCGAAAGACTGCGTACCAATGCCAAACCCATTAGCAGCATCGGCACAACCCATAACTGATCATTCATTTTTCCGGTAAAGCCATCGTCTAATAAAGGCTTCATTAAGGCGGGGATGGATGTCTCTGCAGCGGCCACAATGGCGGCCGTAAAAATCGCGGCAATAAAGAGCCTGGCCTCCGGTCGCATATAGGCAAATAATCGACCCAATAATTGACGATCTTGTAAATTAACTATCAAACGAGGTGCCTAAACCGAAAATTTTGCATATTGCCATTGTAGTGAATCAGCCCAATAAATACTCATTAATGAATCAAATTGATCGCTGAGACAGTTAAACTAGCTCTGTTATGACACCATCGCCCGAATCGATCTTTTTAATTCACCACGGTCATCAGGACTATTTAAGAATTGCCGCAAGCGAAACTAAAGCGAGCGGTAATACTGTCATTTTAGTTGGTAATGATGTAGGGACAGGGCAACTATGCGATGCCTATTACGATGATGCAACACTTTTACTGCCTGAATACGAGCTATTTGAGCGCGAGTATGAACATCTCTCAACTGCTCCGCGCGAATTTGAGCTTTTATGCTTTAAACGCTACTTTTACTTGCTCACAGTTGCCAAGCAACGAAATTTAAATCACTTTTGGCTAATTGACAGTGACGCTGTTGTTTTACGCGATTTACGGACTGTAGCGCATGATTTTTTATTACCACAGGAGTACTTGGCAGGATTATCCACTCGGTATCAAGATGTGATGGATTGGGCCAGCTCACCTCACACCTCCTTTTGGACTTTAGCAGGCCTTAGCGATTTTATTCAATTCCTACTCACGCTATACCGAGGTGAAACTCGAAAGTTACTCGATCAAAAATACCAATGGCATACCCAACACCAAATACCCGGTGGCATTTGCGACATGACGGCACTCTTTTTATGGCAGCAAGAGCGGACCAATAAGGTTTTCAACCTTGCCTTAGCGCATCAACATGGATTAGCCCTTTTTGATAATAATCTCAATGAAGACGGCAATACTGCCAGGCACGAATTTCAGATGGTGAGTAATGTGAAGCTTAAAAAAATCACTTTTGCAAATGACTGCTATTGGGCACACATGAGGAATGGTTCATCCATTGAGGTCGCGGCCCTTCACTTTCAGGGACGCGCGAAGGCCTGTATGGCCACTTTCCAACACCGTCGTTCGATCCAATATGCCACATATGCGCCCTATGCATTTAGGCAATATTGCCAAAAACGTTTAAGTTCCTTACAACGAAAGTGTCAAACCGTATTTGGCATTCATCCAAAAAAACCATAAACTGGTATTTCTTTGAAATAATCATTCTTCTTTCATGCTCCATCGACCACTCTATCGCTTTTTGGGGCGTTTTTTAAAGCGCTATGATCGCCGCAAAATTGCTGCCAAAATTCTTTGGGAATCGGATTTTGACTATGCCATTCGCCATGCGCAATTAGTTAATAGTCGTACTCTTCTATTTTCATGCGATATTCATCCCGAAAATCCCCAATCCAGTAGCGAACAGCTGCCTTATTTGTATTCGATTCCCAGCCGTTTAAATCAATTTTATTTACAGTCCCCCAAAGCGACTCCCTCAATTTATGTTCCAAGCGATGGTCTGAGCTACTTTAGTCGGCAAATTGTGCCAACCATTGATTCTCCATTTGTATTAGTTAGTGGCGATAGTGATTTAGCCATTAATCATGCAAATCTTGGTACCACTCTCGATGATCTCTTAAAAAACCAGCGGCTCGTGGCGTGGTATGCCCAAAATCGAGATCATGATCACCTCAAATTACACTCGCTACCCATTGGGATGAATATTCATAATTTATGGTCCAATCCGTTGCAATGGGGGGGTGGTTTTATTCTCCCCAGCCTGCAAGAACTGCAAATCCAAGCCATTGAGAAAGAAGCGCCAGCACTTGCAGAGCGCAAACCTCTCATTTTTTGCAATTGGCATTTTTCAATTGATCGCGCCGATCGCAAGGACTGCTATCGCTTAATTGACCACTCTTTATGTGAATTTCAATCTTCGCCGCTACCGATGGCTGCCACATGGCAACTTCAGTCGCAGTATCAATTTGTTTTAAGTCCTCATGGGGCCGGTCTTGATTGCCATCGAACCTGGGAGGCATTACTCCTGGGCTGCATTCCAATCGTGAAGAGGGCAACCATCAATGACCTCTTTATCGACCTACCCGTGGTTGAAATTAATGATTGGAGCGAGATCACGCGCGCAAAGCTTAGCCAATGGTATGACGAGATTCACCACAAGCAGTTTGATCGCAATAAACTGACCAATCAGTATTGGCAGGCATTGATTACTCGCTCAGCAAATCAGTAAGTTAGCTAGACGGTTTTTGCATGAGGGTCAGCAGATGGCTCTCATGTATCCCTTGAAGGCATATCTTGAAACCACCCCGAAAACCATAAATTTTGGCCCAGGTATCCCGGTCATCAAAATACCGCACAAATGTATCCGCGGTAATCACATTAACATGGGTTGGATCAGTAAAAGCCGCTGAAATTGGGTAAAAGGGCGTGCGGGATAAAAAGAAACCACCCGGTTTTAAGCAACGATCAATCTCATTCATTAAATCAATAAAGGGAAATTTACGGGTCGGGCTATAAATTACTCGAGGGACATGCTCCAGAAAATCGTACGCGGTGATGTAATCAAACCGATTATCTGAAAATGGGATGGGGTTGGTTGTAAGGTCGGCATAGTGCACACCGCTTGATAAATCCTCCCGAATATCCAACCCATAGACATGCTGCGCTTGAAATGGATTTTTGGGTTGAGTACCACACCCCAAATCAAGTGTTGAACTCTCCGGCAAGCCCAAGGCGTTTGCACTGTAACGGGTATAAATAAATTCTAGATCCCGAATCTCAGGTTGCATGACATAAGAATCAAGCGCCTTATACAGTAAAGCAATCGTTTTTGAATACCGAGTAAATTTTTTAATGATGTTCATTATTAGCGCAACGACGCTGCCGAGCTTGTCTTACAAAACTCCCTGTAAGCATGCTGTAAACCTTCCTCTAAATGCATACTTGCGGACCATCCCAAGTCCTTTAAGCGCTCGGAACTCATCCACTTACGGGGTGTCCCATCTGGTTTTGTAGCATCAAACTCAATAGTACCGCTATAGCCGATTACCTTTGCTATCGTTGTTGCGAGTTGGGCAATCGTCACATCACTACCAAAACCCACATTAAGATGACTTTGCATGGGGCTCGTGACTTCTTCGTATTGCTCTTTGGGAAGTTGCATCACAAATACACACGCTTTGGCCATATCATCCACATACAAAAACTCACGCCGTGGTTTACCCGTTCCCCAAATCACCACTTGAGGAGCCTTTTTCATCTTCGCCTCATGAAATCGTCGAATAAGCGCTGGGATCACGTGGCTATTTTCAGGATGGTAATTATCCCCCGGTCCATAAAGATTGGTGGGCATCACCGAGCGATAGTCCACGTCATGGGACTGACCATACTGGCGGTTATAGCTCTCGCACATCTTGATTCCCGCAATTTTCGCAATCGCATAGGGCTCATTTGTGGGCTCTAATTTACCCGTGAGAAGGGCATCCTCACTCATGGGTTGAGGGGCTAATTTTGGGTAAATGCAGCTTGACCCCAAAAAGAGAAGCTTTTTGACTCCACTCACGAAGGCTTGATGGATCACATTATTTTGCACCATCAAGTTGTCATAAATAAACTCAGCGGGATAGGCATTGTTCGCATGAATCCCCCCGACTTTAGCAGCAGCCAGATACACTTGATCGGGTTTTTCAGTCTCAAAAAAATGCGCAACGGCCGCTTGATTCGTGAGATCTAACTCTTGATGCGTGCGATACACCAGATTGGTGTATCCCTGGCGCTCTAACTCACGCACAATGGCCGAGCCCACCATGCCACGGTGGCCTGCAATGTAAATTTTTTGCTTAAGATTGTTTGCCAACAAAGCGTCCTAAAAATTGATAATGGGGTCTCTTACTTTTCTTTCCCCACCGCGACCTCATAACCGTGCTTTTTGAGTAGAGCGTGTTGTTTGGCTTTCTCTAGATCATGGGCCACCATCTCTTGGATCATCTCATCGAGCGTGATTTCAGGAACCCAACCGAGTTTTTGCTTGGCTTTACTCGGATCACCCAAGAGAGTCTCGACTTCCGTGGGGCGGTAATAATGTGGGTCAATTTGCATCACCACATCACCCACCTTAAGAGCTGGCGCCTGATCTCCGGTAATGCTTTTTACGATGGCCCTCTCGTTTTCGGCTTGTCCTTCAAACTGCAAGGTAATGCCTAATTGATTGGCGCTTTTTTGAATAAATTTGCGAACGGTGTATTGCACGCCGGTAGCGATCACAAAATCCTCGGGCTTGTCTTGCTGAAGCATCAACCACTGCATGCGCACGTAGTCTTTGGCATGACCCCAATCCCGCAAGGCATCAATATTGCCCATGTAGAGGCACTTCTCAAGCCCTTGTGCAATATTAGCGAGGCCACGCGTGACCTTACGAGTCACAAAGGTCTCCCCCCGACGTTTAGACTCGTGGTTAAAGAGAATGCCGTTACACGCATACATGCCATAGGCTTCGCGGTAGTTAACCGTAATCCAATAGGCGTAGAGTTTGGCGACCGCATACGGGCTTCTCGGATAAAACGGCGTAGTCTCTTTTTGCGGGATCTCTTGAACGAGACCATAAAGCTCCGAAGTCGAGGCTTGGTAAAACCGAGTTTTCTTTTCTAATCCTAAAATACGAATCGCTTCTAGCATACGCAGTGCGCCAATCGCATCCACATCCGCCGTGTATTCAGGTGATTCAAAGGAGACCGCCACATGGCTTTGTGCGCCTAGGTTATAAATCTCATCGGGTTGGGTTTGCTGAATGATCCGTACCAGATTGCTGGTGTCGGTCAAATCCCCATAATGCAAAATCAAATCAGGATGATTGACGTGGGGGTCTTGATAGAGATGATCAATGCGCTCGGTATTAAATAGGGAGGCGCGACGCTTAATGCCGTGCACCACATAGCCCTTCGCCAGTAAAAACTCAGCTAAGTATGAGCCATCTTGGCCAGTAATGCCGGTAATCAGTGCAACTTTGGGTTGGTTAGTACTCATGATTTTACGGATAGTTTAATGATGGATCTTAGCGCCTATTGTCGCCCATAGGTATCTTCAAAACGAACAATATCATCTTCCCCCAAATAGCTTCCGGACTGGACCTCAATAATTTCAAGGGGTTCAGTACCAGGATTGGCTAGGCGATGGGTTTGTCCTTGGGGGATATAAGTGCTTTGATTCTCATGCAAAGTAATGACTTGATCTCCATTGGTCACCTCAGCCATCCCTTTCACCACAATCCAGTGCTCGGCACGATGATGATGCATCTGCAGCGATAGACTCGCTCCGGGCTTCACGAAAATGCGTTTGACTTTAAAACGCTCGCCCTCCTCCACACTGTCGTACCAGCCCCAGGGGCGGCTCACCTTGCGATGCAGATTTTTTTCTTCGCGGCCTGCTTGCTCCAATTGCTTGACAATCGCTTTAACCTCTTGACTGTTGGTTCGATCGGCCACCAATACGGCGTCTGCTGTCTCTACAACAACAAGATTGTTTATGCCGACGGTACCCACTAAGCGATTACTTGAGTAAATTAGGGAGTTCGATGTTTGATCCAAAACGACATCACCGCGCGTCACATTGCCTTGCGCATCAGGACTTCCTACTTGCCAGACTGCCTCCCAAGCACCCAAGTCACTCCAACCCGCTTCCAGTGGCACCATTTGAATT
>JACCED010938429.1_pt1 | contig 10013 bp, 8 predicted proteins | sample 7455021 | NCBI WGS metagenome assembly JACCED01 (sample SAMN15323456, study PRJNA562643) | freshwater metagenome | isolation source: river surface water | place: USA:Blue River Watershed | collected 2017-08-19 | reverse complement strand
TCTTCTTCGGCTCTCCTGAGACGACAACGGGCGGTAAAGCGCTCAAGTTCTATGCATCCGTTCGTATGGATATCCGTCGCATAGAGACTCTCAAGGATGGCCAAGAAGCCGTTGGTAACCGCACCCGAGTCAAGGTCGTCAAGAACAAGATGGCCCCACCATTCAAGCAAGCAGAGTTCGACATCCTCTACGGAGTCGGAATCTCGCGCGAAGGATCGCTCCTCGATATGGGAGTTGACCTCGGTATCGTCAAGAAGTCTGGTGCTTGGTTCACCTATGAAGGCGACCAATTGGGTCAAGGAAAAGAGAACTCGCGTCAGTTCTTGGTAGATAACCCAGATCTCGCAAACGAGATCGACTCCAAGATCAGGGCCAAACTCACACCGACCGCCGTCGATCCAGCTCTCGTAGCAGCGATCGATGAGGCGACCGCGGATGTCGAATTCTGATCAACTCGTAGAGGATCCCAACTCGGTAGCGCTTACCATCGCACTCGCTGCGATCGGTAGGCGCTCACTGAGCAAGAAGCAGCTTCGCGACCACCTCACCAAGCGTGGAACACCTGCAGAGGTCATCGAAGCGACTCTTCTCCGTCTTGAGGAGATGGGCTACCTCAACGATATGGACTTCGCACGCGACTTTGCCGATCGCTCTCGCCGGAAGTCCTCACGTCGCGCCATCATCCAAGGGTTGAAGGAACGCGCGATCGACCAGAACATCATCGATTGGGTCATCGAGGATCTCAGCGATGATGACGAGTACCAACTAGCGCTCAAGTATGCAGAGAAGAAGTGGCGTCCTGGTTCGAGCGATGATGAGGGAATGCGTCGGCGACTCCATGCCTCATTGATGAGAAGAGGATTCTCATCGACCACGATCTCCTCCGTGATGCGTGAATTGAGCGGTCGGACAGAGGTCAAAGCCCACTTGTAGAATCGCGGCACGATGAAGCGCCGTTATGTGATCCAGACCCTCGGTTGTCAGATGAACGCGCATGACTCCGAGCGCATCGCAGGTTCCCTCGATCGTGCCGGTTATCTCCCGGCTCTCGATGGTGAGGATCCCGATCTCATCGTCTTCAACACTTGTGCTGTCCGGGAGAACGCCGATAATCGCCTATACGGACAATTGAGTTTCTTAGCTCCACAGAAAGAGAGCAATCCCAACCTTCAGATCGCCATCGGTGGATGTCTGGCGCAGAAGGATCAGGGCAAGATCCTTGAGCGGGCCCCTTATGTCGATGTCGTCTTCGGAACCCACAATGTCGGCTCTCTACCAATCCTTCTTGAACGGGCGCGGATCGCAGGAGAGGCACAGATCGAGATCAAGGAAGCGCTCGAACACTTCCCGTCTTCGTTGCCAGCGCGGCGCCACTCGGCATTCTCGGCATGGGTCTCGATCTCAGTCGGTTGCAACAACACCTGCACCTTTTGCATCGTCCCAGCGCTACGAGGTAGGGAGAAGGATCGAGAGGCGAAAGCGATCCTCGATGAGGTTCGGACTTTGGTGGAGCAAGGCGTCACTGAGATCACGCTCTTGGGGCAGAACGTCAATGCCTATGGCGTTGAGCTCGGTGAACAAGGCGCATTCGCTCGTTTGCTTCGTGCATGCGGCGAGGTCGATGGGCTCGAACGAGTCCGATTCATGTCGCCTCATCCTCGCGACTTCACCGACGATGTGATCGATGCGATGGCAGAAACTGCCAATGTCATGCCTCACCTCCACATGCCACTGCAATCAGGATCCGATCGGATTCTGCAGGCGATGCGACGCTCCTACCGCAGGTCTCGCTATCTCGGCATTCTTGAGCGAGTGCGCAAAGCGATCCCAGAGGCTTCCATCACCACAGACATCATCGTGGGCTTTCCTGGAGAGAGCGACGAGGACTTCGAAGCGACCCTTTCGCTCTGTGATGAAGCTCAATTCACTGCTGCCTATACCTTCCAGTATTCAAAGCGTCCTGGAACTCCTGCTGCAGAGATGGAAGGTCAAGTACCTGCGGAAGTAGTGAAAGAACGTTACGAGAGACTCCACCGCCATCAAGAGGCGATCGCGCTTGGAGTCAATCAACGGGCTATCGGTCGAGAGTTCGAACTCCTCGTCACTGAGAGTGAGAGCGATCGCGAGGGTATCCGTCGCATGAGCGGCAAGAGTGAGGATGCTCGCCTCGTCCACTTCACCGTGCCTCATCAAGATTCCGCTGAAGAAATCGTGCGCCCAGGTGATTTCGTCACCGTTGAGATCACAGAGGCAAAACCCTTCTATCTCATCGCATCAGATGTGAAGAGGATCCGCCCTTCGCGCGGAGGTGATGCTTTCACTGCCAGAAAGGATGAAGCCGAACGCTCTGGGACTCTTCTCGGGATGCCAAAACTATCGCGCGCAACTCTCACAGCGGCGCTCGGTTAGGTGGCAATGATCGAACCAGGTCGCCTCTTCGTGATCGCTGGGGCGACAGCGACGGGAAAGAGCGACCTTGCTGTCGCTCTCGCGAGTGAAATCGATGCCGAGATCATCAATGCAGATTCGATGCAGCTCTATCGAGGGATGGATATCGGGACTGCAAAGTTGACGATGGAAGAGCGCGCCGGGATCCCACATCACATGATCGACATCCTCGATGTCCATGAGGATGCGACAGTTGCGAGTTACCAAGAGAGTGCGCGAAGAGTTGCCGATGCTCTCCTTGCTCAAGGCAAGAGTGTTGTCGTCGTTGGAGGGACTGGTCTCTACATCAAGGCCTTCCTCGATGATTTACAGTTCCCTGACACCGATCCAGAAGTGAGAGAGCGATTATTCGTGGAGTCTGAGCTCGTCGGTGGCGATGAGATGCACCAAAGACTTGCTCGCCTCGATCCGGCTGCGGCGGCTGCGATCCCTAAGGAGAATGTTCGACGTGTGGTGCGTGCACTCGAAGTCATCGAGATCACTGGAAAGCCGTTCACAGCGCACTTGCCGCGCCAAGGAGAAGGTAGATATCCCTTCGCCCGTCAGTTTGGTCTGGTGATGGATCGTGAGAACCTGCGAGAGCGGATCGACCTGCGAGTCGATCAGATGTGGGAAAAGGGGCTCGTCGGCGAAGTGGATTCTCTGATCGAGCGAGGAATACTCAGTGGGAAGACGGCCCGTGCTGCGATCGGATACTCCCAAGTCATCTCATTCCGGGAAGGAAAACTCTCAGAGAGTGAGGCTCGAGAGGAGACGAAGCGCGCCACCAGGGCTTTTGCACGAAGACAAGAGACTTGGTTCTCCCGTGATGACAGGATCAGATGGGTCAAGGAGTCGACCACAGATGAACGATTGGTCAAGATCCTGAGCATTTCATCCCAAGTTTGAGTTGATCGAAAAAAGGTAGCCTTAGCGCCGATGACGATAGAAGCGACCTACGGTCATGGAACCGAGAATGACTTCGTCGTGCTCTTCGACCCGACTGATGAGATTTCAATAACGCCGGATCAGGTGAAACGAATCTGTGATCGCAAGACGGGTGTTGGAGCAGATGGTCTCATCCGCATCACCAAGCGCGAGAATCGCTGGTTCATGGATTATCGAAATTCCGATGGGTCACTCGCCGAGATGTGTGGCAACGGGATCCGAGTGATGGCTCGCTACCTGGTCGATCGTGGACACGAGAAGGCAGGAATCTTCTCCATCTCAACCCGTGATGGCAACAAGTTCCTCAAAGTCCCAGAGCAGGGTGATATCGCGGTCAATCTCGGTCAGGTATCGCATATACCGGGGGAAGTTAGTGGGATCCAGAATGGGAAGAAGTTCTCGGGTCTCAATATCGATGTTGGCAACCCGCACGCAGTCCTCTTCGTCGATTCGCTCGATGAAGTGGGATCGCTTGCGAGCGCTCCCATCGTCGAGCCCGCTTCTGAATACCCAGAGGGTGTCAATGTCGAATTCGTAGAATTCCTCGATAACGACGAGTTGAAGATGCGTGTCTTCGAACGCGGAAGTGGTGAAACACGTTCCTGTGGGACAGGGACGTGCGCCGTCGCCATGGCAGCGACGATCAAGAAGGGTAAGAAAGCACCTATCTCATGGGTGATCCATGCCCCTGGTGGACGACTTGTTGTTGATATCGACCCGCACGAGAACGCAACTCTGATCGGACCTGCGGTGCTGCTCCGAGATCTCGACCTTGCAGAGTTCTTGGGATGAGACCACTCTGACATGAGAGAGATCGACTACGACTCGTTGATCGCCGAGAGTGAGCGGCTCGAGGCTGTGATCGATGAGGATCTCGAACTCACCGGCGAAGATGGCCTTTCAGAGAGCGAGATCACGCTCGAATTCAAGCCCGATGAGTTCGTCTCGACACAGTTGGCGTTGCAAGATCGCCAAGCGCTACGCCGAGTTCAAGGTCTTTCCACGGAACTCACTGATATCTCCGAGGCTGAATACAGACGCCTACAACTTGAGCGCGTGATCTTGGTAGGAGTGTGGACCACTGGGACAGCGAAAGATGCCGAGAACTCGATGACTGAGCTTGCCGCTCTTGCGGAGACCGCCGGATCGCAGGTCCTTGATGCTCTGATCCAACGTCGGGACAAGGCCGATGCTGCGACCTTCATAGGTTCTGGAAAAGTCGCGGAGCTCAAGGGAATCGTGAAGTCGAGCGGCGCAGACACTGTCATCTGTGACGGCGAATTGAGTCCATCGCAATTGAAGAACCTCGAAGACAAGGTGAAGGTGAAGGTGGTCGATCGCACCGCACTCATTCTGGACATCTTCGCGCAGCATGCGAAGAGTCGCGAAGGTAAGGCGCAGGTCGAATTGGCTCAGATGAGTTATCTCTTGCCAAGACTTCGTGGTTGGGGACAGTCGCTCTCGCGCCAGGCCGGCGGTACTGGCGGTATCGGAAGCCGCGGTCCTGGTGAGACGAAGATCGAGATCGATCGCCGCAGGATCCGTGACAAGATGGCGAAGTTGAGGCGTGAGATCAAGGAGATGAAGACTGCCCGCGATACCAAGCGCAAGGAACGCGATGAGAATCGAGTCCCGGCGGTAGCGATCGCCGGTTACACCAATGCAGGAAAGTCATCACTCCTCAATCGACTGACCGGTGCCGGCGTGCTGGTCCAAGACGCCCTCTTCGCCACTTTGGAGCCGACCGTTCGACGGAGTGAGACGAAAGATGGTCGCCTCTACACCCTTTCTGACACCGTCGGTTTTGTCCGTGACTTACCGGAACAATTGGTCGAAGTATTCAAGTCGACTCTTGAGGAAGTACTCCATGCCGATGTGATCGTCCATCTCGTCGATGGCAGCAGCCCCGATCCCTTCGGCCAGGTGCAATCGGTGCGATCGATCCTTCGTGAGATCGGAGCCGCTGGGATCCCAGAGATCTTGGTGGTCAATAAGGCAGATATCGCAGACCCTGAAGTCTTGGAACTGGTTTTGCGCAACGAGCGCGATGCCTTCGCGATCAGCGTCAAGAGCGGCCGCGGTATCGAACTACTCAAGACTGCTATCGAGGAGGCGCTTCCTCACCCAGCGATCGAGATCGAAGTGGTGATCCCTTACAACCGAGGCGATCTCGTCAACAAGTTCCACCGGTTGGGTGAGATCGATCTGGAAGCGCATGAAGAGACGGGCACGAGAATTCGTGGCAGAGTCGATCGGAGACTCGAGAGCGAGTTACTCGCTTTTAGACGTTAGCGAACCAGCGAATCGGCCCGACGTGGTCGACGTAGATCGATTGACCTAGGTGGAACTCAGTATTGCCAGAGATCCTCGCTTTGAGCGTGCCGAGATAGGCCGATTCGATGAGACCGAACTCGACGACGGCATCGTGGCCGTAGTACTCGATCTTGGTGACGATCGCACGCTGCCCTGAGTTGGGATCGCGGCTGACTGAGATCTCCTCCGGACGGATGACGATCGTGCCACTCTCGCTGCGCTCGGGTGAGACACCTGAGGTGAGCGGATGGAAGACCTGTTCACCAGATCGTTTTGCAGGCAGGACGAGAGCATCGCCAGTGCTCACTGCCGCATAGGGCGTCGTGGGAGAGAAGTAAACCTCCGACGGTGTGCCATGTTGGACGATTCGTCCATCTCGCATCAACGCGATCATGTCAGCGGTGACGAGCGCTTCTTCACGATCGTGAGTGACCATGAGCGCAGTCGTCTCACGCTTCTTGAGAAGGGTCGAGACCTCTTCACGCAATTCGTTGCGAAGTGCGGCATCGAGGGCAGAGAAGGGTTCGTCTAGGAGGACGATCTTCGGCTCGATCGCGAGTGCGCGTGCCAGAGCGACGCGAGTCTGTTGTCCGCCACTGAGTTCACCCGGCATCCGGTCACCGAAGTGGGAGAGTCCGATCAACTCCAACATCTCGGCCACGATCACTCGGCGTCGATCCTTGGTGTAGTTCTCTTTGTCCAGGGCGAACGCGATGTTCTCGGCGACGCTCAAGTGAGGGAAGAGAGCTGCCTCTTGTGGCACGTAACCAATTCGACGCTTATGTGGTGGCAAGACGAGCGATGAGACGCTGACCAGTTGCTTGCCGAAACGGATCGTTCCGGAACTAGGTGAGACGAGACCAGCGATGGCTCGGAGGAGAGTGGTCTTGCCGCATCCACTTGGCCCCAAGATCGCAGTGAATGTCCCAGCCGCGATCGTGATGGAAAGTTCATCGAGGACCTTGCGCGAACCGAGATGGACGGTGAGGGAGTTGACCTCAAGAGATGTCATCGATTCCTCCCTTTCTCATCTGGTTCGGGACCTTGGACTTGCTCTCATCTTGGAACTGGCGATCAGGTCGAGAAAGGATAAAGGTGGGAATCGCGGCGATGAGAATCAAGAGCAACGCGTAGGGAGCGGCTTCGTTGAAACGATTGATGGAGGCGGCGGACCAGATCTCGATCGCCAACGTGTCGAAGCCGGTAGGACGAAGCATCAATGTTGCCGGTAGTTCCTTCATCGCCGTGAGGAGGATGAGGAGGAATCCAACTCCGATACCGGGAGCAGCAAGGGGGATCGTCACCCGTCGCATCGTCTCCCACGGGGAGACGCCCAATGTTGTGGCCACTTCTTTCAGACCTTGCGGAACTCTTTCGATGCTGGTGCGGGTGGCACCGACCCCTTTGGCGAGAAAGAGCAGGGCATAGGCGAAGGCGAGCAATGCGATGCTCTGATAGAGCCAAGGTATCTCGGATGAGAATGCGACCAGAGAGAGACCCAGAACGACGCCTGGAAGTGCGTGGGTGATGAGGACGACCTTCTCGGTTGCGAGGGCGAATCGATTCCGCGTGGAGATGATGGTCCATGCGAGTGGAAGTGCGAAGAGGATCGCAATGGTGGCTCCGAGCGATGCAACCAAGACAGTGTTGAAGGTTGCCGCGATCAAGGAGGCGAATTCGATTCCCTGGAAGTTATCGACCATGCGAGTGACGAGGACGTAGGCCGGAACGGCGAGAGCAAGAAGTGAATAGGCGATGATCGTAGTGAAGGCGAGCGCCTTCGGAGCTCTCTTGGTGATCAGTGCGATCTCTTCCTTGATCCGGGAGGTGGAGCGAGCACCGATAGTGCGACGTTGCATCCGCTCTTCGGCCAAGATCAAGATCGCTGCGAAGAGGACCAGGATCAGACCGAGGAACGCTGCCGATTGACGATCGAAGGAAGCGCGATAGAGGTTTTGGATGGCACGCGTGAATGTGTCGACACCGAGGAGTGAGACTGCTCCAAAGTCACTGAAGACATAGAGGATGACGAGGAGAGTGCTCGCTGCGATCGAGTTGCGGATCTGCGGGAGGATGATTCGAGTGAAGACCTGGAAGCGATTGCATCCGAGGGATCTTGCGACATCGACTTGGACTCTGTCGATGCGACGGAGAGCCGCGAATGCAGCCAAGAGTATGTAGGGCATTGTGCTCAAGGTGAGAACGAGGGCTGCGGCCCAGAATCCCCGGAAGCTTGGCCAGATTGCGATCCAGCAATAGGTGAAGACATAGGAGGGGATCGCAAGCGGAAGCGCTGAGAGTGCTAGCAAGATGCCGCGACTTCGGAAGTTGCTGGAGAAGATGAGACTTGCGAAGAGAGTTCCGATCAAGACTGAGAGCGTCGCTACGACGATGGCAAGAGTGAATGTATTGAGGATGATCTCAAGCGTCTTGGGTCGCAACAGGATCGCCTGCAGCTCCGCTCCCGAGATGGTCCTGACCCGCTGGACCAGGTAGAGGAAGGGGATGCTTGCCAGTGCGAGGAGCAATGCAGTCAGAGCGAGGCCGCCTAGATTCTTTTTGGCACGCCCCGCTTCCGAAACTTCCGGTCTATCAAGTGCAAGGGTCAAAGGAGGCCGACCTTGATCAGGAGCTCTTGTGTGGATCTCAAGTCACGGAGTGCATTGAGATCGACGCTCGGTGCAGCGATCTCATTCAAGTCCGGTAAACCAGTAGGACCAGCAAGAGCGTCGAGGAGCGAGTACTCCTTCGTCTCTGCGACGAACTTCTCTTGCGTGGAGGTGCGGAGCAGGAACTCGATCAATTTCTCGGCAACATCTGCGTTTCTGGAAGAGGCGAGGACCCCGGCACCCGAGACGTTGATCATGTTTCCGAGGTCTCCATCAGCGAAGAAGCCATCCTTGACCGAGATCTCTCGTCCGAGGGCCTTTGCTACCTCGAAGATGTAATAGTGATTGACGAGCCCGAGGTCGATCTCACCGCTTTCGATCGCCTCGACGATCATCGAGTTCTTCTCGTAGTACTTCACCTCGTTGGTGATGAGGGAGCGCAACCACCTCTCCGTCGCACTCTCGCCATTTGCGAGGCGTAGCGCGGTGACGAAGGCTTGGAATGAGGAGTTGGTCGGAGCGATTCCGACGCGACCTTTGTATCGGGGATCGGTCACATCGAGATAGGAGGTCGGAAGTTCGCGCACCCGCTCGGGGCTGTATGCGAAGACTCGCGCTCGCCCTGTCAGACCCACCCACTTCGAATCTGCAGAGGCGAAGCGTGCGGGAACGGAGGCCATGATCTCGGCAGAGAGATCTGCGAGAAGACCTGCTTCGGCCACTGCACCGAGGGCACCGGCATCCTGAGAAAGGAAGAGGTCGGCAGGGGAGTTATCCCCCTCTTCAAGGATCTGGGCGGCGAGTTCAGCTGAATCGCCATAACGGACGTTGAGTTTGATCCCACTCTCGGCTTCGAACTCTTCGAGGAAGGGAGCAATGAAGGTCTCGCTCCGCCCGGAGTAGATCGTCAATTCGCTCGTAACGGATGCGGTCTCGGAGGAGCAGCTCGAGAGCAGGCTTGCTCCTAAAGTCGCGGCAACGATGGCGATGACGAGCGTGGGGAGACGATTCTTTCTCACGATATTCCTCTCGAGTGTTCGACGACTCTCAATCAGAGGTCTTGGCAACTAGAGAGCAGGGTAAAAGAGAGCGATGAATAACGCAACAAAAGCGTTGTCTAATTACCCCTCACGGAGCGTGACCTTCGTTACCGAACGGAGCGGAGGACCGCGGTCACCTTCCCGAGTATCTCGGCCTTTTCACCTGGGATCGGTGCGTAGGCGTCATTGGCAGGTAGGAGCCAGACCTTGCCGTTCTTCATTGAGAAGGTCTTGACCGTGGCCTCGCCATCGATCATGGCTGCGACGATCTCGCCCTTGTTGCAATCCTTCTGGGAGCGGACGACGACATAGTCCCCATCGCAGATCGCGGCATCGACCATGGAGTCACCTACGACCTTGAGCATGTAGAGCTCGCCTTCGCCAACGAGGGTTGCAGGGAGTGGGAAGACCTCTTCCACCTCTTGCTCCGCAAGGATCGGTGCACCTGCCGCGATGCGACCCACGAGAGGGACGGCATGGGTCTTGGCGACCTCGGCCCCGCTCTCTGAGAGCTCCTTGATCTCAACCGCCCGACCTCGGGAAGGGTCTCGGCGGATGAAACCCTTGGCTTCCAGCTCGCCTAATTGGTACTTGACGCTCGACGGGGAGGCGAGGCCTGCGGCCTGGGCAATCTCTCGCATCGTTGGCGGATAGCCGCGCTCCTCTACCGACTTGC
>JACCED010458209.1_pt1 | contig 10013 bp, 8 predicted proteins | sample 7455021 | NCBI WGS metagenome assembly JACCED01 (sample SAMN15323456, study PRJNA562643) | freshwater metagenome | isolation source: river surface water | place: USA:Blue River Watershed | collected 2017-08-19 | reverse complement strand
TCTCGCAACTGGATTACCAAAGACAATCGTGGTCTCTGCAGCAGAAATCAGAAAAGCTTTGGAAGAACCAGTAAATGCGATCGTAAATGCAGTGAAGGCAACACTCGATAAGTGCCCACCTGAGTTGGCATCAGATCTTATGGACCGCGGTATCGTGCTAACTGGTGGCGGTGCGCTACTAAAGGGACTTGATGAGCGCTTACGTCGCGAGACCGGAATGCCTATTCACATTGCAGAGCAACCATTAAATTGCGTTGTCGATGGTTCTGGAAAGTGCATCGAAGAGTTCGAGTCATTAGAGAAGGTTCTGATCTCAGAGCCACGTCGCTAGTAGCCGTTTAAAGTAGGCAATCAAGTGGCACGTTCATCTAGCAGCAATCGCGGTCGGTTGCTGCTGGTCATGTTGATTGTCTCTGCACTACTTTTAATTACCTTAGATTTACGTGGAGTTTCAGTTGTAAGTGGTGCCCGAAATGCAGTTGGCACTGCGCTTTCACCAGTTGCAAAAATAGGCAATGCAGTTGTATCTCCATTTAAAAATTTCTTCTCAGATCTTTTTAGACTAGGTAGCACACGTGAAACAATCACTAAATTAAAAGAAGAGAATGCGCGACTCAAAACAGAGTTGTTAGAACAGAAGAATGTTGAAGGCCAAGTAAAGCAACTTAAGGAATCTCTGCAGCTAGCTGGACGCGCGCAGTGGAAAGTTGTGAGCGCTAAAGCAATTGCACAAGGATCAGCAATTTCATTCACAAATACCATAACCATTGATCAAGGAACTCGCGCTGGAGTCCGCCCAAATATGACTGTGGTTAATGGCCAAGGCTTGGTGGGGGTCGTAAAAGCAGTATTTCCAAATAGTTCTATAGTGCTTCTGGCTTCTGATCCATCCTTCAAAATCGGTGTTCGGATCGCAAGAACTCAATCAATCGGAATTCTCTCAGGTCAAGGAAATAATCAAGGCGTACTTGAACTACTAGATAACACCACCAAACTAAGAGCGCGCGATGTACTTTTGGCGCGGGGTAGCAATAACAATCGCCCATTTGTACCTGGCGTGCCAATCGGTTTCATCACCAAGGTTCCTGATAGCTCAAATTATGTAGCACAAGTGGCAGATGTAACTTTCTATGCAAATTTGAATGCGGTTGGTGTGGTTTCAGTAGTCTTATCTGCACCAGAATCGGATCCTCGTAATGCGCTAGTTCCAAAAGCCCCAACACCGACTCCGATTCCAACTGTCACTGTTTTTGTGACACCAACTCCTTCGGCAGGTGCGGGCAATACCAATAATTCAAATACCAAAGGTGATGGTGCCTGATGTGGCGTCGGGAGATCGCGCTTTCTTCATTAACTTTTCTAGCGCTCTTCATTGCACAAGAAGCATTTGTTAATCAGATTCATCTACCGCTTGGCGGTTTCTCACTTATCTTGCTTGCAGCGCTAATTTGGTCATCAATCAATGAACCAGAATTGGCTGCAGTAACCGGATTTATCGCAGGCATCTTTATGGATCTATCTCCAGCTAACGATGGTCCATTTGGTCACTGGACTTTGGTTATGGTGATCTCTTGCTACGCAATCTCATACCTTGGCTATGGAGATGATGCGCTTAATTCCAACCCTGCTGGCTTGATTCTTATGACATCAAGTGCGGTGATTGCAACGATACTTCTGTATCTTGTTATTGGCTTACTCTTTGGATTGAACTTAGGTAATTCATTCCAAGTGCTTCGAACTATCATTGGATTTGGCTTATGGAGCGCACTACTTGCACCAATCGTCGTGCCATTTATACGTAGAGCACATTTGATTGTCTACTCGGGTTCAAAATGAATCAACGTACCCGATTAAGTATCTTCGTCGTCCAAGCACTAATTATCAGCTTGATGGCCGCATTGCTTGGAAGGCTCTTTTATCTACAAGTTGCAGCGGGGGATCGTTACAAAGCTGCTGCTCTAGATATTCAGAGTAGAGATATCGTGGTTCCGGCAATACGCGGCTTGATTGTGGATGCCAATGGTGTTCCGCTTGCTATGAATCGAGTTGGTTTAGCAGTCACGGTCGATCGAAGCATTATCGATAAACAAGAGGACAAGGGCCAATCGATTCTCAATAAAGTTGCCAAGATTCTAGATCTCAATTCAAATGATGTGTGGCGTCGAACTCGACTCTGTGGTGAGATCACAACTAGTGACAAATCTGGATGTTGGATTGGTAATCGCTTCCAACCAATTCCAATAACTAAGGATGCCGATCCAAATATCGCGCTACAGATTGTGGAACGAAGTAGCGAATTCCCAGGTATAGATGCCAAACCCACTGCTGTTCGTTACTACCCTGGAACATTAGGTGCAACTGGCGCACATGTTCTGGGATATATCGGAGCGCTCACCGATGATGATTTAGCACAAGGCGGCGGTACTAAATATTATAGAAGTGAGTCCATCGGTAAAGATGGACTTGAGTTTGTATATGACAGTTACTTGCGTGGACGACCTGGAATTAAAACGGTGATTGTTGATCGCAAAGAGTCAGTCACTGAGAAATCTCGCGACACCGCACCAACACCAGGTGCAAACTTAGTTACGAGTCTAGATGTGCGGATTCAAGGTGCAGCAGAGCGTGGTCTGGCAACTGCAGTTCGTTCATCAAGAGCACAGGGATATCGTGCTGACGGTGGCGCTGCAATAGTGATGGATGTTCGAAGTGGTCGTGTTCTGGCCTTAGCTTCATATCCAACTTACGATCCAAATATTTGGGAGAAAGGCCTCACAGTTGCGCAAGCACGTGACATGTTCAGCGAGAAGACTTATGTGCCAGCGTTATCTCGTCCTATACAAGGGCTCTTTGCTCCAGCATCTACATTCAAAGCATTCTCAGTCTTTGCGGCTGCTAAAGCGGGTTACAACCTAAATGCAGTTTATGACTGCCCAGGTGTTTATAAAGTTGGTAATCGCGAGTTCACAAATTATGAATCTCGAGAACTTGGTCGAATCACTCTAAAGCGCGGCATTGCTGCCTCATGTGACACGCTTTGGTACAAAATCGCATATTCAGAGTGGTTAAAAGATGGTGGCTTAAGCCCTAAAAACCCTAAAGATATCTTCTTCAATGTGGCGCACCAATTCCAATTAGAAGAACGCACAGGCATTGATCTACCTAGCGAGGCGTATGGTCGAATCCCAGATCGTCAATGGCGTTTAGATTATTGGACAGAGAACAAAGATTTCTACTGCAATTACAAAGAACGAGCAGCGAAGAAAGATCTCACGCCTTTCTTAATTGAGTTAGCTAGAGAGAATTGTATTGATGGCGGAGTCTTACGAGCTGGTGATGCCGTCAACTTCTCAATTGGCCAGGGCGATACGGTCATTACTCCATTAAAATTAACGCAATCTTATGCAGCAATTGCTAATGGCGGAAAGATCTTGCAGCCATTGATTGCAAAAGCGATTGTTGCAAATGATGGAAAAGTAATTAAAAAATTCACTCCTAAAGTTTTAGGCCAAGTAGATGCTGACCCAGAAGTTTTTAGATGGTTGACCGACGCTTTGCACCAAGTCACGATTGATGGAACTGCAGCTGGAGCTTTTGCAGGATTTCCGGTTGAAGTGGCAGGTAAAACCGGTACCGCTGAGGTTTTTGGTTTGAATTTAGATGGGACTAAGAAAGACTCAACTTCTTGGTTTGCTGCTTACGCACCAGTGAATAAACCAAAGTATGCAGTTGTCGTGATGGTCTCGCAAGGAGGAACTGGTGCAGCTGCTGCTGGCCTTGGCGCTAGACAGATTTATGACACTATTTTTGGCGTTGTAAATGGAAGACAGATACCAGAGAAAATGGTTTATCCATCAGGTCCACCAAGTAAACTTCCAAAGATCTCTGCAACAACCAAAGTAATTGAAGCTTCGCCAACTGCGACTCCATCGCCATCGGCGAGCGTTCGAAAGGTGGGCTAATGAACGAAGCAGTTCGTAGTTATACCTACCGTCGACAAAAGCGTAATTTAACGGCTGGCTTTGATCCGGTTTTAACTTTTGCAGTTGGAGCGTTGTTAATTATTGGGACGATCTTGGTCTACGCCGCTACCCGCAATTGGTATGCGGCAGCCGGTGAAGATCCACAGTATTACTTGAAACGCCACGGAATTAACGTCGTAATCGGAATCGCATTAGCGATGGGCATGACTTTTATTGATTACCGAGCCCTTCGCGCCTACACGCCATTTGTATGGGGAGCAGGCGTACTTGGCCTGATAGCAGTTTTGATTCCAGGGATTGGAAGCACCATCAATGGCGCGAGAGCGTGGATTGTTCTACCAGGTGGCTTCTCTCTACAACCAGCAGAGTTAGCAAAGATTACGATCATAATCGGAATGTCCATGATTCTTACCGAACGTATGCATGGTCAAGAAGAAGTTAGCAATAAAGATGTGCTCCAAGCTTTAGCAATCGCTGCAATCCCAGTGCTTTTGATAGTTGCTCAACCAGATATGGGAACTATCTTGATTATTAGCGCGATTGTGGTGACGATTATTGCAACCAGTGGTGCGCCAGCGAGGTGGGTGGTCGGGCTGCTACTTCTTGCAGTACTTGGTGGTTTCATTGCCGTGAAGGCAAATGTGGTTAGTGATTATCAATTAAAGCGTCTGCAATCTTTTGTAAATCCAAATGCAGATATGCAAGGCACTGGTTATCAATTACGACAGGCCAGAATTACTGTGGGCTCTGGTGGATTGTTAGGTACTGGATTATTTGATGGCCCCCAAACTAATGGACGCTTTGTTCCTGAACAGCAGACTGACTTTATTTTTACGGTAGCTGGAGAACAGACTGGCTTCTTAGGAAGTAGTTTGATTATCTTGTTGTTAATAACGGTAATGATGCGCGGTTTTAGTATCGCGCGAAGAACTACAGATCCATTTGGACGATTAGTATCAGTTGGCGTAGTGGCGTGGTTTGCCTTTCAAACATTTGAAAATATTGGAATGACTCTTGGTCTGATGCCGATGACAGGAGTACCACTTCCATTTCTTTCCTACGGTGGTTCTAGTATGTTCGCAAATATGATCGGAATTGGACTGTTACAGAATGTCCACGCACGTTTACGTGGCTAATTAGCGGTAATGGCATTTTTGCCCAATTACTGCCATACTTACCCAGCATCCAGTGCGCGCCTCACAGGCAGCAGCGCGGAGCGAAGTAAAGTTCAAAAAGATTTGTCTGATTGATTTCAGACCCGAAACAGCTAAAGCTAAATAAGTTTTGGCACATAAAGGATTTGGTGTAAATGGCCAACGAGCCAAAAGCGCCGCGTAAGCGCGCAAGTAAAAAAGCAGCCTCTGAAAGTAATGTAGAGAGCACAGATACCGGTGATAAAACTGAGAAACGCTCTCGTAAGAAGGCGATTCCAGCCGCAATTGCTGCTCCAATCTTCCAAGCAGCTCCTGCCGTTACTGAGAAGAAGGCTAAATCCGACAACAAAGCGGATAGCAAGAAATCAAAGGCTGAAGTTTCTGAAAGCAAGGAAAAAGGCAGAGATAAAAGCGGTGATCGTTTTGAAGACGATTCAGATTCACGTCGCGGCGGTAGACGTCGTAGACGCGGGGGGCGTGGTCGCCGTAAGGGAAATGAAGGCCAAGACGAGAATTTAGATTCAACTTCAAGCGACGAACAGAGCGAAGCAACATCACATCGTCGCCGACGACGCCGTCGTAGCGCCGAAGATGGAGTCCAACCGGGCGAGAGCATCGATGAAGATGGCGTATTAACGGTTGTAAAGGTTCGTGAGACTAAAGAGCGTGCCGAGAGACCAGAACGCGCTGATCGAAACGATCGCCAATCACGCCGTGAAGGTCGCCATCACCGCCGTGAAGGTCGCCATCGTGAAGATCGTAGAGATTTCCGAGATGGATATCGCGAGACATATCGACGTCGCGGCACCATCATCACTGAAGGTGAATTTCTTGCCCGTCGCGATGAAGTAAAACGAGAGATGTTAGTTCGCCAAAAAGGTGATCGCACTCAAATTTGCGTAATCGAAGATGGCGTAATGGTCGAACATTATGTAAATAGAAACTCAGCAACTTCTTATGTTGGAAACGTTTATTTAGGAAAAGTACAGAATGTGCTTCCATCAATGGAAGCGGCCTTCGTTGATATCGGTAAAGGTCGTAACGCTGTTTTATATGCAGGTGAAGTCAATTGGGATGCAGCGGGAATGGAAGATTCCTCATCACGCAAGATTGAAATGGCGCTTAAGACTGGCCAACCGGTATTAGTTCAAGTTACAAAAGATCCAATTGGCCAAAAGGGTGCGCGCTTAACTAGCCAGATCTCACTTCCTGGTCGTTATGTTGTTTATGTTCCAGGTGGAGGAATGAGCGGAATCTCTCGTCGCCTTCCAGAGCCAGAGCGCATACGCATTAAGAACATTCTCAAAGGTTTAGTTCCGGAGGAAGCCGGAGTAATCGTTCGTACCGCTGCCGAAGGCGTAAGCGAAGAGGAGCTAACTGGAGATATCGCAAGGCTCAAGGCGCAATGGGAAGAGATTTATCAGAAGTCACAGAATCCAAATTTCCATCCGCCGGTTGCGCTGTACACAGAACCAGACTTAGCCGTTCGCGTTATCCGCGATATTTTCTCAGAAGATTTCAGTCTGCTAAAGATTCAAGGTGATCAGGTATTTAATGACATCTCTGATTATTTAGGTTTCATCGCCCCAGAACTTTCAAAGAAGATCGAGAAGTACACGGGTACCGGAGATCTCTTTAGCGACTATCGCGTCGACGAACAGTTGGCAAAGGCATTTGATCGCAAGGTTTATCTACCTTCAGGTGGTTCTTTAGTTATCGATCGCACCGAAGCGATGGTGGTAATCGATGTAAACACCGGTAAGTTCATCGGTAAAGGCGGAAACTTAGAAGAGACCGTAACCAAGAACAACTTAGAAGCTGCCGAAGAGATTGCACGCCAACTTCGCCTTCGAGACTTAGGTGGCATTGTCGTCATCGACTTCATCGATATGATTTTGGAATCAAACCGCGAAGCTGTGATGCGTCGATTAATTGAATGTTTGGGTCGCGATCGCACCAAACATCAAGTTGCTGAAGTAACTTCACTTGGTTTGGTGCAATTAACTCGTAAACGAATTGGTCAAGGTTTGATCGAAGCATTTAGCACTACCTGCGATAGCTGTAATGGTCGTGGAATTCATATTCACACCGAACCAGTGCGTGCTAAAGCTGCAGAGCCGGTATTTGCTGGACATCATGATGAACATGAAGCAGAAGAAGATGATTCAACATCTGATTCTGGCCAGAACGATTCCAAGGGCGAAAAACGCGGAATTAAGCCTAGAAAGCGCCGTAGGGCGGTGAGCACTGGGGTGGTTCATACCTAGGTTTAAGACGTTTTAAGAGGTTTTAAGACGATTTGAGTATGTGGACGCTCATTTCGTAAGATATCCCCCTGTCCAAACGGGCTTTAGAAGATCAACATAGGTAGAAGGAAACAATGTACGCAATCGTGAAGGCTGGCGGGCGCCAAGAGAAGGTCGCAGTTGGCGATACCGTTACTGTAGATCACATCGATGCTGCAGCTGGTTCAACTGTCTCATTCCCAGCTGTACTTGTTGTTGATGGTTCATCAGTAACTTCTGATCCAAAGGTGCTATCTGGCGTAAAGGTAACCGCTGAGATCGTCGATCAGACTAAGGGACCAAAGATTCATATTCTTCGTTACAAGTCGAAGACAGGTTATCGTCGTCGTGAAGGTTTCCGTTCACAGTTGACCAAGGTGAAGATCACCGCAATCAACGGTGTTAAGTAATAGGTTTAAATAAGGTTTAATAAAGGGAGAGTGAAAATAAATGGCAAGTAAAAAAGGTGTCTCCTCAACCCGTAACGGTCGCGACTCCAATCCACAGTTCCTTGGCATCAAGCGCTTTGGTGGACAGGTCGTAAAGGCTGGCGAAATCATCGTCCGTCAGCGCGGAACTAAGTTCCACCCAGGTGCAAATGTGGGCATCGGAAAAGATGACACATTATTCGCACTATCTGCAGGTGCAGTTAAGTTCGGTCGCGCACGTGGCCGCGACGTAGTTAACGTATTACCTGTAGCTTAATTTCGGTTCTTTAAAAAGAGCGGGCCGGCGATGCTGGTCCGCTTTTTATTTTCAAGTAAATAATTCAAGTGAATAATTCAAGTAAATAAATAGGAAGGGAACAGGATCATGACAACATTCGTCGATCGCGTAACCCTTCATGTTGCTGCCGGAAAGGGTGGCGATGGTTGCGTCTCGGTTCATCGCGAAAAGTTCAAACCACTTGGCGGCCCTGATGGCGGCAATGGTGGCCGTGGTGGAGATATCGTTTTAGTAGTCGATCCAAACATCACCACACTTCTAGATTTTCATCATTCACCTCATCGACGTGCAACAAGTGGGCGTCAAGGTTATGGTGATCGTAAAGATGGATCACAAGGTGAAGATCTAATTCTTGGAGTTCCATCAGGAACTGTCGTTTTCGACGATAAAGGCAATCAATTAGCTGATCTAATCGAGATTGGAACAACTTTCATGGCTGCAGAAGGTGGTCGTGGAGGACTTGGAAATGCAGCTTTAGCATCATCAAAGCGTCGCGCACCAGGCTTTGCGCTACTTGGCGAACCAGGTGAAGAGCGCACACTTGTTCTGGAGTTAAAGAGCGTTGCAGATATCGCATTAGTTGGTTTTCCAAGCGCTGGAAAGTCATCATTGATTGCTGCAATTTCAGCAGCTCGTCCGAAAATTGCAGATTATCCATTTACTACTCTGGTTCCAAATCTTGGCGTAGTAAGCGTTGGCGATACTCGCTTCACGGTTGCTGATGTTCCAGGATTGATACCTGGCGCATCACAAGGAAAAGGTTTAGGACTTGAATTTCTTCGCCATGTCGAACGCTGTGTTGCTCTGGTTCATGTGTTGGACTGCGGAACTTTAGAGACGGATCGAAATCCAATCGATGATTTAGAGATTATCGAATCGGAGTTGAAGCAATATGGTGGCCTGGATAGCCGTCCAAGAATTGTGGCGCTGAATAAAGTTGATCTGCCTGATGGCAAAGTGATGGCAGAGATGGTTACCAAGAGTTTGCAAGAGCGAGGATATGAGGTTTATCCAATCTCCGCTGCAACAAGAGCAGGCGTACAAGAACTTCTCTACGCGATGGCTAAATTGGTGCAGAGCGCCAGAGCTGAAGTAAAGAGTGATCAACGAACCCGAATTGTGATTCGCCCAACTGCCGTTAACGACAGTGGTTTTAAAGTATTTGCAAATAACGATGGCACGTTCACGGTAATCGGTAAGCGAGTTGAGCGCTGGGTTCGCCAAACTAATTTTGCTAATTCAGAAGCGGTTGGCTATTTGGCTGATCGCTTAGCTCAGGCCGGAGTTGAGAAAGAGCTATTCAAAGCTGGGGCAGTTGCCGGAAGCGAAGTGCGTATCGGTAATGACGATAACGCAGTCATCTTTGATTGGGAGCCAACCATCGAAGCAGGTGCCGAAATGTTGGCTAAAAACCTGCAGCGCCGTGGTGAGGATGCGCGCCTTGATGCCATCTGGAAGAGCGAGAAGGTTCAAGATCAATTAACTGAAGAAGAGATTGCAAGACAATGGGAGTACTCGGTTTCAAATCCAAATACTCCAGAGTTAATTGAGGAAGTCTCAGTAGAAGGTGAGGATGACAATGCGAAATGAGGTAAAGAACGCAAAGCGTATTGTCATAAAGATTGGTAGCTCATCGCTCACTGATGGTGGAGCAGGGCTAGATGCCGCTGCTGTCGATCGTTTAGTTGATGTGGTTGCAAATGCTCGCAAGAACGGTGCCGAGGTTTTAGTTGTCTCATCAGGTGCGATTGCTGCAGGGCTTGCACCATTAGGCCTGCAATCAAGACCTAAAGATCTATCTACACAACAAGCGGCAGCTTCAGTTGGACAGGGGTTGTTGATTCATCGTTACACCGAAAGTTTTG
>JACCED012165863.1_pt1 | contig 10014 bp, 10 predicted proteins | sample 7455021 | NCBI WGS metagenome assembly JACCED01 (sample SAMN15323456, study PRJNA562643) | freshwater metagenome | isolation source: river surface water | place: USA:Blue River Watershed | collected 2017-08-19 | reverse complement strand
GTTAATTTATAAAGAAAACCACTAGGTGGTGGGCGATGCAAGTTTCGAACTTGCGACCCCTGCAGTGTGAAGACTCCTTTAAACCACTACTTTCCTCAATGAATTCATTGAGTTAGCTACTTCTGGGTAACTCAAAGTAGTATAGAAGTAGTATGGTTATGAAATTAAATTACGGCTTATTTGGCTCGAGAAATCTCTACGCATTAAAGATCACCAAGCCTGTGTAAGAGCGTAATAAAAATCGATTCTTAAAGCACTAATTATTTTCAAAAATTTATACTTTTATAGGGTCAAGCGTAAAGACTCTTTACGCTTGTGAGTTTTGAACTTTTATTCTTGTCGCAAACAAAATTGACTGAACTTATTCAGAAGTGAATTCTGGAAATAGCGTTTTGAATAGCGCTAACGTTTGCGGTGTTAAGTTCTTTTTATCTGGAACATGCAACTCATCGATTGGCACCAAAATCTTTGCGTAATAAGCTTCAAACACTCTTTTAACAACACCTGGCGAAACGACTTCACGATCATATCCAGGTGCAAATCCAAGTAACTTATACCCTGAACGTTCAAAGGCTAGCTGCATGTGAGGAATCTTCAGAGTGCACATCGAGTAAATAAAACCAGCACCCATCGCGCGACCCAATGCCTCGCCAAACTGCATTCCAAATGTGCCAAGACCAGCCGACCTGCTGCTAGGTGAGACCACACCAAATCGAGCGTAAAGAGTTTCGGGTCCTTGTTCCCAATCCCAAGAAACGAACCCAGCTAAGTCTTGCGATTTCCAAATCATCAAAACATACAGTGATTTATCCTCTTCACCTTCTAATGTGGCTTCAGCCTCATAAAACTCTGAAGTAAGGTAACAACTAGCACCCCCCACAGCAATGTCTGGATACCATTTTTTGATGGATTCAATCAACAAGGGAATATCAGCTCGACGCAGTTTCTGTCCGGTGTAACCGTCTGGAAAAGGGAGGATTTTTTCAAGTTCAGATATTTCTGGCCACTTCATTTGCTACCCACCTTAGTTGCTCACGTAGCGTGAGCATATTCATTTTCGTAAGCGAAAGATATTCTGTTTTCCCTCAAAGCCGAACTGAAGAATCAAGAAAATTTGAGGCGAAAAAAATGCTTCCAAGGGAAGCATATCTAAAATTTCTAGAATTGAAATCCTGAAAACTACCTAAGGTGTTGATAGTCTTCAAGATTTAGTGTTGTGGTGGGCGATGCAAGTTTCGAACTTGCGACCCCTGCAGTGTGAAGACTCCTTTAGACTACTACTTTCCTCAATGAATTCATTGACTTAGCTGCTTCTTGGTAACTTAAAGTAGTATAGAAGTAGTATGGTCGTGAAATTAAATTACTGCTGATTTCTCTCGGTAATTTTCATCACATTTGAAATCAGCTGGTCTGTGTTAAATCTCAATAAAAATTAATTTTTTAACTAATAATTATTTTCAAAAATTTGTACTTTGATATGGTCAAGCGTAAAGAGTCTTTACACTTGTTAGATTTGATATCCTACCTTTGTTAGTAACGTCACTTAGCTGTCTTTTGAATCTGCGACACCACAGTACCCCATTTTTTTGACTCAGCATCAATAAAATCCCCAAAGGCCTTCGGCTCTAAATAAGCTGGTTCAGCAGCCAACGCCTGTATCTGGCTTTGAACGTTCGGGTTTGCCATGACCTTTTGAAGGGCGTTCGACAATCTGTTACGAACATCTAGCGGAGTTTTAGTTGGCAGAAATAATCCCATCCAAGCAGGCGCCGCATAACCGTCAACGCCCTCTTCCGCAAGCGTTGGCAGTTCTGGCGCAACCTTGCTGCGTTTGGCGCTTGTAAGACCTAGCACCACCAACTTACCGGCCTTAACATGCGGGTATGCCGAAGTCAGGTCAACCATGGCTGCAGGCACTATCCCGCCAAGCAGATCCGTTACGGCTGGCCCACTGCCTTTGTAGGGAATTGGTACCAGTGTCACACCAGACAAGCTGGCCAATAGTTCACCGGATAGGTGCTGCGAAGTGTATTGTCCTGAAGTGGCATAGGACAAACCGCTTGGCGTATTTCGCGCAGCTTTGAGAAAGGCCTGCAAATTGCCGTAGCCACTGACAGTTGAAGTCACAAATACCAACGGAATATCTGACAACTTTGCCAAAGGCATAAAGTCTTTCTGTGGTTGCAGTGGAGCTGCATCAGGTAAATGTGGATTAACTGCTATCGCGCCGGTTGCGCCAAGTCCAATTGTTAAACCATCTGCTGGCGATTTGGCAACAGCCATTAAACCCAATGCTCCACCAGCACCAGCTTTGTTATCCACAACTACAGGTTGCCCTAGCGCCTGTGAAAGTTCACGCCCAACAATTCGTGCGATGCCGTCTGCAGATGCGCCGGGTGCGAAGGGAACGATCAGTGTGATCGGTTTGCCTGACTGAGCCAATGAAGCGCTGGCAAATATAAGTGCCGAGAAAGAAACAACAGCTAGATTAATGAGTTTTTTCATAATGTACCTTGCTAATTATTCCGGCTTGATATTGGCTGCCTTAGCCACTGATGACCAACGGTTAATGTCCGCCACGATTCGTTTTGATAATGCAGGCGCATCAGCGTCACCAGGCTCCAAGCCCAACAATTGCATTTTTTCAATGGTGTCCTTTTCCTTAAGAATTTCTGCGATCGTGGTTCGGAGTTTGTTAAGTATTGGTACAGGGGTACCTTTAGGTGCCATAAGGGCAGTCCATATCGGTGCGTCGTACCCTGAAAAACCAGACTCAGAAATGGTTGGAACATCTGGCAGTGCTTCAGAACGTTTTGCTGTTGTGACGGCCAAGCCTTTGAGTTTTCCAGCTTTTATCTGGGTAATAACGGCAGGACTATCGAGCACACCTACCTGAATTTCGCCGCCAAGTAATCCAGCTACTACAGGGCCAGAGCCTTTGTAGGGAATGTGGTTAAATTTCACGCCCGAAATACCAGTTAACGTTTCCGCAACAAGAACGAATGAAGTCGTTGGTGTTCCATGGTCCAACTTTCCATCTTTTGATGTTTTAGAAAATTGAATGAGATCAGCAAAAGTTTTCACTGGCAACGAAGCTGGTACGGTTACGACTAATGGAAATGATCCGAGTAAAGCAATCGGCTCGAAGTCTTTAACCGGATCATGAGGCAGGTTCTTCATGAGCACTGGATTAGCGGTGAGACCGCCACTAGATGACACCAGCAAGGTATAACCATCTGCCTTCGCCTTGGCAACAGCATCGTTACCGATAGATGAGTTTGCACCAGGCTTGTTGTCAACGATAAAGTTTTGTTTAAGCTTTTCCTGAAGCTTGAGGGAAATAAGACGTGCAAGGATGTCATTGGTACCCCCTGGGGCAAATCCAACAACAATTCGCACTGGATGTTCGGGGTAGTTTTGTGCTTGCGCAGGCGATAGGTAACCGATTAACGCGACGGCACTTACAACACCTACCCGCAAGGAATGAACCAAGCGTTGCGGAACGCAACCAAGAAAGTTTTTCATGTCAGATGTCTCCAAAATTAATCAAGCTACTTTCGACCCACCAATTATTCAAAAGTGGACAACTAGTCCATTTTATGAACATCTGTTGATAAAAGTCAAATTTATTGGACAACCAGTCCGCTAGTTGGATATATTTTAATTTCGCTATAGATTCTTAAATCCCAAACCTTCCGACAATTTTGCAGACTCGAGCATTAATAAGGATGCCGTTTCTTTAAGCCGAGTAGCATTCATTCTTACTTCTGGACCAAACACACCTATTGATCCTGCAACCTGTCCAGAACTGTCAAAAAATGGAACGGCAACAGCAACAGCTCCTGATATCAGCTCATTTTGACTGGTTGAAAACCCTCTAGCTCGCGTCATAGCCAATTCCGTCTGTAACTTTTCGAGATCGACATCAGTCTCAGTGAGGTAGTCCCGAAGCTCTTCAACAGTGGGATTTACAAATGCCAAGATCGCTCGACCAGTGGCACCCAAAACAATTCGCTCGGTATAACCAACACCGCGCTTGAAATTAAGAGGCTGAGGACTTGGCATTTCGGCCAAGCATAGGCGCTTGTTGCCTTGCATTACAAACAATGCAACCGTCTCCTGGGTCTGCTCCCAAAGTCTTAGCATCATTGGTTCTGCTACTGACTTTAGATCTAGCGTTCCTTTCCATGCATGCGCTAATCGAGCTACTGATTGTCCAAGGCGAAAACGCTGCGGCTCACCATATGAAGTAAGAAAGCCACGTTCTTCAAGTGTGTATATCAGGCGGTACATTGTGGGCCTCGATAGATTGACTCGCTTAAGTAGTTCGCCGGCAGTCAACTCAGGTACATCCTCACTGAATGCCAACAAGATATCTAGCGCACGGCCGACTGCACGCACATTTTCATTTTTCTCTGTTGTTACCATAAAAACTCCACGATTAGCATTGCCTTCATTGTCCATCTTTTGGACAGGTTGACCAGTCCATTTAAAGGTCCATATAATGGATAACAAGTCCACTTAATGGACATTATAAATAATGCCAACTTCCAAAGTTCCTGTAACACTGATGTTTGCCGATGGGGTCACACAACGTTTGACCGTACCGATAGGCACAATGCTTTTTGAAGCAACGACAAGCGCAGGACTCAACCTTTTGACAGATTGCGCTAATGGAAAGTGTGGTACTTGCACTGCTCAACTCGTTTCCGGATCCGTCAATCTTGAAAAATACGACAGTGCTGTTTTGACCGATGAGGACCGAGCTGAAGGTGCTGTGCTGCCATGCGTTTGCCGGGTCACAGCGCCTTGCGCCCTAGAGTTTCCATATGATTCCTCAGAGGCGATGACCGACGAGCCATCTCCACTGACAGCTACAGTTATATCTGCGGAACAAGTCGCCACAGATATCATAAGACTTGAAGTACAAGTGGAAGATGAGGTGAACTTCGAACCTGGGCAGTACGTTCGAATACGCCCAATGAATTCGTCAATTACGCGCTCATATTCCATGTCCAATGTTCCCGGTATCAATCAGCTCGAATTCTTTATCCGATTGGTCGAAGGAGGCGAATTCTCTCAATGGCTTGTTGGCGCAAAGGCCGGGGATCTTCTCGAGTTAAGCAGGCCGCGAGGTACTTTTTTCCTTCGCGACGAAGACCGGCCTAGGCTTTTTGTTGCGGGTGGAACTGGCATTGCACCATTTCTCTCAATGTTGCGTGTCATCGCCTCTCAAGACTCAAAACACTGCACCACCGTGCTGGTGGGTGCTAGGACATCAGATCACCTTATTGCAATGAAAGAGCTGTCCGAGTTAAAGGCAAAAATTCCTGAGCTTAGGTTGGAAGTGGCAACTGAAAAAGGCACACACTCCGACAGCCACACCGGCTATGCAACTGACCTGATTACAAGACTAAATCTCGACCCCCGTACCCGTGTCTATCTTTGTGGCCCTCCCCCGATGGTAGAGGCTGGGCGAAACGCAGCAATGTCTGCTGGTCTCAACCGGACTGATGTACTTTGCGAACGCTTCGCTTAATTTTTGGAAGAAGAAATAACCATGATACCCATCACTAAAGAGTCCCGATATAACGCTCTAATCAATCTGCGCGAAGGAAAGATTGGGCGCGAAATATTTTCTGATCGTGAAATCTACGAAGAGGAATTAGAGAAAGTCTTCACTCGCGCTTGGCTTTTTGTGGGCCATGAAAGTCAGGTCCCTAATCCAGGCGACTTCTTCAGCTCGCGAATGGGAGCTGAATCAGTCATTTTGGCACGCGATAAAAAGAAGAAAGTCCATGTCTTCCTCAACTCATGCCGCCACCGTGGCATGAAGGTATGCCAGTACGACCACGGCAACACGCAATTGTTTACCTGCCCATACCATAGCTGGAGTTACACCACCGATGGCAAACTGTTTGGTGTCCCGCAATTCAAAAATCTGTATGAAGGTTGCTTGGACAAAGACGAGTGGTCGTTGATTGAAGTGCCAAAGATGGAAACTTACAAGGGAACGGTATGGGCTAGCTGGGATTCCAATGCACCTGATCTCATGACTTACTTGGGGGACGCGAAAGCCCATCTTGACTTGGCATTAGATTGCCGCGACGGTCGTGAAGGTGGCTCAGAGGTGCTTTTTGGAGTACACAAGTGGGTCATGCCTTGCAACTGGAAGTTTGCAGCTGAGAACTTTCTTGGCGACACTTACCATAATGTCAGTCACCGCTCAGTAGACCTGATCGGAATTGGCCCAAGCGCCGAGGCTGGCGCAAAAGGTCGACGTGACAATGAACTTGAAAAAGCGCAACATGTCTGGGCTAATTTTCCAGCTGGTCATGGGGTACACAGCGCACTGATGCCTGAATCTTGGGAATTTCTCGACACCTACAAAAACAACCCCATCGTGGCTGAATACTTTCGACACTGCCACGAGGAGCGAAAACACCGTCTAGGTGTCGAACGCAACCGGCTAGTTCCCTTTGTGGGAACTATCTACCCGAACGTCTCTTTCCATGGAAACCAGCCGCGTAACCTGTGCGTATGGCACCCTCATGGGCCAGAATCTACTGAAGCATGGCGCTTCTTTTTAGTGGACGCTGACGCGCCACAAGAGGTGAAGGACTTTCTTCGCACCTACTACATGCGCTACTCAGGTCCTGCAGGTATGACTGAGCAGGATGACATGGAAAATTGGAACTATGCAACGGCGGGCAGTCGCGGAGTTATTGCCAAACGATATCCCTACAACTATCAACAGTCGCTCGGAAAAGTCCAGACTAACGGACCAGTGCCAGGTAATGTCAGTGTTCAAGTCAGTGAAGAGAATCCTCGACAGTTCTACCGAAGGTGGCGTGACTACATGAACAGCGCAGACTGGGACACTCTATTAGGGCGCAATGATAAGGAGCCGGCAAGTTTTGCTGGATAAGTCATGAGCGTCATCATTGTTACAGGCGGCACCTTCGGGCTTGGTCAGTCTATTGTGGTGGAATTGGCGCAACGCGGGCATCAGGTAGTGGCATTTGGGCTTGCACAGCCACAGATTTCTAGCACAGCGCAGGGTCTGGAGTCGCTGCTTGAAGAGCTACAACAGGTGGGCTGCAGTGCCGATGTGCTTGAGGCTGATGTGTCTAACGCAGCAGATGTGCAGCGCGTTGTCGAACATACCGTAGCACGTTATGGCACTGTGAATGGTTTAGTAAACAATGCCGCAATTGGACCATTGGGTACTGTACTTACCACCGACGAGTCTACTTTTGAACGCATCCTAGAAGTGAATGTCAAGGGCACTTATCTTTCATCGCGGGCAGTCATTCCATACATGATTCGCGATGGCGGCGGCGCCATTGTCAACATTGGCTCTGGTGCTGGATATGGCAAGCCAAACATGGCTGCCTACAGTGCCAGTAAAGGCGCCATTGTGGCGCTCAGCATGGCCATGGCCTATGACCATTTTCATGACAAAGTGAGGGTCAATGTTGCTATACCTGGCGGGGGTGGAATCGTATCCGGTATGAGTGTTGGACGCACAGGCGGCGACACAGAAGCGTTTCTAAGGCGCGCAGCGCCAGGAACTGCAGCGGGTCGAACAGCAACCGGGCGCGATCTTGCCAACGCTGTTGCTTTCCTTCTATCGGATGACGCGGCCACCATTTCCGGCACCGTGATCGATGTCGGTTGTTTTTCCCATCAGGGTGGCCCCATTCCACCCAAGCCTTAACGCTAAACCTTAGGAACGAACATGTCAGATACCTTAGAAGCCATCGCTCCAGTCGAAAGCATCGCACGTCGAATTCCTCGTGATTCACGTTACTTTGAAATCAAGCGCGAGATTGAGGAGTTTCTTTATGATGAAGCAAATATGCTTGACGAGCGTCGCTTTAAAGATTGGCTCCCAACACTTGCCGAAGACCTTCGATATTTCATGCCCATGGAGTTCAACGTTAAATTCGGTGAACATGCTCAGCGCGAATTGACGAAACGCGAGGAACAGATGAGCTGGTTCAATGAAGGCAAATGGACACTGACCAAGCGAGTAGAGCAAATATTGACGGGCGTGCATTGGGCTGAAGAGCCACTGTCACGAGTATGCAGGCTAGTAACCAATGTTCAACTCTCTGCAATAGAAACTAATGAAGCTGGTGAATTAGAAGTCGATGTCTCCAGCCGTTTTCTAATTTACCAAAATCGTTGTGAATATGAGCAGTATTATTTTGTCGGAGATCGCTTAGACAGAGTTCGATTAACTAATGCAGGTTGGCAGTTGGCAAGTCGCGAAATTCGCCTGCACCAGAATGTCTTGTTGTCGAAGAACTTGTCGATTTTTTTCTAGGAGTTGATATGTTGAATTTGATGGACGTCACTCCAGGACAAGTTATTGAGCTCAAAGATGGCAGCACGGCAAATGTCGTAGAAAATGTTGGTGATGGGATTTGGTTGAAAGTGATAGATGCATCAGGCGAAGAAGATCTGGTGTTCTGCGAGGACATTGCAAGAGTTCTGGAGAATTGAAATGAAAACTGAATCTGCACTCAGAGCAGACTTGGCTGACTGCTACCGCCTTTTTGATTGGTTAGGCTGGACAGAGCTGATCTTTAACCACATCACGCTCAGAGTCCCAACACCGAATGATCTGAAACCAGAATATCTCATCAACAAGTTCGGGCTTCATTATTCAGAGGTACGTCCCGACAATTTGGTGAAAATAGATATTGACGGTAACTCGCTAGATGGCTCCAAAGTTAATATCAATCGCGCAGGTTTTGTAATACACAGTGCCATTCACGCTAGTCGTGAAGATGCCCACTGCATCATGCATGTTCACACCACTGCGGGATGCGCAGTTGCAAGTAAGCATGATGGTCTTCGCCACGACAATTTTTACAGTGCGATGTTGTTTAACGATGTTGCATACCACGACTATGAAGGTGTAACAACCAACTTAGACGAACAACCAAGACTAGTGAATTCTCTTTCAAAATGCAACCACCTTATCTTACGAAATCACGGATTGCTTGTTGTCGGACCTGATATTCCGACAACATTTAACAGGTTATGGACGCTTCAAAGAGCCTGCGAGATCCAATTAGCCAGTGACTCTGGACTTGGGCCAAATAGAGTCATTCCTGAAAATATACTGAAGACAGTACCAGCATCACGTGTGGCGGCAAGTAGTGAAGTGCACAGGTTGATTTTCGATGCAATGTTAAGGCGCGCAGGAATTACTTGATTTTCTTGAATACGATTGCTACGTTAACGTTTTTAACCACGAATCTAATCAGATTTGATAATTAATTGAGTGATTAGTTTTTCACGTTTAGTGAGCACAGTGGTATTCCACCAATTGTGTAGGCACTCATAAAACGACAGTTAGATAGCAATTCAATTTACGACCTCTAATTTCTGCAAGAGAGTGTTATCAACGGTCTAGCGCAATATTAAAATAATTTCTAAAGTACTAATTAATTGCAAAAATTTGTACTTTTAGGAGGTCCAGCGTAAAGAGTCTTTACGCTTGGGCGTTTTGAGCAGATGGAAACGGTGTTGATTTGAGTATCCACGCACGAAATGTGTATGGAGTTTTCAGTTGGACGAATAAATGTGTATGGAATTGTCATACAGAGAACCACTCGGATCTACTTCAAATTGGACTCAGTAAAGTATCAGGAATTTTCAATCTAACTTCCTGAGCACGCGGAAGAGAGCAAGTAACCAAATGCGTTGAGATTTAGATTTCAATACGTTTTAAGACCTCTAACTTCTGCTCAAGAGTGTAGCCAACAGTGCCGTAATTGTTAAATTCTGATCCGCCACTGTAATGGCCTGTAATACTTTCAGCCAATCTAGTTGGTATGTCATTGCAGGCCTTCATCCTGTCGATGAGCGCGTGTCGAAACATATGACTGCGAAAATCTAGATCTTTTAAATGCTTATTCAAAATCGCTGAGCAACTGTTACTACCATGATAGTGAGCGTAATCAGGTACTAACCATTCGCTGCCCTGGGCTTTTGCAT
>JACCED010570028.1_pt1 | contig 10018 bp, 7 predicted proteins | sample 7455021 | NCBI WGS metagenome assembly JACCED01 (sample SAMN15323456, study PRJNA562643) | freshwater metagenome | isolation source: river surface water | place: USA:Blue River Watershed | collected 2017-08-19 | reverse complement strand
TGGATTACCCGGCAACGAATAGAAGAAGACCAGAAGCGCGTGCTTGCCGCGCTGGAATATTTGATGGAACAACAAAAATTGAGTTGTCGGCAATTGCCGGATGGAACGATTTTGTATTCGGGAACCACCACTGACTCCACCCAAGATGATGCGTTGCATTAACAATTTTACACAGTGCTTCAGCCAAACAACCCATTATTGCGAAACCGACAAGGCTCGCGTATAACTTGCATGCTTTTTGTGTAGTGAAAAGTCAATCTACTCCCCGCATCTGGAATACCGAAGCAAGCTCACAACTGCTTGCGTCAAATATCGTAAACAAAGACGCCCGCAAAAGCGGGCGTTTTTGTTGAGCGTTAATTGCGAAAAATTACTCTTCCGCCGTAGCCTCAGCTGGAGCTGCTGGTGCAGCACCAGATTCTTCCGCTACCGCTTCCTTAATAGAAAGTTTGATGCGGCCGCGTTGGTCTACGTCCAGGCATTTCACTTTAACAACCTGACCTTCTTTCAGATAATCGCTCACGTTGTTTACGCGCTCTTCAGCGATTTGAGAGATGTGTACCAGGCCATCTTTACCTGGCAGGAAGTTAACGAATGCACCGAAGTCTACGATACGCACCACAGTGCCTTCGTAGATTGCACCGATTTCCGCTTCAGCAACAATGCCTTGCACGCGCAGAATTGCTGCTTGCAGCGCTTCGTTGTTGTCGGCGTAAATTTTTACAGTGCCGTCATCATCGATATCGATTGAAGATTGAGTTTCTTCAGTAATAGAGCGAATAGTTGCACCGCCTTTACCGATGATGTCGCGGATTTTGTCCGGATGAATTTTGATGGTTTCAAAACGTGGGGCATTTTCGCTCACCGCAGTACGCGATTTAGCGAGAACCTTGTTCATTTCACCGAGGATGTGTAAACGCGCTGCCAGAGCTTGCTCCAGTGCGATTTCCATAATCTCTTCGGTGATGCCTTCGATTTTGATATCCATTTGCAGTGCAGTTACACCGCTGGTGGTGCCGGCTACTTTAAAGTCCATATCGCCGAGGTGATCTTCGTCGCCAAGGATGTCGGTAAGAACTGCAAAGCCTTCAGCTTCTTTTACCAGGCCCATAGCGATACCGGCTACTGGTGCTTTCAGCGGAACACCGGCGTCCATCAACGCCAATGACGAGCCGCACACAGATGCCATTGAGCTTGAACCATTAGATTCAGTAATTTCACTCACTACGCGCAGCGTGTAAGGGAAAGCTTCTTGCGTTGGCAGAACCGATTGCACACCGCGCTTAGCCAAACGACCGTGACCGATTTCGCGACGACCAGTTGCGCCCATACGACCACACTCACCAACAGAGAAAGGTGGGAAGTTGTAGTGCAGCATGAAGGCTTCTTTTTTCTCGCCTTCGAGGAAATCGATAATTTGTACATCGCGTGCATTGCCTAAGGTAGCAACAACCAAGGCTTGTGTTTCACCGCGGGTAAATAATGCAGAACCGTGCGCTTTTGGTAATACACCGACTTCTACTGAAATCGGGCGCACAGTTTTGTTGTCGCGACCGTCGATACGTGGCTCGTTGGCAACAATACGTGAACGCACCAAACGGTATTCGTAATTACCAAATTCACCTTTTACTTCATCTGCAGTAAAGCCTGAAGTTTCTGTTACCAACTCGGCAACTGCCTGGCTGCGCAACTCATCCAAACGATCATAACGTTTGGCTTTGTCAGTAATGCGGTACGCCATACCGATTGAATCGCCAAAGCTCTTTGCAATTGCATCTTTGAGCGGCTGATTAACGGCAGGTGCTTGCCATTCCCAACGCGGCTTGCCCGCGTCGCGAGCCAACTCAGCACAAGCTTGCACAACGGCTTGCAATTCCTGGTGAGCATAGAGAACAGCGCCGAGCATAATATCTTCCGGCAATTCTTTTGCTTCAGACTCAACCATCAATACTGCATCTTTGGTACCAGCAACCACCATGTCCAACTCGGACGTTTCGAGTTGTTTGTAACTTGGGTTGAGGATGTAACCGTCTTCTTGCGTGTAACCTACGCGCGCACCACCAATTGGACCATTAAATGGGATACCGGAGATCGCGAGGGCAGCAGAAGTACCAATCATGGAAATGATATCGGGATCTTGCTTCTTATCGGTAGAAACAACAGTACAAATCACTTGTACTTCGTTGAAAAAACCTTCCGGGAACAGCGGACGAATAGGACGATCGATCAAACGTGAAGTCAGGGTTTCTTTTTCAGATGGACGACCTTCGCGCTTGAAGTAGCCACCGGGAATGCGGCCTGCCGCGTACGCTTTTTCTTGATAATGCACAGACAACGGGAAGAAGTCTTGACCTGCTTTTGCTTCTTTTGCACCAACAACGGTACAAAGTACAGATACTTCACCCATAGTTGCCAATACTGCGCCGGTTGCCTGACGAGCAATACGGCCAGTTTCGAGGGTTACGGTTTGGTTGCCGTATTGGAATTTCTTAATAATCGGATTCACTCTTTTATCCTTTCTTTTTCAATTTAATTTGCGTTCGGCTTTTCATTACATGAACGCGCCTTCTTCATACACTTCATTTACAGCTTTGAATTTATCTACAACAAATTTGATTCAATCATCAATGCGGTAAATACGTCCTGTCAGTGCGGTAATGTTTTGCATGCTCTCACTACCACGTTTCCCTAAAAAATCTTGCGCTAAAAATACAGGTACTGAAAATACCAGCGCTAAAAATAAAAGTGCCCGCCAATTGGCGGGCACAGTACACACTTAGCGACGCAGACCCAATTTTTGGATCAGAGCAACGTAGCGTGAAGAGTCTTTACCTTTCAGGTAATCCAGCAACTTACGACGGGAGTTAACCATACGGATCAAACCGCGACGTGAGTGGTGGTCAGCTTTGTGGTCAGCGAAGTGGCCTTGCAGCTTGTTGATGTTGATAGTCAACAGAGCTACTTGAACTTCTGGCGAACCAGTGTCGCCTTCCGCTTGTTGATACTCTTTAACGATTGCAGCTTTTTCAGAAGCACTCAGTGCCATGATGTTTTCCTCAATTAATATGCCGAAAATTTACAGCCCGCCCGTGCATATTTACAGGTGGGTTGTTGCGCTGATTATCTCCACCGAAGGGGATGTCAACGCGGCCTTTTTACCCTGCCGATCACTCGGTGAGGTAAAGCTTGCGCCAATCAAGCTTCGTTAGCGGAGCGATTGGCAATAATTCGTTTCGGGGCGACCCGACCATCGTCGGTAATCTCACCCAGCCCCAGAAATGCACGTGGCGATTGATCGGTTTCTGCACAAAAGACGCGCACAATAGCAGCTTGCGGGGCAATTCGATAGATCTGTGGGTGCATAACCGGGTTACCCAAACGGAAGTAATAGGCGCTATTGGCAGCCAACTCCACCATTGGCAAGGTCGCAACGGGCGCATCGGCACCCAATAAGTGACTATCGAGAGCAGTATAGGCCGCATCCTCGCCCCGCTCTGCCTGAGTTTGCTCGAACGCGACTTGTAGCTCATCAAGGCTGATGCATTGATCTTCACCAAACAGACCAGCGAGTGAGCGATGCAGGGTTTTTACATGCGCACCGCAGCCCAGTGCGTTACCCAAATCCACTGCAATTGAGCGGATGTAAGTGCCTTTGCTGCAGAGGATATCCAACTCAACCTCGGCCTGCTCACCCGGGCGAAATGCCAGAATATCGATTTTATAAATAGTTACCGGACGTGGCTCACGCTCCACCTCAACACCCTGGCGCGCCATCTTATAGAGCGGCTGACCGTTGAGCTTAAGCGCAGAATACATGGGTGGGACTTGCAGGATATCACCCAGCAGTGGCTTCAACGCCGCTTCCACTTGCGCACGGGTAACCGCAGCCGCAGAAACCTGAGCTATAACTTCGCCATCGGCGTCGCACGTATCTGTCGCCACGCCCAATTGAATACAGGTGCGATAGCCTTTGTCGGCATCGAGCAAAAACTGGGAGAACTTGGTCGCCTCGCCAAAGCAGAGCGGCAACACACCAGTCGCGAGTGGGTCCAAAGCGCCCGTATGGCCCGCCTTTTCCACAAAGAACAGACGCTTGGCGCGCTGTAAAGCATGGTTGGAAGTCATGCCTGCGGGCTTATTCAATAACAATACGCCATCTACCGGGCGGCCTTTCTTGCGCGCCATCAGTGTTGCTCGCCCTTGTCGCTATCAGTTGACGGCTCGTCATCGTGCTGATGAAGACTATCTTCTTTCATTGCGCGATCAATCAATGAGGACAATGCCTGGCCTTTGATCGAGGTTTTGTCATAGATAAATTGCAGCTTGGGCACGGTGCGCATGCTCAACTCTTTCGCAAGAAAGGTGCGTAAAAAGCCACCGGCTTTATTCAGGATGGCTGCGGCCTCCAGACTTTGCTTTTCATCGTCCACACCAACAAACGTGACGTACACTTTGGCAAAAGCCATATCGCGAGTGACAGTAACTTCATTGATATTAACCATACCAATGCGCGGGTCGCGGATTTCAGCAGGAATTACCTGCGCCAGCAAACGCTGAATCGCATCGGAAACCCTGTCTGACCGGGTAAATTCTCTTGGCATTCGCCATTAACCTCTAACTTGGCTGTTGGTTTTATCCAGCCGGTAAAAATAACAAAGCCCCACCCCCTCGCAGGGGTGGGGCACAGGTGTTGCGTCAACCTTAGAGCTGACGCGCAACCTCTTTCACTTCGTAAACTTCGATTTGGTCGCCAACTTTAACGTCGTAGTTCTTCACACCGATACCGCACTCGAAGCCGTTACGCACTTCAGCAACATCGTCTTTAAAGCGACGCAGGGATTCCAGTTCGCCAGTGAAGATCACCACGTTGTCGCGCAGTACGCGGATTGGCTTGTTGCGATACACGGTACCTTCAACCACCATACAGCCGGCCACCTGACCAAACTTGGGCGAGTTGAATACTTCGCGCACGTTCGCAATACCCACGATAGTTTCCACACGCTCCGGATCCAGCATACCGCTCAGGGCCGCTTTCACCTCATCCAGCAATTGATAAATGATGCTGTAGTAGCGGATGTCCACACCTTCGGTTTCTGCCAGACGACGAGTGGTGCCGTCAGCACGCACATTAAAGCCAACGATGATAGCGCCGGAAGTAATCGCCAGGTTCACATCGTTTTCAGTGATGCCACCAATACCGGAAGAAATCACATTCACTTGGACTTCATCGTTACCGATATCAGCCAACGAGGCCTGGATAGCTTCAAGCGAACCGCGTACGTCGGCTTTTACTACCACCGTGAGAGTCTTCTTCTGGCCAGCTTCCATATTGGAGAACATGTTCTCCAGCTTGGCAGCCTGGAAGCGCGCGAGCTTTTCTTTACGCTCCTTCTCGGCACGGAATGCCGCTACTTCGCGCGCTTTGCGCTCGTCATCCAGCACTACGAAATCATCGCCCGCACTTGGTGGTGCATCAAGACCCAGAATTTCTACCGGAGTCGATGGACCTGCTTCTTTCACTTGCTCGCCGCGTTCGTTCGACATGGCGCGCACGCGGCCATAGCTTTGACCAGCGAGGAGCAAATCACCTTGCTTCAATGTACCCTGCTGTACCAACACAGTCGCCACAGTACCGCGGCCCTTGTCTACACGAGATTCAATCACCACACCTTTCGCAGCCGCATTGCTAACCGCAGTCAGCTCCAATACTTCAGCTTGCAGGGAGATGGCTTCCAACAGTTCATCAATACCTTGACCAGTATGCGCAGATACCTGGATAAACTGGGTATCGCCACCGTAGTTTTCCGGGATAACACCTTTAACTACCAATTCGTTCGTTACACGATCCGGATCAGCAGATGGTTTATCACACTTGTTGATCGCAACGACGATAGGCACGTTTGCAGCGCGAGCGTGAAGAATGGCTTCTTCCGTTTGCGGCATCACACCGTCATCCGCTGCAACCACCAGGATCACCACGTCAGTTGCCTTGGCTCCACGAGCGCGCATAGCGGTAAACGCGGCGTGACCGGGAGTATCCAGAAAGGTAATTTCGCCGCGCGAAGTCGCTACGCGATAAGCACCAATATGCTGGGTAATACCGCCCGCTTCACCCGCTGCCACTTTGGCTTCGCGGATATAGTCGAGCAATGAGGTTTTACCATGGTCAACGTGGCCCATTACGGTCACTACTGGCGCACGGGTAGTCAGCTCACCTTCGGTTTCCAGCGATTTCTCGAGCGCATGCTCGATATCATTCTCGCTCACGAGGTTAGCTTTATGGCCCAACTCTTCAACGATCAACACTGCGGTGTCCTGATCGATAGATTCGTTCATAGAGGCCATTACGCCCATTTTCATCAGGCGCTTGATCAGCTCGTTCACTTTAATAGTGAGGCGCTGAGCCAATTCGGTTACCGCGATAGTTTCTGGAACGTCAACTTCATGCACGATTTGTGTCGTCGGTTTCTTAAAGGCGTGTTTGTTGGTTTTCTTGTGATGCGCGCGGATATGGCTGCGACGCGCTAATACATCGCTGTCTTCACCGTCTTCCGCCACAAAGTCGAGCAAATCAATCTTGGCGGCTTTTTTCGGGCCAGCAGCGCCTTTCTTAACGGCTTTGCCTGCACCGCGTTTGCCACCACGATCGCCACTCTCTTCATCGTCATCTTCATTGCGATGATGATGACTCTTTTTGTGGCCATGGCCGTGACGAGTATCTTCTTTGTCTGCCGGCGGCGCGACAACAGCCACAGCCGGCTTTCCTTTAGCCGGTTGCTGACGAGCGTCCGGCTTGGCATTTTTGTTTGCCGCTGGTGCAGCTGCCTTTTCCGCAGGCTTATCATTGCGCGGTTGGCGACGAGCTTCTTCAGCGGCACGTTTGGCTTCTTCACGTGCTTTCAGCTCGGCTTGACGTGCAGCTTCTTCCGCCTGACGGCGCTCAATTGCTGCACGACGCTTTTCTTCAATACCATCAGTGAAAGAAATACGGTGAGAGTGAGGTTCGGCAGCAGCAACCTCGACTTCCGGTTCAGCTTCAACCACCAACTCTGGTTCAGCCAAAATCACTGCTGGTTCAGGCTCAACCACCGGCTCAGGCTCCACCGGGGCGGCTACCGGCTCGGGTACCACCAATTCAATTTCCGGCTCATGCTCCGGCTCATGCTGTTCAGCAACAGCGGATTCTGCCACTTCATCCTCGCGTTTGATGTAGGTACGCTTTTTGCGCACCTCAACATTCACGGTTTTCTTTGCATTACCCGTACCGGTTTTAATGGTGGTCGTGGTTTTGCGCTGCAAAGTTATTTTCTTTGGCTCCAACGCGGCTTCGCCGTGGCTGCTTTTCAGGAAGGCGAGCAGACGTTGCTTCTCATCATCCGACACCTTCGCTTCAGCATTTTTGTGCTGCAAGCCAGCTTCTTGCATTTGCTTAAGCAAACGCTCTACTGGCGCACCTATCGATTTGGCGAGTTCATTAACAGTTACTTCTGCCATTGTTTTTCCTCAGGGATTCTATTCGTTGCCTAGGGGTTCGCTTGTGGCTCACACTCAGGCAAACCAGGGCTCACGCGCTTTCATAATCAGTGCGGCGGCACGAGTCGCATCAACACCTTTAATATCCACCAACTCATCAATGGATTGCTCTGCCAAATCTTCCATGGTCACGATGCCGCGGCGCGCCAGTTCAGCGGCCAAATCCGCATCCATTCCTTCCATCGTTAACAAATCTTCTGCCGGTGCAACACCTTCAATACGCTCTTCCGAAGCCAACGCCTGGGTTAAGAGCGCATCTTTTGCACGTGCGCGCAATTCTTCTGCGATATCTTCGTCGAAGCCATCAATTGCCAGCATTTCTTCCAGCGGAACATAAGCAACTTCTTCCAGCGTGGTGAAACCTTCTTCCACCAACACACCGGCGATGTCTTCATCTACATCCAGCGCACTCATAAACATATTGATGTAACTGCCGGATTCTGCTTGCTGCTTTGATTGCCAATCAGCAACGCTCATGACGTTGATATTCCAGCCAGTCAATTCGCATGCGAGGCGCACGTTTTGACCGCCGCGCCCAATGGCCATCGCCAGATTTTCTTCATTAACAGCGAGATCCATAGAAGACGCATCTTCATCAACAACAATGGATTCAATTTCTGCCGGTGACATCGCATTGATAACAAATTGCGCCGGGTTATCATCCCACAACACAATATCTACACGCTCACCGCCAAGCTCATTAGATACCGCCTGCACACGTGAACCGCGCATACCAACGCAAGCACCCACTGGATCAATGCGGCCATCGTTGGTTTTCACCGCGATTTTTGCACGCAGGCCAGGGTCGCGCGCAGCGCCTTTAATTTCGATAATTTCTTCAGCAATTTCCGGCACTTCAATCTTGAATAGTTCCACCAACATTTTTGGATTGGAACGACTCAACAACAATTGTGGCCCGCGCGCCTCACTGCGCACCTCCAACAGCAAGGTGCGAATGCGGTCGCCCATGCGGAAAATTTCACGCCCGATTAACTGATCACGCGGCAAAACACCTTCAGCGTTATTGCCCAGATCAACGATAATGCTATCGCGCGTTACTTTTTTCACGGTACCGCTAATTAATTCACCCATGCGATCGCGGTACTCGTCCACCATCTGCGCACGCTCGGCTTCACGCACTTTTTGTACAATAACTTGCTTCGCCGTTTGCGCCGCGATACGACCGAAATCGGCGTTTTCAATTTTTTCACGGTAGGTGTCACCCACCTTTAATGCAGAATCTTTTTCGCGCGCCTCGTCTAGATACAACTGAGTGCCCAACTCGGCCATCGCATCATCAGCGACAACCTCCCAGCTGCGCCAGGTTTCATAGTCGCCATTTGCACGATTAATTTTTACTTCAACATTGGAGTCTTCATCGAAGCGTTTTTTAGTGGCGGTAGCCAGTGCAGTTTCAATCGCCTGGAAAATTAATTCTTTATCAACGCCTTTTTCATTGGATACCGCATCAGCGACCAGCAAAATTTCTTTGTTCATTGGTTTGCCTCTGTTAACTCCTCTAGCCGGCGTTGTAAATCAACGCATCGGATTGGTAAATTTTCCATTGCGACACTGTGTTTGGCGAATTCAACTTCTCACACACAGCGGTGATTAAAAAAACTAGTCCTTATCGTTTTGCAAATTGTGCTGACGCAGAATTTCGTCGTAGCGCGGCTCTACATTGGCCTTGTCGATCGCATCGATCGCCAACTGAATTTCCTGATTATCCACTTGCACAAACACTTCGCCATTTTCTACTTTGGTGATTATGCCTTTAAATCGACGACGACCATCGCGAGCAATACGCATGCGTACATTGATGATTTCGCCAACAAAACGCGCATAGTGCGCTTCTTTATAGAGCGGACGATCCAGACCTGGCGATGACACCTCCAGGGTGTACTCATTATCGATTGGATCTTCTACGTCAAAAACCGCGCTCACCTGACGACTTACGCGTTCACAATCTTCCAACGATGCGCCGTTGGGACCATCAATATAAATGCGCACAGTGGTGTAACGACCCTGAGTTAAATACTCAAGCCCCCAGAGCTCGCAGCCCAGAGAAGCCGCCACAGGCTCAACCAGTTGCTCCAGAATTTCTTGCTTGGATGCCATGCTTTAATCCGAATTTGCCTCGTGCGGTTCACAGTAAAAACCGAAGGCCTAAAAAACAAAAATGGGCACAAGGCCCATTCGAACGAATACTACTTAACCACACAGGCCTGCGTGATTTGGGCCGAAACCCTGAACAGCGAATACAAAAAAGCCCCATAAAGGGGCTTCTCGACCTGAGCCTGCTTTATTACAAAGCAGACTCATTACAGCTGTCTGGCGAGAACCGGGAATTCCCTTTTTCTCTACCTGCCTTTGCTAATCTGTGATCAGCAAAGCGCAAAGAATTTTGGTTGCGGGGGCTGGATTTGAACCAACGACCTTCGGGTTATGAGCCCGACGAGCTACCAAGCTGCTCCACCCCGCGACT
>JACCED010886080.1_pt1 | contig 10021 bp, 9 predicted proteins | sample 7455021 | NCBI WGS metagenome assembly JACCED01 (sample SAMN15323456, study PRJNA562643) | freshwater metagenome | isolation source: river surface water | place: USA:Blue River Watershed | collected 2017-08-19 | reverse complement strand
GCAACTTCTAGTACCCAGTGCATCTGTTTTGCTTCAACAGTTTTACTCATAAGTAGTGGATGATTTGTGTCTTGAACAATTGTTAATGTATTATTTACTACATCTTTAGAAGCTACAAACCAAGGTTTGTGTGTATTGTTTTCATTTTCATTGCCTTTAAGTCCACCAAGACCTATACCTTTTCTCTGACCCAATGTATAACAAACCAAACCTTTGTGTTTTCCTAAAACTTTTCCATTTTCATCAATAATATCACCTGGAATTGCTTGTAAATGTTGTGTAATAAACTCATCAAATTTTTGATTACCAATAAAACAAATTCCTGTGCTATCCTTTTTATCACTAACTGGAAGATTATGAGCTCTTGCTATCTCTCTAACCTCTTTTTTTGTTAAATCTCCAAGTGGAAACATAGCTTGAGATAATTGTTCACTTGATAATGCATGTAAAAAATAGCTTTGATCTTTTGAGCTATCTTTTGGAGTATCAAGTACAAAATGGTCTTTATATTTTGCAATTTTTGCATAGTGACCAGTTGCAATCATATCTGCACCCATATTTTTTGCTTCATTTAAAAATACATTAAATTTTATCTCACGATTACATAAAATATCTGGATTTGGTGTAAGACCTTGTTTTAAACCATCTAGGAAAACATCAAAAACTCTATCTCTGTACTCTTTTACGAAGTCCTTTCCAATAACTTCAATACCTATTAATGCACCAACTTTTTTTGCATCTTCAAACTCTATACGATTAGGACACTGGCTACCTTTTATTCCATACTCCCAGTTTCGCATAAACAATCCAACAACATCATATCCTTGTTGTTTTAACAATAAGGCTGTAACAGATGAATCAACTCCACCTGACATTCCTACAACTACTCTTTTATTTTTATTCATTTTTTTACCTTTAAAAGTTTTTTATGTGTATTTTAAAGGAATAATCACAGATTCTCTATTTGCCCAATTTTTGTGAGGTATAATTAAATTTTTTGAGTTTATCTTTTTTTTATCAAAAAATATAATATCTATATCTAAGGTTCTAGGCGCATCTTGAAAGGATCGCTTTCTTCCAAATTTTTTTTCATATCTTTGCATAGCTTGTAAAAACTCAAATGCACAAAGATCTGTTTGAAGACGAATTATACCATTTAAAAAATCACTTTGTTCTAAAAAACCAAAGGGAGGATTTTTTAAAAGAGGGGAAGTTTTAAGTAAAGTAAATCTTGAATCTTTTTTTAAACATAAGATTAATTTATCAAATATTTTTTTTGTATCTCCAATATTTCCCCCAACTCCAATAGTTACACTATATTTTTTGTTTGAACTAATATTAAAGATTTTTGGAAAATTTGGTGTATAAAAAAGTGTTAAACTAGGTGATAATTTTTTTTTCAAATTTCTCTCTTTTTATATTTATAAAATTTCAGCTTTACTATTTTTTATATAAACTGTATCTTCAATTCTTACACCAAACTCATTTGGAATATAAATTCCAGGTTCTACTGTAAATACCATATTATCTTCAATTATAAGCTCATTTTTACTATTTATATTTGGAAATTCATGAATATCAAGTCCAACACCATGCCCAGTGCTATGCACAAAATATTTTCCATAACCAGCTTGAGAGATAAAATCTCTAGCAATCTTATCAACATCACAAGCTTTCATTCCAGCTCTTGCCTCTTTTATGCATTTTTCTTGAGCTTTTAATACAATGTCATAAATTTTTTGATGCTTTTTATTTTTAAAAGTTTGCTTTCTTTCAAAATTAAAGTTATCAAAATTAGCAACACTAGTACAAGTTCTATCAGAACAATATCTTTTATATTTAACTCCTGCATCAACTAAAATTAAGTCATCTTTTTTTAATTTTTTGTTTGTAGGAAGTGCGTGAGGTTTTGCTGCATTTTCATTTATTGCAACAATTGGATTAAAAGAGGTTTCAAGCTCTCCTTTTTGACTCATAAATTTGTAAGCATTAAAATATAGCTCTTTTTCACTCTTTTTAAATCCACTATTTTTAATATATTTTGCAAACTCTTTAAAACCATCTTTTCCTAAAGATGATGCTTTTTTAAGAAGTTTTATCTCATAATCACTCTTTATTAATCTTTTTGTTTTTGAAAAATTTATCTCTTCAACAAACTCTATATCTAAATCTTTTACCATGTTTTTGTACTCAAAAAAAGTAAAATCATTTGGATCAAAAGTTATAGATTTGATACTATTTTTTTTCAAAATCTCTTTAGCACTATCAATTAGATTAGCACTTTCTATAACTTCACAATTTTTTGCATACTCTTTTGCTTCAATTGTATATCTAGCATCTGTAATAAAAAATTTCTCACTTCCTAAACTTAAAAAAATTACATTATCACAAGAAAAGTTACATTCATAATATATTGCATTCTCATTTTTTAAAATAAAGTTATCCACTAAGATTGCCTTTTTTTGGGTTTTTTAACAAAAATTTGATTATAATCTTACCTAAATTTTATAAAAGGAATATAATAATGAAAATAGCAGTAATCCAAGGACCAAACTTAAATATGTTAGGAGTTAGAGAGCAACATATTTACGGAGGAGTAACTTTAGAGCAAATTCATGCTCAACTTCAAAATGCAGCTGATCAAAATGGAGTTGAAATTGAGTTTTTTCAATCAAATTTTGAAGGAGAAATAGTTGATAGAATTCAAGAGTGCTTAGGGACTGTTGATGGAATTATGATAAATCCAGCTGCATATTCGCACACTTCAATAGCAATTAGAGATGCTTTAGCAGCTGTTAATATGCCTGTTGTTGAGGTTCATATTTCAAATATTTATAAAAGAGAAGAGTTTAGACAAAAATCTATTACAGCAGGTTCTAGTACAGGAGTAATTACTGGATTTGGTGGGTTTGGTTATCATTTGGGACTTATCTCTTTAATTCAAATGTTAAATGAATTAAAAGCTTTAAATGATGCAAGAAATGCTCAAATACAAGCACAAACACAAGAAGAGAATAAATAAGCTTTTATGAAAATATTAACTGCTTCTTATATCCTTACATTTGATGAAAACTTTACTATTTTAAAAGATGGTTGTATTGTTTTTGATGAAAAAATTATTGAGCTTGCAAGTTATGATATTACTATAAAAAAATATCCAAATATTGAAATTTTAAGTCTTGGAGAAAACTCTGTTTTAATGCCAGGACTTATAAACTCACATATTCATCTTGAATTTAGTGCAAATAAAACAACTTTAAAATATGGTAGTTTTTACTCTTGGTTAAATTCTGTTATAAGACATAGAGAAAAACTTATTGATAAAGCTAAAACATCTTTGATAACTCAAGAGCTAAAAAAACTTTTAAAAACAGGAACTACAACTATAGGTGCTATATCATCTTACTCTTTTGATTTGGAAGCTTGTTTAAAATCTCCAATTAATACAATCTTTTTTTGTGAAGTAATTGGTTCAAAAGCAGATATGATTGATACTTTGTTTAGTGATTTTAAAGCAAGATTAAAAGATGCTCAAAAGCATAATAGTAAAAATTTTAAAACAGGTATTGCAATACATTCGCCATACTCTGTTCATCCATTTTTAGTTCGTGAAGTTTTAAATATTGCTAAAGATCAAAATCTTCCAGTTACTTCTCATTTTTTAGAATCAAAAGATGAAAAAGATTGGTTAAATAAAGATGAGGGTAGTTTTTTAGATTTTTTCAAAAATTTTTTAAATCAAGAGAAAGCAACAACAAAACCTTTGGAGTTTTTAAACCTTTTTAAGGGTGTAAAAAATCTATCTTTTACTCATTGTGTAGAAGCAAGTAATGAAGATTTTAGCAAGATAAAAGAGTTAAAAGCAACTATAAATCATTGTGTTAGTTCAAATAGATTTTTAAATAATAGTAGATTAAATCTAGAGAGTCTAGGAAATATTCCTTTTAGCATAGGAACAGATGGTTTAAGTTCAAATAATTCATTAAGTATGTTTGATGAGCTAAGAGTTGCACTTTATACTCACTATGAAAGAAATATAATAAAGTTTTCAAAAACTTTGTTAAATGCTGCAACTGTAAATGGAGCAAAAGCTTTAGGAGTTAAAAAAGGTAGTTTAATAAAAGATTTTGATGCTGATATTATAGGTTTTTGTTTACCAGACAAGATTGAAGAAGTTGAAGATATTTATATGCAGATTATTTTGCATACAAAATATGTAGATAAAATTGTGATAGGAGGAGAGTTTGTTTGATTTTTTAAAAAAACTATTTTTACCAGTTGTTTGGTTTTTAGATTTTATTACAAAATATTTTAAAACAATAGTTTTTTTAACTATTGTATATTTTATATTTTTTAGTACAGCTGAAGATGAAACAATTGCAAAATATAATGCAAACCTACAAAAGATTGATTTAATAGGAGAGATAATTGATCCTTCAAAAGTACTAGAAGATATAGAAAGAGCTTCAAATGATGCTAGTATAAAAGGTGTTTTATTTGTAATAGATAGTCCAGGAGGTGCTGTTGCTCCTTCTGTTGAGATAGCTTATGCAATAAAAGAGTTGAGTATGAAAAAACCAGTTGTTTCATATGCAAGTGGAACAATTGCAAGCGGTAGTTACTATGCTTCTATTTGGGCCGATAAAATTATTGCAAATCCTGGAAGTATTGTTGGCTCTATTGGTGTTATTATGCAAGGTTTTGAAGCTAGTAAATTATTAGAAAATATTGGAATTAGTTCTCAAACTATAAAAGCTGGAAAATATAAAGAATCAGGAACATTTACAAGAAAATGGACAAACGATGAAGAACAAGAGCTTCAAGGTGTTATAAATAGTACATATAATATGTTTATAAGCGATGTTGCAGACGCTAGAAAATTAGATATTAAAAAACATACAAGTTTTGCGGATGCAAAAATATTTACAGCATATCAAGCAAAAGATGTTGGACTTGTAGACGAAGTTGCAACACTTAATTTTGCAAAATATAGTTTAATAGAGTTATCAAAAGTTGAAAAACCTATTTGGAAAAAAGAGGACAAATTTGAAAAATTTATGGATAAACTTATGAGTCAAGCTATTTCAAAAGTTGTTATGAGTTTTTCTAGCAGTTTAAAAGCATATTAGAATTTTATTAAAAGGCGAAAATTTCGCCTTTTAAATTATCTTCCTTTAGAAACTATATTGTAAGTATCATTTGCAATTACATACTCTTCTTGAGTTGGAATTACAAATATTCTAGCAGGTGATGCATTTGTAGAGATATCTCTTGCTTCACTTGATCTTTTGTTATTTTTAGTTGGATCAATTACAAGCCCCATTGCATCAAGACCTGCACAAACTTTTTCTCTAATTAAAGAGGCATTTTCACCAATTCCACCTGTAAAGCAAAGTGCATCAATACCATTTAATGCTGCAACATAAGCTCCAACATAAGATTTGATTTTATATGCAACCATATCAATAGCAAGCCTACATCTATCATCACCATTTGCCATACCATCTAAAACTTCTCTTAAATCAGATGATTTTCCTGAAATTCCTAAAATTCCAGATTTTTTATTCATAATATCAAGAACTTCATCAATATCTTTGTTCTCTTGTTTCATCATATATTGAATAGCTCCAGCCCCAATATCTCCAACTCTTGTACCCATCATAAGACCTTGAATAGGAGTTAATCCCATTGATGTATCAATACATTTTCCATCAAAAACTGCACTTACAGATGAACCATTTCCTAGATGACAAACAATAATTCTAGTATTGTGTTTTTTCTCTAACATTGTTCTTGCTTCATTTGAAACAAAATAGTGACTAGTTCCATGGAAACCATATTTTCTAATTCCATGTTTTGTATACATTTCATATGGTAAGGCATACATATAAGCATAATCAGGCATTGTTTGGTGGAATGCTGTATCAAATACACCAACATTTGGTTTTCCTGGCATTAATTCTTGACAAATTTCAATTCCTAAAATGTTTGCAGGATTGTGTAAAGGTGCTAATGGAGATAATCTCTTCATAGTTTCAATAACTTCTGGAGTAATTAAAACAGAACTTGCAAACTCTTCTCCACCGTGAACAGTTCTATGTCCAATAGCTTCAATGTCATTTGTAGATTCAATAACTTTTCCCTCACCACTTGTTAGTGTTGTTAAAACAGCATTTATAGCCTCTTTATGTGTTGGCATTGCTTCATTTAAAACTAACTTTTTCCCATCATTATATTCATGTTTTAAAACACCATCAATTCCAATTCTTTCACAAATTCCTGAAGCTAAAACTTTTTTTGTAACAGGGTTCATTAATTGATATTTTAAAGATGAACTTCCTGCATTTAATACGAAAACTAACATTTACTAATCCTTTTTTGAAATTTAATTTATTATTTAATTTGAGTTGCTGTGATAGCTACTAAGTTTGAAATATCCTCAACAGAACAACCTCTTGAAAGGTCATTTACAGGTTTATTTAAACCTTGAATAATTGGTCCGTGAGCTTCTGCTCCTGCAAATCTTTGTACAAGTTTATATCCAATATTTCCAGATTGTAAATCAGGGAATACTAAAATATTTGCACGTCCTGCAACTTTTGAATCAGGAGCTTTTTTTACACCAACACTTGCAACTATTGCAGCATCAGCTTGAAGTTCTCCATCAAATGCAAATTTTACATCTCTATCTTTTAGAATTTGACAAGCAGTTGTAACTTTATCTACCATCGGATGCGATGCACTACCTTTTGTAGAAAAAGATAACATAGCAACTCTAGGCTCAAGACCTACAACACTAGCAGCAGTAGCAGCTGTAGCACTAGCAATATCAGCTAATTGCTCAGCATTTGGATCAGGAATAACAGCACAATCTGCAAATAATATTAGACCATTATCTCCAAATTTACCATCAGCTGTTTCCATAATAAATGCAGATGAAACTGTATTTATACCAGGGGCTGTTTTTATTACTTGGATAGCAGCTCTTAAAACATCAGAAGTTGGAGAGTTAGAACCAGCAACTAATCCATCTGCATCTCCTAGTCTTACCATCATACAACCAAAAAATCTAGGTTCTGTAAGCATTAATTTTTTAGCTTCATCTCTTGAAAGATTTTTACTTTTTCTAAGTTCAACCAATTCATCAACATATCTATCAAGATTTGCACATTTTGAAGGATCAATAATAGTCGCCCCAGAAATATTTGCACCATATTTTGCAGCATCAGCTTTTATTGTTTCTTCATTTCCAATTAGGATAATTTTTGCAGTTTTATCTTTTAAAACTATTTCAGTTGCCTTTAAAACTCTTTCATCTTCAGACTCTGGAAGAACAATAGTTCTTAAATTTTTTTTAGCTTTTTCTTTGATATTATCAATTAAACCCATGATGTAACCAATCCTTTCTTTTTTCAAATATAACGAAAATTATAATGAAAAAAAATAGCATTAAAGTAGCAAATAAAAGCGATGATTGTGGGCTTTGAGAGTGTTTAAAAAGTGAAAAAATAAAACAAAAAGAGCACTTTTGAGTAAATTCTACAAGTTTGCTCTTTTTATTTTTATAAATTTTTACTTTTTTAGTAAATTATAAGTATCTGTTGCTATTACTAATTCTTCATTTGTAGGAATTACAAAGATTTTTGTTTTAGAGTTTTTTGTATTTATCTCTCTATTTCCTTTCTCTCTTTTTGAGTTTTTATCTTTATCAATCTCAATTCCCATAAACTCTAAACCTTCACAAACTTTTTCTCTAATTAAATCAGAGTTTTCTCCAATTCCAGCTGTAAAACAAATAGCATCAACACCATGCATAAGTCCTGCATAAGAGCAAAGATATTTTTTGATTCTATCACACAGCATAGTAATTGCTATTTTAGATCTTTTATCTCCATCATTAGCAGCTTTTATAACCTCTCTTAAATCTGAACTAACTCCAGAAACTCCAAGAATCCCTGATTTCTTATTTAAGTAATCAAGAATTTGAATATGATTTAAACCTTTTTTCTCCATTAAATATGGAATAACACCAGCATCAATATCTCCACTTCTTGTACCCATTACTAAACCTTCAAGCGGAGTAAGACCCATAGAAGTACTAATTGATTTTCCATCTTTAACAGCACAAACAGATGATCCATTTCCAAGATGACAAACTATAACTTTGCTATCTTTTTTATTTAAAAGCTTAATAGCCTCTTGCGATACATAGTAGTGGCTTGTTCCATGAAATCCATATTTTCTTAAGTGATGCTCTGTATAATCAGCATAAGGAACTGCATATAAGAAGTTTTCTATTGGCATAGTTTGATGGAATGCTGTATCAAAAGTTACTACATTTGGAACTTTTGGCATTAAATCTTTACAAATTTTTACTCCTAAAATATTTGCAGGATTATGCAAAGGAGCAAGTGGAATTAGTTCTTCAATTTTTCTAATTACTTCATCATCAACAATAGCAGAACCTTTAAAATACTCTCCACCATGAACAACTCTATGTCCAATAGCTTTTATCTCATCAATAGAGTTTATAACTTTTGTTTCATTGTTTGTTAAAATTCTAAGAACTAACTCAATTGCCTCTTTGTGTGTAGGAATTGGAAGTTCAAAAGTAAGTTTTTTATTCTCTCCAATTTCATGCTTTAGTATTCCATCAATTCCAATTCTCTCAACTAAACCACTAGCTTTTAACTCTTTAGACTTTATATCAATTAATTGATATTTTAGTGAAGAAGATCCTGCATTTAAAACGAAAATCAACATTTCTATCCTTTTTCTTAAATTTATATTAAAATTTATAATTAACTTTTTGAAATAATATCTAATTAAAACTTAAATAATTTTTTTATTCTGCCCACTCAAAATCAGTTGTGAAAACTATTGTAAGCCAAAGATTTGGATCCTCTTTTCCTAAATCTTTCTCTATCTCATCACGAAGCATATCCCACTCTTCAAGTCTTTTTGCTGGCCAGCTTTTTGGAACTATAAAATAAAGTTCAATCTGTCTTCCTCTTCCAACTCTTGCAACATAGGCTCTAAAAGAGTCAAATTTATATTTATTTACAATATTTTTTGCAACAATATCAACATGATTTTTTAAAGAAGATGGAGTTACAAGCAAAATATCTGCAAGTGCTTGTTTAACAGTTTTAAAAGGCATTGGAATTACTAAAATTGATACAAAAATTAGAATAAAAGGGTCAATAAATGGTGTAATCCAAGAAAGTTCTCCATCTTTTACAAAGTATCCAAAACCAAAAGCTATAAGATAAGCAAAAGACATGGAAGCTGAAATCAACCAACTAATAGAGTCTAATTTTAAAAATTCAGAATTAATATCTTTATTTGCTTTTCTTATAAAAACTCCCAAAGTAATCTCAACTACAATAGAAATAGCAGTTATAATAATTGCATATGAAAAGATTATCTCTCTTCCTCCAAGTAAAATACTATCAATTGCATTTATAAAAGCATAAATTGAAGCGCCTATTAAAAGTATTCCATTTACTCCTAAAACAATTGGTTCAAGGTGCCAAAAGCCCATTGTAAAATGTTTTTCAAGTCTATTTGAGACAATATCTTTTGAAGTTGAAGCTGTAATTAATTTTGCAACAACAAGAGCTAAAATAGTCATTAAAGCATCTATCATTCCATAAATACTATCAAAAATAATAGTTGCAGAACTAGCTAGCAGACCAAAAATCAAACCAAGAATCGCTAAAAAGATTGTACTAAATATAGAGAGTTTTAGTATCTCTTTTTCTGATTTCAAATTTAGTAAATTCATCTATTTTATTTTTACATTTGGATGATTTTTTAGTTTTAAAAATATCATTGCAGTCATTATTGCATCATTATAAGAGTCGTGATTTCCAAATTGTGGTATTTCTAAATCATTTACTATAGTTTTAAATTTTAAATCTATAAAGCTTTGAGGGATTAACTCAATTTTAAAATCGTGATAAATCTCAGACACCTCTATACTTCTATTTGGTAGAGTTATTCCCAATAGTGGTTTTAG
>JACCED012211527.1_pt1 | contig 10022 bp, 5 predicted proteins | sample 7455021 | NCBI WGS metagenome assembly JACCED01 (sample SAMN15323456, study PRJNA562643) | freshwater metagenome | isolation source: river surface water | place: USA:Blue River Watershed | collected 2017-08-19 | reverse complement strand
TCTATATGCGGTAGTTCTTCCGGAAACCTTGTCATCAAATCTGGTTGTCTTACGCTGTATGGAAGAATTACCAAAACCTAATGCTGAAATGTCATCTACCACTTGATACACATCGGCGTCTTCGCCTAGATAAAACGATGCGGAATAATAATGTTTATTTTTATCAATTCGTTCATGCAAATGTCCGTCAGTATTTAATGCACCGATTAGTCTGGCAATTATTTTTAGTTTATAAGTGGGAATATCCACATTCAACAAGTTCAATTCTAATAATTCAAGTTTATAGTGTTCTAGAACATCCGTGTCGCTAATATTGACAATTGTATCATTTGTATCTACTATGTTTTTTGTTACGTGGCGCGTTATCAATTTATCCCCAGCGTTTAGTTCTTCTAAGTTTTTCCACTCATACTTTCCTCCGTTGTTTACAAGGAATGGATGATTAGCAGTAGCCTTAACTTTCCTTCCACTGATTGTCGTAATTTCAAACAATTTGTCTGGCATTTTACAAAAGAATGAATGAATATCAGATGGTTCATCGTACAGAGTTTTCGGGTTCACAGTGGACACAAAGTCTCCATTTTTCATATCTTTGATTTTCTTTACAGTCAATCTGTCTGACATTAGAACTTCAGTATCGCCAGTCAAACATAAGAACCCCCAAGTTGTATTATGTAGTTTGCGTGGTGCGATGAGTTCACCGCTCTTTTCTAGCGGAGTATTAATACGACGCAGATGGCTTAAACTAGACACATAGGTTAATCTGTTTAAAACTTGCGCAACGCCGACCTTACTCGTGTTGGATTGTTTAATACTGAAATCACCGGTGGACAATGCGCGATTAATACCATTTTCAATCGTTGTAGATTTCATAATTTTATAGATATTGATGTTATTGATGATATTTGCATAATCTTCGGTAGAACGCCAAGAACCGCCGTTAATCTCACGAACGATATGCTTTTGCATTTCTTTGACCAATTTATTAAAGTAATTACGGAACAAGTTATTTAATAACGTACCGGTTAGTTCAATACGCTTGTTGGAGTACGAATCGCGGTCATCCGGTGGAATATATCCCATACTCGTTTGTAGAAGCCGATGAGCCATATATCCAAGCAAATAAAGTTTTTGTTGTAATGTTTTGCAGTGAGGGAACAAATCGTTGTTAAGGACGTCCGCCGCAAATTCGCGTTTTTTACGTTGTCCAGTTTCTTTGTCCATATTAATCGGTGTATACGCGACATAAGTTGTAATATGATTGAAAGCATCTTGTTGTGTCATATATTTATTTGCATCAATCGCAGATGCTTGTAGATGTTCGGGTAAAATACCTTGATTTCCTTCGTTATTTAACAATATGTAACTGCATATTTCTTTGTCACTAAGTACACCAAGAGCGCGGAACAGTGTAAATAGTTCAATTGGTTGTTTAATTCGCGGGATAGTGATATAAATGCCGCAGCCAAATCCGTTATTTTTATTAGAAAGCATCATTTCAATTTGTTTCGGTGAAATGCATTTGAAATCCGGAACCGATTTGATTTCAGCATACCAGGACCATTTGGTAGTATTTTTGCCATCAAAGCAATAAATCCTATTTTCGGCAGCACGTTCTTGACCGAGCACCGTCTTTTCGGACCCTTTGATGATAAAATAACCGCCACAATCCATGGAACACTCGCCAGTATATTTGTGACTAATATGCGGGTTCTGTGTTAACACACATACCGATGATTTTAACATAATGGGCAACTTACCAATATTAATCTTAGGTAATGTGGTTTCAATAGTACGCGGTGTATCCATATTGTCTGTGTTGCGAATAACATATTGAATATTGATATCAACAGTCATCGTTGCTGCATATGTAAAGTTTCGGAGTTTGGCTTCTTGTGGTAACATCGTCTTGGTCGCACCGTTATTTTCGTGAATTTGTGGAGGATATAATTTGAAATTAACAAACGAGATGAATATTTCTAGAAAGTATTTGTCAGTTTCAGCAACATAGTCATTTTCGGAATGAATGGTTACCGGGTTAAACATCTGAATGGTGCGTTGAATTTGATAGTTAACAAAGTGATTGTATGATTCAATCTGATGACGAACCAAACGTTCCAAATGCTTTCCATCAAAATAGGATTCAATAATGTCAAACGGTTCTTCTGTGTAATTTCCCAAGTGTTCCAATAATTTGGTTTCTTCTGCCGTAATATGCGAGACGTTTTCATCCAGACTTTTTTGGATGTTTTGTTCTAAGTGGATGAGTTTTTCAATTTCCGCAGCAATCTCCGCATCCGAACTATTTTTATATTTATCCGATTTGGCAAAATTATCAATGTCCATTTTGCCAACCCCGAAAGAACCGCCCATACTTGCTGATTTCATTTCGTAATTCATTGTATCTATTTGTATTAGTTAATTATATCTATGCCATATTCAATTTTTTGCAACAAAGGTAATTTTTCTTGAATATTACGAAAAGGGTATAGATATTATTTGATATTATTACTGAGATATGTCAAAATATAAAAAGTTTGTCCAATTGTTAGATAAATATAATGAGGATAATTCAAACCGATATGCACCTGGTTTTAAATATATAACGAACGATGTCTACACAGAAATGCCGATGTATGTAGGGTATCACTTACCCCCTATAACAGATGTTTCAAACCACCCACCTTATTTATATTTTCCGTGTATTGGTTCAAACAGCATACAGTCGCAGTACTTGTTATGGCAAAGTTTATCAGAAGTAAAATTGTTACCCGAGTTATGTGAAGTGAATGAACCAAAGCCGTCAGTACCTGTAAAAATATCAACATGTCATATTGACGTATCAGTGAGTAATATAAGCGATTTGTTGGCAATTATTGATAAATATCCGTTTCAACTGGATACCGAGTATAACATTGATTTGGAGACGTTACATAAAATTAAATCGGAATTGACGACATTGGATAATATGATAGGAATGGACACGTTGAAACAATCTATTATAAGTCAGTTATTATATTTTATACAAAATTTGCATGTTGGAACGAATGTCAGTGATTTCAAACACACAGTTATTTATGGACCCCCTGGCACTGGTAAAACGGAGGTGGCTAGAATTATTGGACAGATATATTCTAAAATTGGTGTGCTGAAAAAAAATATATTTAAAAAGGTCACGCGTAATGATTTGATAGCAGGGTTTCTTGGTCAAACCGCGATAAAAACAAAGCAGGTGATAACCGACTGCTTGGGGGGAGTATTGTTTATAGACGAAGCATACTCCTTAGCATCTAATGACCAGAATGATAGTTATTCAAAGGAATGTCTAGATATTCTATGCGAAGCACTAAGTGAACATAAAGACGATTTGATGGTAATCATTGCGGGTTACGAGAATGAATTAAACACAACCTTTTTCCGCGCTAATCCAGGATTGTCGTCGCGATTTATATGGAGATTTAGTATGCAACCGTATACAATAAAGGAGTTGATTAAGATATTTAATAAAATGGTACTTGACCAGGAATGGACGTTAGACAAGGATTTTGTTTTGACAGAAAAGTGGTTTAATGAGAAAAAGGACAATTTTAGTAGTTATGGGCGTGATATAGAAGCGTTAATCACCTATATTAAGATAGCGCATGGACGACGAATATACGGAAATGTAAATGCAGTGAAAAAAAGCATTAATATGGACGATTTGAATTCTGGGTATAAACAGTTTGCAGCAAATAAGCAACAACAAGACAAACAAGAAATCTTTGGGTTGTATGTCTAGATTTATTTAGTGTATTGGTTACACCAAATAAATTTTTTCCTTTCTGTATTATATCATATGAGTGAACAGAAACAGATTAAAATAAATATTGCTGATTTTAATTTTAATAATACAAAAAAAAAGAAACCAAAAGATAAAATTCCAAATGAAAGTAGCATCAAAGTGAAGGCTTCATTGAATAAACCAAAGGCGGATACATTGAAAAAACGGTCATTGTTGAGGATGATACGACAACAACAGGAGGACCGATATAACAAGTTGTTTGGTACAAGTGTAGAGAAACCTATGCCAACCGTGGAAAAATCAGTGCCTGAAATAACCGTAATGGATAATGAATTAGAGAAGGCGAAGGAGTATTTGAACAATTTAAAGGAAAAACACGAACAGTCGCAGAAAATGCACAATACAACCATTAAGCGACATCCAGTGTTACACGCACAGACCAATATGTCATACCGTGTAGAGAACCCGAACAATATTCGTCCAAATAACCCACCTATACAACAATTAAATAACACAGTGCCTCAATATGGTTGTTTAAAAAATGGGCGTCTGCCAACATACAAGACCTTTATTAGAACTGCGAAAAATCAACCGATTATTCATATTGGTAACCCGATAACGTTAACTACACCGACCAGTATTCCGCCTAAAATATCTACTATAGAAGTAGGTCAACCACAAATGCCAATTGTGCCATCGGCGCCAATATTAGATACTACCCCCCCGTTTAAGATTAATACACCGGTTGATATGGTAAATAATGCTAGCATCGTTGAGAACAAACTAAATGATAGTTTGAAGAGATTGGCTACAATCCAACAATCCGAAATCATATTAAATAAAGCGTTGAATTTGCACAGACCAAAGAGAACCTTACAGCGAAAAACTGTACGCCGAACATACAAGGTTGGGCGGTCAACCACGATACCAAAAGTGACGGTTCTCGTTTCAAACAAAACAATTCGTAACAATACATCTACAAAGACCCAGTTGTTAAAACAATCATCTATTCAAGACATAAAAAAATTTTTAGTAAAACGAGGTCTTATTAAGGTGGGTTGTACCACTCCGAATGATGTGTTACGTAAAATGTATGAAAGTACGATGCTTATTTGTGGGGATGTTCAAAATCATAATCCAGATAATTTGTTATATAATTATATGAATGGAGACAATGCGGTTTAACTTATTACATAAATCGTAAGACATATAGTAGCGATACCGAGCAGATGTATAGAAATAATATTTATCCATTCGGTTTCATTAATATGTTTTATTTGTGATACTAATTTCTTACTATCAATATCGTGCACGTAGTAATCTACGAATTTATCTTGTTTATGATATACCGGATAGTTATATCGGTCATAATATTCTATATAATTTTCTATATCTAAATTTACGAAATAATCATAGTCATTCTGTTTGTGTCCATTCATAGCATGTATTTGTTATATTCTATTTACAAAATAATTTATGAGTTACAACAATTCAATTTTGTAACTAGAAATTGTTATACTTCTAACCGTTAAATTACAAAGTAGTACAGTAATTACAATTGTACCTGCATATATCGTAACAATCAACCTCAATTAAAATAATTTAGGATATATTAATGTCGGTATTAATATATTCAGTATGTCCGTAGACCAAGCAGTGTTTACATACGCGCAAAAAACCGAGATAACTAATTACGTAAATGCATATCGTGCAGTGCATAATTCTCCACCACTTGTATGGGATGATACGATTTCTGCGTTCGCCCAGGGGTATTCATTGTACCTAGTAACAAATAATTTGTTTCAACATAGCAATAAAGAAGGATATGGTGAGAACCTAGCATATTTTCAAGGATATGCGAATGATATGATGACACTTATAAAGAAGAGTATAGATTTGTGGTATGATGAAATAAAGTTGTACAATTTTAATAATCCAGGATATTCGTCGGGCACAGGGCATTTCACGTGTATGGTTTGGAAATCAAGTAAAACATTTGGTATGGGATATTCTTATAATAACAATACACAAGTGGTTGATATTACAATGAATACTGCGCCGCCGGGTAATATCATCGGACAATTCCAAGATAATGTTTATCCGCCAAATAGTGCTATTCCTTTACCAACTCCGTCTCCATCGCCACTTCCTGCACCAGCACCAGCGCCTACCCCAGTTCCTGCACCAGCACCAGCACCAGCACCAGCACCAGCACCAGCACCAGCACCTGCACCTGCACCAGCACCATTTCCCACACCCATTCCTGAACCCATTCCTGAACCCATTCCATTTCCAGATTATACCACAAAGGAAACTATAACGAACATTATCTACATGATATATACGCTTATTAATATGATAAGATTAAAACGTAATATTGGTTCAATACTGTATGCGTTAGATAACATAATAACAAATATGCAGACACTTGATGAGAACATAGTAAAATCCAAAACGTATCTCATAAATCGCTTATATTTCGTTCGTTATTCATTACAAACTGGACGTAGTTCTCGTTATATCATTTCTGCATTGAATGAGGTAGCGCAAACTCTATCCTACATATAATTACAGAAATAACTTAAATATATTAATACGATGTAATATAGTTAAAAATGGAACCATCACCGTCAAGTTCTCCGTCTGTATCGCCAGATGCAGGTATATATGAAGAATATTTCAGGTTAACTCGTGAATATAAGACAAAATATGGTTCAAAGACCATAGTACTTATGCAGGTTGGCGCGTTTTTTGAAGTATATGGTTTAAAACGCCCAACTACTGGTGAGGTATATGGTAGTTGTATTACGGAATTGTCCGAAATTTGCCAGTTAAATGTCTCTGAAAAGAAGGCGTTATATGATAGTTCACAGATATTAATGGCGGGATTTCGTGATTATACGATAGATAAGTATTTGACAAAATTAGTAGACTATGGTTATACTCTTCCGGTTTTTGTACAGGAAAAGGTAGGTAAGATAGTTAAACGAAATCTGGACCAAGTCTATTCGCCCGGTACAATTATCTCGTGTGAAACGGATGCTTCTCCGAATATGACGAACAACATAATGTGTATTTGGATGGAATTACATAAGCCATTTGGGAAGAAATCTCAGGTTATGCAGTCAAATACGCGTGAGAATATTATATATGGAGTGTCCGTAGTAAATATTTTTACTGGCAAATCGTCCATATTCCAGTACGAGTCGCAGTTTTTGATGAATACCACCACATTTGATGAATTAGAACGATATTTATCGGTGTATTCTCCAAGCGAATTGATTTTAATCTCGCCGTTTACTGGCGATGAGTTACAACGCGTAGTGCAATATTCGGGCATTAAAACACACGCAATACATTATATAGATACAAATGACAAGGAAAATAAAGAACAGGCAAAAAAACTAAAACGTTGTACAGAACAAAAGTACATAACACAAATTATCACATCCTTTTATAAAGAAGAAACATATAACGTTTGCACTGAATTCCAACGAGATACTCTTGCGACACAAGCATTTTGTTATTTATTAAATTTTATTCAGGAACATAATCCGAATTTGGTAAAACGCATTTCTATTCCGGACTTTGATAATACGTCCACCCGTATGATTTTGGCAAATCATACACTTAGTCAATTAAATATCATAGATGATACCATATCAAACAGCAAACAGTATGGGAATGTTTCGTCAGTATTGTCGTTATTAAATAAATGTTCTACGCCTATGGGTCGCCGAAAGTTCCAATATCAATTGACAAACCCGACGTTTAATGAGAACTGGTTAAATACAGAATACAAGATGACTACAATGTTGATGTCAGAAGATAATATTAATTTTATAGATGCGTTTAGAAAATTGTTAAGTAAAGTACGTGATATGGAGAAAATGTGTCGTCAGTTAGTTTCTAATAAAATCTACCCGAGTAGCCTATATCAGTTATATGAAAGTATAAATGCGATACAACAAATGAATATGTGTCTATATGAAAATCCAGAACTATGTGAATATCTATGTTCCGATTTTTTTGAAGACCACAATAAGCAACATAGTTTTACATATATTAATGATATTTGCACAAAGGTTAGTGAATATCTCAGTAAGAACCTAATATTGGACGTATGTATGACCACTAATTCAATGAATGTATTTCCAACGAATATCATTGCGCCAGGTGTGTCATCCGAATTGGATACACTTGTAGATAAGTACAAGATGACAAACGCTGATTTTGAACAAATTCGTGATTATTTGAATGAATTAATGAGACAAAACGAAAAATCATCAGATACAGAGTATGTTAAAATCCACGAAACAGAAAAGTCGGGTATGTCTTTACAAATAACCACCAAACGAGCAACCGCATTAAAAATGTATATGATGAAGCAAGAAGAAACTCTTCCATTTGTTGCGCCATCACCTCCAATTCAAATAAAAGAACCAAAATTGAATACGTTAAAGGAAGAACGAATTACAATAGAACAACGGCGTCCATATCCCAACCCGTCGCCTCTTTCTCGTCAAAATGTGCCGACGACAGCGGAAATCGCCCGTATGATGCGCGGGTATGACCGTAATGAAAGTGAAGATAATGACACAAAAATACGTAATGAAAATACATCAGTTGTTAGTAGTAGTGAACTTAAATTCACAAAAACGTCTAGCACTATTACAACAATTGAATCTGATAAATTATCGTTGTTATCACGAACGATACAGACAACGAAAGAAGAAATGAATAATATGATAACAAAAGTATATTTGGATATAATTGCTAATATCGTATCAGAACAGTTTCGTGAACTAGAACAAATATCTAAGTTTGCTGCAAATCTAGATGTAATTATTTGCAAGGCATATATTGCAAAGCAGCACAAATATTGTTGTCCGACCATAGATGTTAGTGCCAGTAAATCATATGTAAATGTATCTGGGTTACGACATTGTTTAATTGAGCATATTCAGCAGAATGAACTGTATGTTGCAAACGATATTTCCGTTGGAATGGCAGACGATATAAACGGGTTCTTGTTGTACGGAACAAATGCAGTTGGTAAAACAAGTCTTATCCGTGCGCTTGGTATTTCAGTGATTATGGCACAATCTGGTTTATTTGTTCCGGCTGCGCACTTTATATATAAACCGTACACGGCTATTTTTTCCCGTATTCTCGGAAACGATAATATATTTAAAGGATTATCCACTTTTGCAGTGGAAATGTCAGAATTGCGTATTATATTGAAAATGTCAGATGATAACAGTCTAGTATTAGGGGATGAATTGTGCTCGGGTACAGAGATGGAATCCGCGCTAAGTATTTTTGTTGCAGGGTTAATGGAATTGGATAAGAAAAAATGTAGTTATATTTTTGCAACACATTTTCACGATGTTACTGATTATAGTGAAATTAAAGATATGAATAAACTCGGTTTAAAACATATGGAAGTTACGTACGACAGAGAGCGAGATTGTCTAGTGTATGACCGTTTATTAAAATCGGGTTCTGGACCTCGTATATACGGATTAGAAGTATGTAAATCATTATATCTGGGGAATGACTTTTTGGAAACTGCTTACGCTATTCGTAACAAATATTATCCGGAACACAGAGGAGAGTTATCTAGTGAACCAACCGTATATAATAGACGAAAGGTACGAAGTAAGTGCGAAGTATGTAATAAAAGTGTAGGTGAAGAGGTACATCATTTATTACAACAAAAAGATGCAGATGAAAACGGGTTTATTGGTGGAGTGCATAAAAATCATCCAGCAAATTTACTGACAGTCTGTCAAAAATGTCACGATAAGATACACTCACCGAGTTCAGATGTAGGACATACTAAGAAAAAAACAACAAACGGTTATGTGTTAATGTAGTCGTTTTACAAATCAAACGGCGATTTCTATTATTCATAATTATAATAATACCCCTTTATGTATAATTGCCATTGTGTATTATTTTTCATAACACACAATACATATATAATCTTATTTGCAATTGCCGTAGCATTTGCCCATATGATAATAATAATCCTTGTCCTTCACCGTTATATCTCCATAATTTAATTTATTAGAGGGACCCAATTTGCTACCACCTACGCACTTAGACCCGCCAAGCAATACGCAACACGACATAGCACCACAGTTATTTTTATCAACCGCCATACACATTTCTTCTATTTTTTCAGGTTGGGTTTTATAATAAGAGCAAGAACCACCCTTAATTGCCGCTTCGTCTA
>JACCED010635423.1_pt1 | contig 10030 bp, 11 predicted proteins | sample 7455021 | NCBI WGS metagenome assembly JACCED01 (sample SAMN15323456, study PRJNA562643) | freshwater metagenome | isolation source: river surface water | place: USA:Blue River Watershed | collected 2017-08-19 | reverse complement strand
TCACCGCATAGATATGCGCGACATCAATGCCGACCAACGCGGCGCCGGTGCGTTCCTTCGCTACCGCGCGAATGGCGCGGCCGGTATCGGTGCGCGTCATCAGCACAAACAACAGAACGGCCACGAGCAAGGTTACGCCAAAGCCGATCAGACGCGGCACTGAAAGCAGCACATCGCCAAGTTCCACCATGGACATGGCATAGGGCAGGCGGATCGTCATGGTATCAGAACGGAAAATCGCCAGCATGGCGTTTTCAATGATGATCGAAAGCCCAAGTGTCACCAGCAGCATATTGGAATCATCGCCACGGCTGGCGGGCCCAATCACCAGGCGCTGCACCAGATAGCCCAACACGAAAAACAGCCCCGCCAAGGGGACCATCGCCGCATAGGGATCAAGCCCAAAGGCGCCATGCGCGACGAAGGCGCCATACATCGCCAGCGTCAGCAGCGCGCCATGGGCAAAGTTGATGATGTGCAGCACGCCGTAAACCAGCGTGAGGCCAATCGCCACCAGCCCATAAACGGCCCCCATCAGGAGGCCGTTTGCCACGGCCTCCAGCAATATTTCGGGCGGATAGCCCATCTCAGCCGGTGACGGGGTAGACCGGTTGCGCGTCCGCAAAGGCGCGCGGGAAGATCACCTTGATATCGCCGTTCTGCACCTGGGTATTCACCGGCATACCGCCTTGATTCTGGCCATTGACGAATTGCGTCGGCCCATAGGGCATGATGTGGCTATCAAAAGCCGCGCCCGTTGCCGCCAGCGCCTGAATCAGCGCGCCACGATCCGCCCGGCCCGCGCGTTCCAGCGCATCGGCAAACAGCATCACCGCGGAATAATTCAGCGGCACATTATAAAGCCAGAAGCGCCCCTGCGCTTCTACGCGCCTGCGCACATCAGCGGTTTTCGCTTTGCGCGGATCGGCCCAATGGTTGCAATCCATCACCAGATTGGCCGCTTCCGGGAATTCCCGCACGAAACGGAAATTGGAAGCCGCGCCATTCAGGATGCAATAAATCCCCTTCGGGCGAATGCGCCGCTGCTGCAAGGTTTGCGACAGCAGCACGAATTCCGCGTAATAGGATGACGGGATGATCAGATCGGGATTAAGCGCCCGAATGCGCAGCGCGACATTGGACATGTCGCGTGATGGCGTTGGGTGCGCAATCGTCTCCAGCACCTGAAAGCCGCGCTTCGGCAGTTCCGCATTCAGCAGCCGTGCCATGCCGGAACCAAACAACCCATCCTCATGCACAATCACCGCGGTGCGGGAAGGCTTGCCGGCGGCGTCATTGATGGCGACCAGATTATCCAAGGCCGTTGACGTCACGGTGCCAAAGCCGGGACCAAAACGGAAAGTATTGGTCAGGCCGCGCGAGACGATCTGATCCGACACGCCGACATCCACAATATAGGGCAGGTCATAGCGCGACGCGGCCTGGGAAGCGGCAAGGCAGATCGGGCTTGCGAAGCCGCCCACAATCGCCAGCACGCCTTCGGCCTGCATTTTCTCAACCTCGGCCACGCCACCATCGGGGGTGGAGCGCGCATCGCCGAACACCATTTCAATCGGCGCGCCACCCAGCGCCTTGATGCCGCCGCCAGCATTGATATCGGCAATGGCAAGCTCCGCGCCCAGGCGGCCATATTCGCCATCCTGCGCCAAAGCGCCGGTCACGGGCTGAATGATGCCAAGCTTGATCGCGCGCGGCTGCGCCTGGGCCAGCGCCGGCGCAGCCAAAATCCCGGATGCGGCAAGCAACGCCTGCCGCCGACTAAAAGCGGTCTGAGACATGTAAACTCCCCTGCTATCTCTGAGAGATGGTCATGCCCCAGGCTTTGCCAATGGGCCAGGGGGAATCACCCCAAATAGCAATTGGGGTGAAAATTTAAGCTAGCGGCGCGCAGCGGCCGAACGGGGCGGCGGTGCAGCCGGGCAATCTGGCGCTTCCAGCGATTGCATCACATTCCGTTCCGCTGAAAATTTGGACAATTGCCCAGGCTGTAACGCCATGACCTGCTGAAACAAGGGGTCCGCGTCGCGGCAGAAGAAACTGCCGGCACGGGTGCCGTCCTGCGAATGATCATTGGCGAGCAGGGTATTGTACTGGTCAAGGCGCGTGCGCCCCGCCCCGCCATGGGCACGGCGGAAATAACCATCCACAACGCGGTCAGCCGCGTTCAAATCGCTCATGTGGCGGCGCACGAAGTCGTTGTAATTGGACTGTTTCTGGCAATTCAGCGCCGTCACCATCAGGTAACTGCGAAGGGCCCGGGCTTCTATCGCTGTCCTTTCTTCGGCGCGCAGGCAGGTATTGGCCCAAACAGGCCCCGCGACCAACACCGGAGCTACCATCGCCAGAAAAAAATGCTTCGCCTTCATGCAACCAAGTCTCCCAATCACCCTGCCGCGGGCCGAATCGCGCCGCAAAGAATAGCAGGCGTTATAGAAACTCGCGCCGCCACATGGAACAGGATTTCGCGACCGATCATGCCGGACGGAGCTTGAAGCGGGACATTCCTTTGTGAAGCCGCGCATGATCAGCCAACCTTCGATCCAGGAAATCGAGCGTCGCCTCCAGCCCATCCCCCTTGCCACTCAACCAGAAAGCCAAGGTGGCGCTATAGATGGCGGCCAGGGTGGCGCGGCGCGTGTACCAGGAAAAATCCGCCGATTTATCGCCCGCCGCATACCAAATGGCATTCACGCTGCGCGCCAGGCTGCGCGCCGCGATGGGCGCATGCCAAGGCAAGGCCAGCAGGGAAAGGGCAGCCCGCAAAGCGTCCCGGTGGGGTTCGGCAGCTTCCAACCGCAGCTTGATCAGCAGGCGCACCCGTTCATGCACCCGCAAGCCGGCAAGATCAGCCATGGCGGCCGCCGCTTCCATCCGGCGATCCGCAAGGTCGATCCAGGCCTCGATCGCGGAAATCGCCCCGCGCGGAAACATCCATTCGGCATCCTCAGGCGCCATACCGATATCGCGCAGCCCTTCCGTGATGGCGCCCGATTGCCAGCCATAAAGCGGTACCAGCGGCAAAATGGCATCCAGCGCGCTATCCCGCGCGTCGCGATCCGGACCAGCTTCCATCATGGCTTTTGTGCCTCCGATTCTGGCGGGCGCGGCGGGTTGAACCGCGCCAATTCCTCGATAAAGCCCAAACGGGACAGATCCGCCATCCGCATCGGGTATAAAATTCCTTCCAGATGGTCATATTCATGCTGCAGGACTCGGGCGGCCATGCCCGCTGCCTCCCCCGCTATCGCCGCGCCTTCCATATCCAGGCCAGAAAAGCGGACCCGCGCCGGGCGCTGCACGGCACCGCGCAGACCGGGGATGGAAAGGCAGCCCTCCCAGGCTTCCTCAAGCGCCTCGCCCTGGGGTTCGATCACTGGGTTGAACAGGGCAGAATACCCGCCCGCGGCCGTGCGCCAGATGAAAAGGCGAAGAGAAACATGCACTTGCGGTGCGGCCAGCCCCAGGCCGCCGATATCGGCCAAGGTTTCGACCATATCCGCAACAAGGCGCCGCATCTCCGGCGTGGTGGGGTCCGGCACGGCTTCCGCCCGCTGCAACAACACGGGGTGGCCCAGACGGGCAATCTTCAAAATAGCCATGTGGTGCGGCCTGCTCCTGGTTTTTTTACATATTTAGCCGAAAAACCTGTTGAAAAGGGCTTCCGGCGCGGGGAATCACTGTGCTAACAGAATTCAGGAATGACGGGCGCCGGGCAACCGGACGCGCGTCTTTTGTCTTTAACGATTGATCCGTGAAAGGGGCTGTGCCGCGTGCAAGTTGTAGTTCGGGACAATAATGTTGATCAGGCGCTCAAGGCGCTCAAGAAGAAGTTGCAGCGTGAAGGCGTCTTCCGTGAAATGAAGATTCGCCGCCACTATGAAAAGCCGTCAGAACGCCGCGCCCGTGAGGCTGCCGAGGCAGTTCGTCGCGCGCGCAAGGTGGAACGCAAGCGCCTGGAGCGTGAAGGCTTCTGAGTGTCCCAAGCCCCTTCCAGGGCTCAGGTGAATGCAAACCGCGGCACGGGGCAACCCGTGGACCGCGGTTTTCTTTTGTCCCTGCCCTAAAGGCGCCCGGCCAGCCTGCGGGCCAGAATATAGCCCAAGGCACCCCCCAAAGGGGCAGCCGGCAAGGCCAAAAGCCACCCGGCATGAGAGCCCGCCACCACCAAGGCAAGCCCCGCATAAAGCAGCAAGCCGCCTACCAAGCTGCCCGTGACCCCGGCGGTCAGGCCAAGAACCAGGATTTCTTCGCGCGTTATCTTCATGCGCCCTGGAGTGGCGCCGCCGTCACGGTTTGACAAGCCCCGCATCCCAGGATTATCAGCCGCCTTCCTTCCGGGAATGTGGACGAACCTTTGGGGTTCGCGCCCGCCTTGGGTCTTTGGACCTTGGGACTACCGGGACAACAGCCCTGATGGGCATAGCAAGAAAGGCCATCGCCCCGGCGATGGAAGTTGCGCATGACGAAGCGCGCTGAAAGTAAGTACAAAATCAATCGCCGTCTTGGCGTGAACCTTTGGGGCCGCGCGAAGTCGCCTGTGGCGAAGCGCGAATACGGCCCCGGTCAGCATGGCCAGCGCCGCAAGCAGAAGCCGACCGATTTCGGCGTGCAGCTGATGGCGAAGCAGAAGCTGAAGGGCTACTACGGCAATATCGGCGAAAAGCAGTTCCGCAAATATTATGAAGAAGCCGTGCGCCGTAAGGGTGACACTTCTGAAAACCTGATCGAATTGCTGGAGCGTCGCCTGGATGCGGTGATCTATCGCATGAAGCTGGCTGTCACGCCCTTCGCGGCCCGCCAATTTGTGAACCACGGCCATGTGCTGATCAATGGCCGTCGCCTGAACATTCCTTCCTATTCCGTCAAGAATGGTGACGTGATCGAAGTGAAGGAAAAGTCCAAGCAATTGACCGCCGTTCTGGACGCGACGCAAAGCACGGAACGCGATGTGCCGGAATATCTGGAAGTCGATCATCGCGCGATGAAGGGCAAGTTCCTGCGCGCGCCGAAGCTTTCCGATGTCCCCTACCCGGTGCAAATGGAACCGAATCTGGTCGTCGAATTCTATTCGCGCTGATCAGCGAAAAATCTGGTTTCGCAAAAACGCCGGTCCTGCAAAGGGCCGGCGTTTTTCATTGGGGCCTTATGCGCGCCGCCATTCGGGCGCATGGCTGCCAAGCGGCATGGCAGGTAGCGTCCAGCGCGGTGGTGTCACCTCCAGCCTTGCGGCGTGGCGCACCGCCTGCATCACCCCAAAGCCAGTATCGCTTTCCTCCAGCGCGTCCTGCACCTCTGCTGGCGTGATGCCTGGGGCACGCAATCCGCCTTCAATCTGGCCCATATTGCGCAACCATGTCCCGGTGCCGGCCAAGGAAACCCGGACATGCCAGGAACCACCTTCCCGCGCGCGGCGCAGCAAGGCCGCCATGGCGCCGAAAGCCAATAAATAGCCCGAAGCATGGTCCAGCACCTGGCAAGGTAATGGGCGCGGCCGATCCTCCCCCGCCGCCACGGCTTCAGCGTGGTTCAGGCCATTGGTATTCTGCACCAGCGAATCAAAGCCGCGCCGCCCGGACCAGGGGCCCATATGCCCATAGGCGGAAAGCGAAACGCAGATGATGCCGGGATGAAGCGCCGCCAGCGCTTCCGGCGCAAAGCCATGCGCCGCGATGGCCCCCGGCCGATAACCTTGCAGGAAAATATCAGCGCGTGCGGCCAAAGCCTTCAGCCGGTCCCGATCCGTCGTCCGGCGCAAATCAAGCCGGGCGGTTCTTTTGCCGCGCCCGGTATCCATCACCAGATCATCAAAGGAAGGCAGATGCGCGGCGCTGATATGCAAAACATCCGCCCCATGCGCCGCCAGCGTTCGCCCGGCCACGGGCCCGGCAATCACCCGCGTCAGGTCAAGCACGCGCAGGCCCGACAAGGGGCGATCCTGTGCCGGTGGCAAGGGTTTGGCGGGGGCATCACCAATGCGTTGGATCAACACGGCCGGCAAAACCGCTGCCGCCGCCCCCTGCGGCGTCGCATCCCATTCGGCAAAGCTACGTGTCATGGTGACAACAAGGCCCGCCTCACCGGCGGCAGCCTCAAACTCCGCCGCGCGCCATTGCTCAAGCGCGGCAGCCACCGAAGCCCGGTCATGCGCCAAGCCGCCCAATAGGCGCAAAACACCATCGCGATGATGGGGAAAGTTGGTGTGCAAACGCACCCAGCGCCCATCACCACAGCGATAGAGCCCGGCAATGGCGTCCCAATGATGACCCCGAGCATTGCCATCAATCTGCAAGTGATGCTCGGACCGAAACTCAATGGCGGCATCCCGCATGGCGACGGAAACGCGCTGCCTGGGGCCACCGCGCGCGTGATGAATTTCGGCAGCCGCCAAGGCAGCCGCGCCAATGCTCGTTTGCGCAGCCGCATCAACCCGAAAACAGGATGGCAGGATGGGTTCTGCGCCGGTCAGCTCCAGCTCGGTCAAGGCTTCAGGAGGCAGCGCTGCGGCGCCCCATAAGGCGGCGAGAATATCGGTCGTGGACGGGTTCATCCGGCAAGCTTTCACCCAGAAGCGGCGCCGGTCCAGCCCCATGGTTGCCCAGCCCCCGCAGCCCGCCGTAGTTTCACTTCAGACAGAGGGGAAAGAGCATGTCGCCGCTTGCGGGTCTTCGCGTTGTTGAAATTGCACAAAATCTGGCCGGCCCTTTTGCCGGACAAATCCTTGCCATGCTCGGGGCTGAAGTCATCAAGCTGGAACGCCCCGAAGGCGGGGATGATGCGCGTGGCTGGGGCCCGCCCATGCATGAGGGCACCGCCACCACCTTCATTGCGGTCAATCGCGGCAAGAGATCGCTCAGCCTTGATCTGCGCAGCGATGGGGACCGAGAGCTGCTGATGGGCCTGCTATCCGATGCCGATGTGCTGGTGCAGAATATGCGCCCCGGCGCCTTGGAAGAATTGGGGCTGGGCGGCGCCACCCTGACGGCACGCTTCCCGCGCCTGATCTATTGTTCGCTCGGCGCCTTTGGCGCCAAGGGGCCGAAGGCGCTGCATCCGGGCTATGAACCCATTCTGCAAGCCTATTCGGGCCTCATGATGATGAATGGCGCGGAAGGCGGACCACCAACGCGTAGCGGGGTGCAAATCCTGGATCTCGGCACCGGCATGTGGGCCACCATTGGTATTCTGGCCGCAGTGGAACGCCGCCACAGCACCGGCAAGGGCGGTATTGTCGATACATCGCTTTTGGAAACCGCGCTTGGCTGGATGGGGCCGCATTTCGCGGGCTTCACCGTCTCCGGCCGGCCGCCGCCGCGCAACCTTTCGGGCAACCCGAATACGGTCGTGTTTCAATCCTTTGAAACGGCCAGCAGCCCGGTGATGGTCGCCGCCGCCAATGACCGGCTGTTTCGCAAATTATGCGATATCATGGGTCTGCCTGAACTTGGCACCGATGAACGCTTTGCTTCCAACCGGCTGCGCGTGGCCAATAAGCCCGCCCTGATGGCGGTGATGGAACCGGCCTTCCGGGCGCGCCCGGCCGAAGAATGGCTGCCCTTGCTGGAAGCCGCCGGCATTCCCTGCGGGCCCATCAATACCATGCGTGAAATCGCGGTGGATGCGCAGGTGGAAGCCCTGGGCATTGTCGCCCCCGTACCGGGCCTGCCGGTGCGCGCCATTGGCCTGCCGGTGAGCTTCGAAGGTCAACGTCCCTCCCCCGCGCGCGGCGTGCCGGCGGCGGGGGAACATAGTGCTGAAATCCGCAGCGGGCTGAGCTGGACGCCGCGGCAAGCCTGACCCGGAAGCGGCGCCTTAATCTTCCATGGCGATGACGCGCGCCGGCGCGCCATCGCTATCGGGGATACGAATGGGCAGCGCCACCACCTGATTGCGCGCCTGTTTCAGCGCGCCCATGTTGCAGAGATATTCGAACATGATGATGCCCTGCTTCAGCAGGTGATAATGCGTCACATGTTCGGGCAAGGGTGGCCGTTTTTCTCCCGTCAGAAAAAAGCGAATGCAGTAATCCTGCGGGAAATCGAACCCCACCGCCTTGATGCCGCGTTCGCGCAGCCAAATCGCCGCTTCGGCGGTCATCCAAGGGGCCTGGAGCCAGAAATCGGGCGTATTGATATCGGCCCTTTCATCCCAACGGGCGCGGATCAAGGCGATATCGCCTGCCACAACATGCGCGGCGGCGGCGGCCAAAACCTCACCGGTAATCGGGCTATTGGCCGGCACATGGGAAATATCCACCACCGCACCGGGACCCACGGTCATGTCCAGGCTGATGGTATCCGTGGTGAAACCATCCGGATCAACATGGCGGGGGCTGTCCATATGCGTGAAGGCATGCAGATTCCACCCCGCCCAGGTGGCCTGACCGGCCCCGCTGGCATGGCTTTTCAGGAGTTTCCGATCAACTTCCCAACGGAAATGGCCGGTCTGCACCGGCGTTGAAAGATCTATCAAACGGGTCATGGCTTGGCCCTTCCGCCAAGGCGCGCACGTCGCGCGATGAAATCCAGGCTGGCTTGCGCGCAGGTTTCCGGATGGGTTGCCGCCACGTGATAGGAATCGCCGGGCACGACCATGAATTCCGATCCCGCGATGGCCTTTTGCCAAGCGCGCACCGCTTCCACAGAACCAAGCCCGCTGCCATCGGTGGTGATGACCAGCACCGGGCAAGTGATACGGGGCAGATCCGCCCATACATCGATGCCGGGGACTGAACGGATGAAACCAAGCTGGGTTGAAAGCGCCGTGGCGCCCATCAATTTCGCCCAGCCTTCCTTCATCGCAGCGCTGGCGCCGCTGCCAAGCCGCCCGTCCATGGTCCAACGCGCCCAGCTTTCCACGCCTTCCTCTTCGATGCGTGCAACCCAGGAAGCCGCACGATCACCAAGCGATTCCGTGCCGGAGACAATACCGCCCACCACCACCAGGGACGCGACCCGGTCCGCATGGCGCGCGGCAAGGCGTAGCGCGATGGGGCAAGCGATCTTGGCGCCAATCACATGAAAGCGCCGAATGCCAAGCGCATCCATCAAGGCCATGAAATCGGCGATGATGCCATCAACGGACCAAGGGTGATCCAATGGCATGGGCGTTGACTGCCCAAAGCCGCGCATATCGGGCCGAATGACGCGAAATTTCCGCCCCATCAGCGGCATCCAGCCATTCCAGGCGGCACTGCTTTCAGCATTGCCATGCAACAGCAAGACCGTCTCAGGCGTTTCCCAGGCATCCGCGAAACACTCATCGCGATAGAAAAGATCGCAGCCGGATGAGGCAGTGAAGATAGGCATGGCAGCAATCGCCTTTCTATTCGGGCCGGATACCGGCATTGCGAATGACGGCGCCCCATTTTTCGATATCGGCGGCGATGCGTGCGGCAAAAGCTTCACGCGTGGCGGGTGCGGGATCCGCGCCTTGTTCGGCAAGTTTGCGCTGCATATCTGGCTCTTTCAAAATCGCCTGAATCTCCCGATTGAGGCGATCCAGAATGGGCTGCGGTGTTGCCGCAGGCGCCAGAATGCCGTTCCAGCCAACACATTCATACCCGGCAACGCCGGCTTCCTGCATAGTGGGCGTGTCTGGCAAGGCAGCCGAACGCGTCAGCGATGTGACAGCCAGCCCGCGCAACCGGCCTTCCCGAATATGCGGCAAACCCGTGAGCGGTGGGTCGAAGAACATGGATACATCGCCACGCAGCAGCGCCGTATGCGCATCCGGCACGCTGCGATAGGGCACATGGGTCAGTTCAATACCGGCCATGGAGCGAAATAATTCCCCGGCGAGATGGCCAAGGCTGCCAGCACCGACCGAAGCAAAAGTGAGCCTTTCGCGCCGCGATAAGGCAATCAGATCCGCCACTGAACGCGCCGGCAAGGATGCTGGCACCAACAGCACCGATGTCACGGTAGTGACTGTGGTGATCGGCGCAAAATCCCGAATGGTGTCATAAGGTAGCCGCACGCGCAGGCTTGGGTTCACCGGATGGCTCGGGAAG
>JACCED010783673.1_pt1 | contig 10032 bp, 6 predicted proteins | sample 7455021 | NCBI WGS metagenome assembly JACCED01 (sample SAMN15323456, study PRJNA562643) | freshwater metagenome | isolation source: river surface water | place: USA:Blue River Watershed | collected 2017-08-19 | reverse complement strand
GCCGTTCATGATGTCTGAGGTCGATGGCGCGGATTACGGGCGAGAGGCGGACAGCCTTTCACGTCGGAGAGGATAGGCTGAATTGATAGGGTGTATTACCAGTATGTCGGTCAGTGGTATTGACTATTACGTTGGTGAGGGCGAACCCCTTTCGCGTTTGCGGCGCCCGTAAGTTTACGGGTGCCGATTTCATAACGTTAGCCCTACCCACATGCCTAAGTTCTCTATCACGTCCTTCAATCTCCAGCCTGCCATTCCGAGCAATTTTCAGCCGGTGATCGCAATGGTGAGCAACGATCCGACCAATCCTGGTGCGATCCAGCGCGGTTATATGGGCGCGGTCAACATGCCCGCCGGCAGTCTCAATCCTCCGCTCGAAATCGGATCGGGCAGTCCGTCGAGCCCGTCGACGCCGAGCTTCTATCTCGAGGTCGCAACCTCGTTTCCGAACCTGAATTCGTTCGTCCTGTTTTGGGACTCCGTAATCAACAACAACACGATCACCTATTCGGTGAAATGTTACGCGTGGCTGAATGGGTGGGTTGTGACGCTGTGGACGGGCACGCCCGTGGATGTCTCGCAGTCTTCGACCTATGCTCAGAATTTCAGTCTCAAGGTCGACAATAACGGCTTCCTGACGATTGCGCCGGCCTGAACGAGCCTTGCGCCTGCGTTGCGACCGGACCCTTTGGGGTCCGGTTTTTTTGTGACTGCGGGCTGTTCAGCGCGCGAGTTCGACGCGGTGGGCGAGGTAGCCGAAGCCGTAGGAGGCGGCGACGATCGGTGTGGCGCCGGCGGCGGGCGTGTAGCGGGCGGAGAAGGTGCGGGAGTTGGGTGAGTCCTCGGTGACGGTGAGCTTGAGCGGGTCGCCGGAGGCGGGGTGGAGTTGGACGACGGCGGTCTCGATCTGCGCGTAGTCGAAGTTGAGCGGCGCGGTGAGGCGGACGACGAGCGCGGGGCCGTCGCGGGTGAGCGTGAGCGCGGTGTCGGCGTGCGCGAGGTAGGCGAGCGAGATATTGAAGGCGGTGTTGAACGTGACCCAGCCTTCGGTCCAACCGACGTTTCCGACCTCGGGGCGGTAGGGGAAGTGCTGGTTCTTTGGGCTGCCATCGATGACGAAGCGGGCGTGCTCGAGCTGGCCGATGCCCCCCTTGTGGAAACTGAACCAGCCGTGTTCGACGCCCTCGAGTTCGCGCGGGGCGTCGTAGGAGAAGTGGCGGCCGGTGGGGTTGCGGCCGAACATGGCGTCGAAGTGCGAATACACGAGCTCGGTGAGACGCGTGCGCGTGGCGGCGTCGCGGGCGAAGGGGCGGGCGGCGAGGAGGGCGGCGGGGAGGCCGACGACGTTGCCCGGCTCGTTCCACATCGTGGGTTTGTCGCCCATCGGCGTCCAACTGTCGCCGTCGGTGAGTTTGCGGAAATCCCAGAGGTTGGCGGAGCGGCGCACGGCGACGTCGGCCCAGGCCGCGAGTTTGGCGGCGAGGCCGGCGGGCGCGCGTCCGGGATGCGCGCGGAGGAAATGCGCGAGGCCGGTGACGGTGAGCCACTCGCTCATGCGCTGGCCCTTGGTGGTGAGCGGGTCGTTCCAATCGAGGTGGGCGACGAGCCACTCGACCTGACGCTGGGCGGCGGCGAGGTAGCGGTCGGCATCGGGGCGGCCCTCGCGGCGGGCGACTTCGTGGAGGAGGAGGTTGGGCTCGACGGAGAAGCCGGGCGGGTAGGCGCCCTTGGTGGTGCCGACCTTGGTCTTGAGGGCGAGCAGATCGTGTTCGGTGCTTTCGTCGTAGGGATACTCGCGGTCGGCGGTCGGCGTGCTCCACGTGGCGAACGCATAGTCGCGCACGACGGTGTAGTTCTGTGCGGGCAGGTAATCGCGCAGCCACGGCCACGCGTAGAGGAAGTAGGCGAGCTGGGCTTTGAGGTGCTCGTGGGCGAGGCGCTGGGTGACGATGACATCGGCGCCCCAGTGGATGAGTTTCACGAGGTCGGGAATGTCGGCGCGATAGGGCGTGAGCGCGCCCCAGAGCTTCCGGTCATCCGGCGCCTCGTAGGTGATCTGGCGCGGGAGGCGGGTGTAGGCGGACGGATTCGAGAGCAGCTGCGGCACGAGGGTGTGGAGTTCCCAGCCGAAGTGATGATCGTCGCGCCAGCCGAACGAGCCGCGGCAAACGGGGCGGTGGTTGCCGACGTAGTGGCGGCTATCGACCATGAAGTTGATGGCCTGCGCGTAGGTCACGCGCTCGAGCCACCAGGCGCCGATGCGAAACGGCACCGAGGTGTGCGGGCCGGCGACGACGACGAACTCGCGCGCCTCGCCGGCGGGATCGAAGGCGGAGAAATCGCCGATGTGTCCGCGCAACTGGCCGGAGAACAGCGCGGCGCCGCCGGCGGCCGGGCGCACGGTGAACGGCGTGCCGTCGGGCAGCGTGGGCGCGGTGAAGCGCTTGGGGGCGCCGAGATTGAAGCCGCTTTGGTTGAGGTAAATCAGCGGGAGCGGCGTGGTGGCGATGGGCACGCTGTGGTCGCCCGCGGCCGGCAGCGGCGGCAGGGAGCGGACCGCGGAGGGCCACACGACGACTTCCTTGATGCGCGCATAGCCGTCGGGCGTGGCGGTGATCCAGAGCCGGAGGCGGTTGGTGCGGACGGCGACCGTGTCGTCAAACGCCAGGGCGAGCGCGGTGGCCTGGTTGTTGACGATATTGGCCGAGGGGATGTCGACCCACTGGCCGTCGCGCTGGAACTGGACCTTGAAGTCGCGCACGGCGGAGGCGGCGTTGAGGCCGGTGTGCACGTGGAGGCCGAGCAGCGAGACGGTTTCGGCGAGTTCGAGTTCGAGCCACGATGGTCCGGAGGCGGTGCGGTCGCTGGTCCAGCGGGAGGTGTCGCTGACGACGCCGTCGATCGCCTTGTCGGCGGTGAAGTTGCCGTAGGTGGAGCTGGCGCGCGCGGCGCGGACGGCCAGCGGGCGCGGGGCCGAGTCGGCGGCGAGGAGTCCGGCGGAGCAGGCGAGGCAGAACAGGGCGAGGAGGCGGAGTGGCATGCAGGGGGAGCCGCGGAAACGCGGACGGATGAAGGTCAGGGTGCGGGGGCGAAAGCGGGTGGGAGGACGATGTCCCGGCGGCGGGATTCCGGCGTGACGTGAAGCGCGACGAGGCGGCCGGCGCGCACGGTGGCCGCGACGGTGGTGCGGTGCGGGGCGTGGAGTTTGAAATCGACGTCCCACTCGGCGGGCCACGCGGGGAGCAGGAAGATTTTGTCGCCCTCGCTCTGCAGCAGCATCGCCTGCGTGGCGCGCATGAGGACGCCGCCGTGACACTGGTCGGGCGTCCAGTCGTAGTTCGGGCCCCAGAATGCGGGGAAGCGGCAGGCGGGATCCTTTTTGCGCGCGCGCTGGACGACGTAATCGCGCGCCTCCTCGGCGAGGCCGAGGTAGGCCATGAAGATATCTTCGTGCCGCCAGCCGTGCGCGCCGCGGTCGGTGCGGCGTTTGAGCGCTTCGATACCGAGGGCGGCGTTGGGCTTCTCGAAGGAGACGAGGCGGAAGGGAAACACGGCGTAGAGTTCGGGGTTCTCGACGTTGCTCTTCTTCGGACCGAAACGCTCGGCGGCGGCAAGCAGGCGCACGCCGTCGACGGTGCGGAGCGGGAGGGGCGGGAGCTGACGTTGCAGCGTGCCGAGTTCGGCGCGAGCGGAGGCGGGCAGCAAGTCTGCGGGGAGCGCGAGCAGGCGGCCGACGACGGCGTGCAGGCCGGCGACCTCGGGCATGGGATTGGTGGCATCCCACCACGTCTCGAGGGCCTGGGCGGGGTGCAGCACGAGGCGGCCGCTGGCGTCGTGGCCGTAGAAGCGGTTGAAGAAACGCACCACGGGCAGCGCGCACGGCAGCAGCGTCTCGCGGACGAAGCGGGCGTCGCCGGTATGGTCGTGGTAATCGAGCAGCATCGCGGCGAGTTCGAGGCCGCCGACCCATTCCCATTTGTGCCAGCCGCTGGTCTGGAGCTTGTCGGTGCGCTGGGCGGCGGGAACCTCGCGGCCGTAGGTGTCGGCGAAGACCGCGCCCCAGAAATACATGACCTCGGGGAAATACGCGGCGTCCTTGAGCCCGAAGTAGCGCTCCGTGCGGTGGCGCGACACCGCGAGCAGGTCGCGCGCGTAGAACTGGTGGAACGGCTGCAGCAGGTCGAAATCGCCGGAGGTGCAGAGCGGCGCGTAGGGCAGGCGGGTGTTCTGCCACCAGTAGCCGGGGCCCCAGCGGCGGTAGTCGGCGTCGCCGGGTTGGTTGGGCCACGGGACGGTGAAGAGCGAGCCGTTGAACTTGATCGGAAACGCGCCGCGGCCGGCGCAGGCGGTGATGAAGCGTTGCAGGGCGTAGCCGCGCGAGACGTCGGTCGGGGCGGCGGGATCCTTCGCGGCGGCGCGCGGCGTGATCGCGATGTGGCTGCGCGACCAGAACTCGTGCCACCACGCGAGGTGCGCGGCGTAGCGTCCGGCGAGCGGGGTGGCCTCGGTGCGGGCGATGGCGCCGCGCAGCGCGGCGAGCCAGGAATCGGGAGTCGCGGGGTGCTGCGTGAGCACGTGCAGGGCGAAGTGATGGGCGGTGGCGGGAGAGCGCGTGAGGGCCTGGTCGCCGGAGCGCGTCGCGCCGGGGCTGCGCAGGATGGCGCCGAAGGTGCGGTGCAGGATCGGGTCGCGCGGCATGGCGCCGAGCAGATCCTGGTGGCGCATGGTCTCGACGGGACCGACGGACTTGGCGTTGTGATGGAACCAGCCCACGCCGTCGGCGAGGTCGCGCAGCACGGTATCGGGTTCGACGACGGTGGGCGCGACCTGTTTGGACGGCTGGCGGCGGTCGAGGAGGACGTCGCTGCTCTCGATCGACGGCAAGGCGGTGGGCGCGGTGCGCCAGAGTTCGAAGCTCGCGGTGGCGGCGACGGGTTCGGGCGAAGCGATCTCGACGTGGGCGGACGGATGGTGGGCGTCGACCCAGAGCTTCACGCGCACGGTGCCGGCTTGGAGCGTGAGTTCACCGCGCGCGGGATCGAGGATCTGCTGGAAAGAGCCGGGCGTGGCGGCGAGGGCGGGAGCGAGCCGGACGCGGACCAGGCCGAGTTTCGCGAGCCGGGAATTGTCCTCCCAGGCGTCGGATTTGCCGACGTAGAAGAGCAGATCGCCGGACGGATCGACCCAGGCGTTGAGGGCGATGTCGCCGTTGCCGAGGGGCATGGAGCCGCGGGCGTCGGTGCTCGGCGTGTCCCAGACGACGCGCGGCGGGCGGGCGGCGAAGACGGGCTGCAGCGCCTCGAACCAGCGGTCGGCCATTTTGGCGGCGCCGGTGGCGTTGGGGTGGACGAGGTCGGCGATAGTGTCGGAGCGCCAGTCGAAGCCGGTGGCGTGATCGACGAGGTGGACGGGCTGCGCGGGCGTGTGGAGTTTTGCCGCGAGGCGGGCGAGGGCGGCGTTGAACTCCGGGAGGTAGGAGTATTTCGGGAGTTTGCCGGCGGGGATCACCTGCGCGAGCAGCACGATCACGCGGGGATTGGCGGCGCGGAAGGCGGTGATGAGTTGTTCCGTCGCGGCGAGCATGCCGGGCACCGGACGCTCGGTGTCGAAGTGGTTGTGGCCGGCGTGGAGGAGGACGAGGTCGGCGGGCGTGGCGGCGAAGTTCGACGGGACGTGGCCGGCGAGAAACTCGACGTTCTTCCCGCCGTAGCCCTCGTGGCGCAGGTCGGCGGGGCCGCGGGAGCCGACGAAGGAAAACGCGACGCCGGCGGCGCGGAGTTTCGCGGCGAGCAGCGGGCGGTAGTTGGCAAACGTCGCGCCGCCCTCGGTGATGGAGTCGCCCACGGGCATGATGCGCCAGACGTGCGGAGGGACCTCGGCGGCCGCGACGCGGACCAGCAGGAGTGCGAGCAGGGCGACGAGGCGGACGAGGTGCAGGCGTGGCCTCATCGTGCGGCGAGCGGCAGGGCGGCGATCTCCTCGGCGCCGAGGGCGCGGTTGTAGATGCGGACATCGGCCAGCGTGCCGGAGAAATTCCGGAAACGTTGGGCCTTGGCGGGCGGCGCGGCGGTGGCGAGCGTGACGTCGCCGACCGCATCGTAGAGCCCGCTGTTGGCGCCGAGCCGGCCGGGCGCGGTGGTGTCCTGCGGAGTGTGGGTGAGGCCCGCGACGCGTTGTTGGAGCACGCCGTCGAGGTAAACGGACGCGGTGCCGCGGTCGAACACGCAGGTCACGCGCGCGGCGGTGCCGGGGCGCAGCGCCGCGCGCGCGACGACATCGCGGTGGTCGGCCTGACTGCCGAGGCGGAAGAACGCGCGGCCGTCTTCAGCGAGGCCGACGGCCCAGCCGGCGGTGCCGGTCTTGGGCTGGCGCGCGACCGGAAACGTGGCGGCGAGCTTCTCGGGCTGCACGACGAACGTGACGGTCATGCGCTCGCCGAGACCGCAGTTGCGGCCGAAGAAGTAGAATTTCTCGTCGCCGGAGAACGCGATCGGCTCGCGCGCGGCGAGGTGCCAGATGGGGTCGCCTTCGCGGTAGGCGAACGAGCGCGACGGGCGCGGCTCCCGGCCCGGGAGCGGCGGCTTCATGAACTGCACTTCGTCGACTTCGAGCCAATCGCCGGCGCCGGCCTCGGACACGATGGCGACGGTCACGCCGTGATTCGCGACGGGGATGTGCGGCAGGCGCAGCTCGGTCCACGACTCCGCCACGGGAATGTCGAGCGTGAGGGCGGCGCCGCCGTGATCGGAGACGCGGAGTTGCGCGACGCGGTGGTGGCCGGCGCGGCGCACGCGGGCGCGCAGTTCGTAGTCGCCGTTGCGGATGAAGTGGAGGGTCTGCGTCGTCGTGACTGCGTAGGGGCGGTCGTGGGCGTGGCGGAGCTTGAAGTCGCCCTGTGCGGCGCCGCCGCGGACGACCTGACTGGCGGCGGCGTCGCCGGTTTCCTGCCATGCGATCGGGCGCTGGAGGTCGGTCTTGTCCTGATTGTATTCGAAGCCGCCGTTGCCGAGCAGCGGAGCGCCCGGGTAATCGCGGGCGTAGAAGCGGAAGTAATCGAAGCGCGTCTCGCCGGGCAGTTTGTCGATGTCGACTTTGCCGACGCCGTTGAGCGCGGTCAGCCAGACGTTCTGCTGGGCGACGAGGTCGGGAAAATCGGCGCGGGCGACGACCTTGCCGTGATCGTAGAACACGACGCCGTCGGGCGTGTATTCGTAGGCATCGATCCACCAGCGGTCGGGCGGGAGCTGGAGCGGCACGTGGCCGCGGTGCGGCCAGGCGAGCTCGAGGTAGCCCTTGGTCGAGACGTCGACGTAGAGGTTGTTGCACGCGATGCGCTGCATCGAATCGATCTCGTGGGAGTCGATCTCGAAGATGGAGTTGTTCTCCGGTCCGCCCATGCCGCGCTGCCAGAACGCGGTGTGCACGCCGCGACCGGCCATGAAGGGCTGCGAACGGCACTCGTAATAGCCGTAGCCGAAGCGATGGCGGCTGATGACGCCGCCGCCGGTGTGGGCGGGCTTGCCGTCGACCACCTCGTGTTTCGCCGTGACGATGAGGTGGCCGTCGGCGACGCGGACGTTGCGCGCGAGGTTGAGGCCATCGATGCCGGTGCCGGTGCGCGGGCCGGTGCGGAAGAGCCAGTCGCGCTCGTTGACGCGGTCACCGTCGAACTCGTCGGCGTAGAGCAGTTCGTAGTCGGCGGACGGCGGAGCGGCACCGGCCGAGGCGAGGAGGGCGGCGCCGAAGCAGAGTGCGCGTGCCGTCGAAAGGGAGACGGAGCCGGGGAGCAGCATCAGGGTAAACGGAGACGGAAGGATCGGGCGGCGCGAAACGCAGGGCAAAGTTGCCTGCGGTGAAACCGTTCACTCCCGGGAACGGCCACGCGGGAGTCAGCGGGTCGGCGCGGAGGCGGCTGCGGGCCGGGGCGGGAGGTGGACGTTGTAGGACGTGAGGCCGTCTTTGCGGTAGCCGTCGGTGGCGCCGAAGAGGGCGATGGGCTGGCCGGTGGCGTCGAAGAGCAGGGCGGGGCGTTCGATCTGCGTCTGGCTCGCGGAGCCGTCGGCCCAGGTGAATTTGGCGCCGAGGACGTTGGCGTGGTCGGCGGCGCGCCAGCGCAGGCCGTCGTCGGATTGAAACAGAGCGAGGCCGCCTTTGGCGCCGGTGAACTGCCCGACGACATCGCGGGCGACGGCGTAGTAGCGCTGGCCGTCGCGGGCGCTGAACCAGACAAACGGGTCCTCGGCGATCATCCAGTGCGCCGCGGCGCCGGGGGACTCCGGCTCGAAGATGCGGCCGGGCGTCTTCACATACGGACCCTCGGGCGCGGCGGCGAGCGCGGCGCCGAAGCGGACGTTTCCGCCCATGGGTTTGCCGGCGATGATCTGGACGGCTTTGTAGAGGAGCAGAATGCCGCCGTCGGGCCGGACGGCGGCGGCGGGATTCGTGACGCACAACGAATCGAATGCGGTGGGATCGGGGCTGACGTCGACGATCGGCTGATCGAAGCGCTGCCACGGGCCGGCGGGCGAGGCGGCGACGGCGACGCCCACGCGCTGGTGGTTGCGGTGGAGCGGGTAGTCTTTCCCGTCGCCGTGGTTGCCCATGTAGAAGAGGTAGAATTTGCCGTTGGGGTGGCGGAGGACGTTGGGGTTGTGGGTGACGTCGGCGTCCCAGAATTTTTTGCCCGTGGCGGGATTCACGCCGCGTTTCGGCAGGGCGACGTGGACGAACCGGTAGGGGCCGAGCGGCTGGTCGGCGACGGCGTAGGCGATTTCGGAGTGCAGGGCCCAGCCGGGGGCGAAGCCGACGGCGGCGGGCCAGCGCGAGTAGAGCAGGTGGTATTTGCCGTCGTCGCCGCGGATCGGGGCGCCGCACCAGATGTGCCACGCGGGATCGGAGAAACGGGCGGCGAGCGGGGCGGGTTGGAGGCGCGCGCCGAGGTCGAGAGTTGGCGCTGCGGCGGCAAGCAGCGTGGCGGACGTAAGGAGAGGCGCGCAGAACAGCGCGCGGAGCAGAACGATGACGTGTTTCAAGGCAGGGAGTTTTTCCGCGGGGCGGTCGGCGGGGGCCGGGGGCAGGCCTATTTCACCTTCCAGATCTGCACCTCGTCGATCCATACGGTGCTGGAAACGAGGAAGCTGAACCAGCGCTTCATCGGGTGGGCGAAGCCGGCGGAGCGGTGGCGGGCGAGGAGCCGGCCGTCGAGGCTGAGGCGCATTTCGTCGCCTTCGGTCACGAGGACGAGTTCATGCCACGCGGTGTCGGCTTTCCACGGGACGGTGTGCTGCTTTGTCTTGAGCAGCGCGTCGAGGTCGGCGGGCAGCTGTTCCTTGCGATCGAGGTAGGTCTGGCGGCGCTGGCGGATGCCGAGGTCCATGACGCCGGTCTTGTGGTCGATCAGCGTGAGGCCGGTCGCGGACAGAATGGCGTAGCCGAGATGGCCGGCGTGGACGCCTTTGGTCTCGCGATCGACGAAGCCGAGTTGGAGCGACTCGCCCGGGTTGAGGCCGGGAAATCGGAAGCGGACGATGGCGCCGCCGTCGGTGAAGCCGGCCTCGTGGTGAATGTGGGCGGCGTGTCCGGCTGCCTTGGTGGCGCTGGCGATTTTGAGGATGCCGGCGTCGAGGTCGGCCTGCTTGAGCTGAGGCACGCGGTCGGCGGTGGCGCTGTTCCAGCCGTTGCCGATGGCTTTGGCGCCGGTGCCCGTCTCTTCGCGCTCGAAGGCGTCGTGGAACACGAGCGTCGCGCGGCTGCGCAGCCAGGCGGCGTCGGAGTCGGCGGCGGCGTGGGCCGGGGTGGCGGGTGCGGAGGCGGACGGGGATTCGGCTGCGTGCAGTCCGAGGCCGAGCGAGCCGGCCAGTGCGGCGACGGTCACCCGCAGGGGAGCGAGGTGCGGCGCGCGGCGGAGCATCGGCGGGGGATCAGAAGAGGACGTTGAGCGTGAGCGAGGATTTGCGCGGCGTGTATTGCTCGCGGAAATACCGGACGACGCCGTTGGTGCCGCGCGGCAGGGCGAGGAGCTTCTGCCGGTCG
>JACCED010514211.1_pt1 | contig 10033 bp, 8 predicted proteins | sample 7455021 | NCBI WGS metagenome assembly JACCED01 (sample SAMN15323456, study PRJNA562643) | freshwater metagenome | isolation source: river surface water | place: USA:Blue River Watershed | collected 2017-08-19 | reverse complement strand
ATGATGCATTTGATAAGGCCTATGGTTTTAAGCAAAAGATTTGGGTTACAAATGCTGCAGAGCGTGGAACAAATACTGTATCTATGCAAGCAGGAGAAGAATCAGGTGGCGTTGCTTCACTGACCTATATGGCAACCCACATAGCTCTGCTTCGCTTATACGAATCTCTCGGGTGCATTAAAGAATTAAATTCATCAATAGATGCTGCGGCTGTTGCAATTGATGATATTTATTCACGTAAAGACTCTTGGCTCCCTGATTTAATCAATCACATCAAATCACCAGCGGGCTCTTATTACATAGCACCCGCTGATCGATTCTGTTCAGCCCAGCAGAGTGCATTGATGATGCGCGAATCTCCACGCCTTCCATCTGTCCCTTGCGAAACAGGCGACTGGAGTCACATCGATGTCTATCTGACAAAGACTCTCGATTATCGAGCAATTTTATTTCCTGGCTCACAGTGGGAAGACCAACTCTTTAAGTGGACACAGGAACGTGAGTCAAAGGTGATAACAATTGGTTTTGATCACCCACACGCCACAAAATCATTTCGTTACAAAAATGATTCTGATCCGCTAGTCCGTCTACTTGCTGAAACAACTTTTGCCGAGATTCTGGCCCAGCACTTATGGGTTACAGCTTGATCATGTACTGCACGTAATCATTATTTTTAGTAATTGAGTCATACAAAATACGAGCTGTGGCATTGCCTGCCTTAGTCTGCCAATACATGCATCCAGCGCCAACAGCGATTGCATGTTCTTTTACATGTTCAATCAATGCTCTGCCAACACCTTTGCCACGCGCTTCGGGCAATGTAAAGAGATCTTCTAAGTACATCTCCCCCACTTCTTCCCACGTTGATTGGCGCAACATGGCGTGCGCAAAACCAAGGATTTTTCCATCTTCTTCTGCAACAAATCCTGTGAATACATGGTTGGGATCAAAGAAACGTTCCCACGTCAGATCCGTTGTTTCATCTGGAACAGACGTTTCGTAAAAAACTAAATATGCCTGCCACAGTGGATCCCACTGCTGTCTATCTGATTTTTCTATATTACGAATTCTCACGAGGTGGTTTTTTCTTAAAGAGTTTGCGCGGATCAGCTTTTCTAGCTTCCGTGCGGGCGCGTTCTAGGAAACGTTGAGCCCAGACAAATTCACCAGCTAGAACCAATAATCCTGCAAAGACGAAAGGAAGAGTAAAGGGACCGGGAAGGACGATAAGCAACCCACCGATAATTAAGAGGGTTCCACCCACTACAAGAGTGATTACTTGACGCACAGGCTTTGGAACGCCCTTCCAAGCCTTTCGGATTTCCATATGTCTATTCTATTTGTAGAAAGGCGTTGGTGCTAATAGTTTTGCCTTATGACACGGGTGGCTGCTTGCCAGATCTCTTTGGATATTGAAAATCCTGCACAAAATTTTGCACGAGCCAATAAAGCTATTGCCGATGCAATCGTGCAGGGTGCTCAAATTATTGTTTTACCTGAGTTAACAAACTCTGGGTATGCCTTTACCTCGGTGGCTGAAGTTCAAGAGCGCAGCACAACCCTTGATGGCGAATTGATAAGTCACTGGAAAGAAATTGCACATCAGAGTGATGTCGTGATTGTTGCTGGCTTGGCGCTCTCGGTCGATTCACGTTTATACAACGCATCTGTTGTCATCGATAAATCAGGCTTACTGGGCTGGTATTCAAAGGTGCATCTCTTTGGCGATGAGCATCAATTTTTCAAAGCTGGGGATAAACCACCACTTGTTGTCAATACATCTCACGGTCGCATCGCAACTATGGTCTGTTATGACGTTGAATTTCCTGAGTGGGTACGCCTTGCAATGCTCGATCGTGCGGTGTTGCTAGCAATACCAACTAATTGGCCCAACCTAGGCCAACTAATTCATGGAACTCCCATGGAGGCAGTGCGCGTACAAGCAGCAGCCTCTGTAAATAAAATGGTTGCAGTCGCGGCAGATCGCTCAGGGGCCGAACGCGGACACTCTTGGGTTTCATCATCTGTCATCACGGATTTTGAAGGAAACATCAAAGCAATTGCTCACCGCGAATCCGAGGATGACATACAAATACTAGTCGCAGATGTTGAACTGCCGACGGATACATCGATTACTCCAAAAAATGATGTGCGCAAAGATCGCAAACCAGATTTATACAACGGAATCCTGAAGTACTAAGTACATGCGCGAAGTAATTACTCATATTAATAAGGTAGCGGATTCACCGGCTCGAGTATTGCCGCCGGAGCGCACTCCACTTCGTATTGCTGCTATTCAAGAACCGTGGCACGGCAGCGTTGAAAAACAGAAGTCAGAAATAACTGCGGCGGTGCAAGCTGCCAGTGAGTTCTCCCCTGACTTAATAGTTCTGACCGAATTATCTTTATACCCTTATGCGTGCACTCGACCTGATGCGCAGGCTGATTTCGTGCCTGAGAAATTAGATGGCATGAGCGTTTTATTTGCCCAAGAAATCGCGCGGGCATCCGGTGCGCACGTTGTGATTTCTTTGTATGAGAATGCGGGAGATAAGAAATACAACACTGCAGTTACCGTGGCGCCGAGTGGTGAAATTGTTCTAAAGACTCGCAAAACACACATTCCTGTAACCGCTGGATATTACGAAGATAAATACTTCGAGCAAGGCGACTCATCTCCTGCTGTTGTTGCAATTAAGGATGCTGCAGTTGGAACGCCGACTTGTTGGGATCAATGGTTTCCAGAACTTGCGCGCGAATACGGTTTATTGGAAGCAGATTTGCTCTGCTATCCAACAGCAATTGGATCTGAACCTGATCATCCTGACTTTGATACTGAGCCGTTGTGGCGACAGATGATGGCGGCTCACGGAATTGCCAATGGTTTATTCATTGCAGCTGTAAACCGCACAGGAACGGAAGACGGCATCACTTTCTACGGTTCTTCTTTCATTAGTGATCCATATGGTCGAGTTTTGGCGCGTGCAGGCCAAGAAGGTTCTGCAGTGCTTGTGGCGGATTTGGACCTAGACCAAAAGAGAGATTGGCTTACACTCTTCCCATTCTTTAGTACTCGTCGACCATCAATGTATAAAAACATAAACAAGTAAGGACATCTCATGACACGTACGCTCTTTACTAACGCAACCTTCTGGCCAGGACAGGTCAGAGCGAAAACTTTTAATGCAATGTTGGTCGATGATCAAAAGATTGTTGCAACAGGTGATGAGGCGCTAAATACTGCGCATGACGCCACAATAGATCTTGGCGGAGCATTTGTTACTCCATCATTTGGAGATGGTCACTGTCACCCAATCTTTGGTGGTCGCCAACACTTTGGTCCACAAGTAACAGATATTCAAAGTGTCGATGAAATTCTTGCGGAAGTAAAAAGATTCGCAGCGGCTAATCCAGATTTACCGTGGATTATTGGTGGCACATATGATCCTGCTCTTTTACCTAAAGGAAACTTTGATGCAAAGTTATTAGATAGCGTCTGTCCAGATCGCCCAGTTGTATTAAACGCAATTGATTACCACACCATTTGGGTTAACACTGCAGCCCTTAAAGCTGCAGGAGTGGATGCAAATACTCCTGACTTAGAAATCGGAACAATTGTGCGCCGCGAAGATGGTTCTCCAATGGGCACAATGCGCGAATGGGATGCAGTTAATTTAATTATGGATCACGCACCAAAGCCATCACTAGAGCGCGAAATTGAAGCGATTAAATATTCATGCCAGCGTTATGCAAAATCTGGAATCACATGGTGGCAAGACGCCTGGGTAGATCCCGGCATGGCTGAGGCGTATTTGGCAGCCGAAGAACGTGGAGTGCTGTCACAAGGTGTTAACTTGGCATTTCGCGCAGATCCGCGCACGTGGGAAAAAGATATGTCTTATTTTATTGAGATGCGCAAGAAGATTGAATCATCTTCTAAGAATAAGAACCTGACTGCCGTAACAATTAAATACTTTGCAGATGGCGTAATCGAAGGTGGAACAGCTGCAATGCTCGAACCTTATTCAGATGATCCTTGCAGCCATGGAATGCCTGTGTGGCAGTGGCCTGAACTTTCGCGCGCTGTTGCTGCATTTGATAAAGCAGGATTTCAAACACATATTCACGCTATAGGTGATGCTGGTATCCGTGCAGCACTTGATGCAATCGAAGGTGCACAGAAAGCGAATCCTGCATGGGATCGTCGTCCAACAATTGTGCACGTTCAACTATTAGATGCAGCAGATTTTCATCGCTTCCGTGACCTAGGTGTAATTGCAAACTTTGGTCCGCTGTGGTGTCGTCAAGATCCAATGCAAGCAATTTCATCTGCGCCACGCATTGGTCCAGAGCGCACAGGTCGACAGTATCAATTGCGTTCACTCATTGATGATGGTGTGCGCGTTGCATTCGGCAGCGACTGGCCGGTGACATCAGAAGTTGTTTTAGAAGGCTTGCCTGTATCTGTTCACAGACAAACTCCTGAGCGCTCTCCTGAGGGTGGATGGATTCCACATGAGAAAATCACAATGCCGGAAGCGTTTGCTTGTTACACAAGTGAAGTCGCTTACCAAGCATTTGGTGAAAATATCTGGGGAACATTAGCTCCCGGATTTAACGCAGATTTTGTTGTGTTACCTAAGAATCCATTTGAGATTGATCCGCATGCAGTTAGTGATATGGAAGTTCTATTTACTTATAGAAACGGAGAAGCCATTTACTCCGCTAAGTAGCGAGGTAAATGGCTTCTACCGTTTTATTTAATTAGTGCTTTGTTAAGTTTCCTTCTGCTGCAGCCATTGCTGCTTCCTTTTTGAGGTCAATTCCCTTAGCAAGGATTAAGTACACAATTGCACTAACTGGCAGACCCACGAAGAGTGAGTAATCCACACTTCCTAAACTCTTAGCAATTGGTCCTACGTAAGGTGTTGTCACGAAGAATGGAATCATCGACAGGAAGCCAACGATGTATGCAGTGTTTCCACGCCATCCCCAACGTCCATAGATACCGTCCTTCTTGAAGATTTCTCCAATTACATAAACGCCCTTGCGGACGAAGAAGTAATCCACCAAGTTAACAGCAGTCCATGGCGTGAAGAGGTATGCCAAGAAGACGAGTGCGTTGCCGTAGAAGCTATTGAAGCGATCTTCTCCAACGAACTGAGCAATACCCCAAACTGTTAAGCCCATAATAAGAAGAGCAATTAAACGCGCCTTCTTAGTTGGGTTTACACGCTTGATTGAATCTGCCATAGAAATAAGTGTGAGAGATCCACCGTATGCGTTAACTGACATAACAACTAGAAGACCGGCTAAGAGAACAATAAGAAGGACTGTTCCAAAACCACTGAAGATCGAATCTCCTACTGCTTTAAATGCTGCAACTGGTGCGAGCTCTCCATCAGGACCTGATGCAAATGCACCAAGACCAAACACCCACACACCAGAAAGTGCACTCGCTAAATAAGTTGCCTTAAATGTTGAGCGAACACCTTCAGTTGCTGGAAGGTAACGTGAGTAATCTGAAACATATGGAGCCCAACCAAGTTGGAATCCAGCGATAATCACGAAAGCTGTCATGAATGGCGCCAATTGGAAGTTACCAAGATCGAAGGCACCCTCTGGGAATGATCCTCGAAGTACTACTCCGATAGTCATAACACCTAGTGTGATAATTGAAGGCCAAAAGAGAATTCTGTTAATGAAGTGGATTTGGCTATAACCATAAATCGCAATAACTGTTGCGATAACGGCTGCTATAAAAAACCCAACTTCTGATGGAATCTTAAAGATTTCATTCATAGCCGCACCAGATAAAATTGCATCGGATGTGTTGTAAGTAATGTAATTAACAAGGGCGAAAATCCACACTGTAAATGCAGCGCCAATGTAGCCAAACTGGGCACGAGACTGCACTAGCTGCGGAAGTCCTAGTTGCGGTCCCTGTGCTGAGTGAAATGCCATGAAGAAGGTTCCAAAGAGTGAACCGAGTACAACTGCGATGAAAGTCCAAATGAGATTTCCACCCAATGAGAGTGCAACCACACCAGTAGCCATCGCTACAAGGTTTACGTTTCCTACGAACCAGACGTTTCCTAAATCTCGGGATTTTCCAAAGCGTTCTGAGTGAGGAATGAAGTCAACGCTTCGCGTTTCTACTTGGGAAGGTGCCAATGCTTTATCTGACGAGCTCATTGATTCTCCTTATAGGTACCCGGAAAACATCCGGACATAAAGAAAATGGTAGAACTCAAAATGGGCTATGTCTTGAATACTGGCGAGTTTTTTTACCTAATTTGAGCGTGGGTGCAAATTATTTTGCTGCAAATGCGCTGATTAATTCATACATCGCATGCGATGCCGCGATGCCAGTGATCTGGGCGTGATCATAGGCTGGAGCAACCTCAACAATGTCGGCACCAACAACATTCATGCCTGCTGTTGCACGCAATACAGATAACAACTCACGACTTGTTAATCCCCCCGCCTCTGGTGTTCCAGTGCCTGGTGCATGTGCAGGATCAAGTACATCTATATCAATACTTATATACATTGGTCGTTTTCCAACGCGTGCTTTCATTTTTTCAATTGCTGCACCAACTCCAAGGTCTTGGAATTCAACGCTAGAGAAAATCTGGAAACCAAGTGCTTTGTCCTCGGTTAAATCCTTTGCGGCATATAAGGGTCCGCGAATACCAATATGCATGCAACCTTCTGGATCCAACAAACCTTCTTCACTTGCACGTCTAAATGTTGTGCCGTGTGTGTAATCGGCGCCGAAATATGAATCCCACGTATCTAAATGTGCATCAAAGTGCACAACGCTAATTGGTCCGTGATTTGCTTTGAGTGAGCGCAAGATTGGCAGAGTAATCGTGTGATCTCCCCCGATTGTCACAATCTTCTTTGCGCGCTCTGCAAGCTGGTCATAGTTTTTATGAATACTTGAAATCGCTTCTTCAATATTAAATGGGTTGGCTGCGAAATCGCCTGCATCAACAACTTGTTGAGTAGCAAAGGGTGAAACATTTGTCTCCGGGTTATATGGACGCAATAGTCGTGAAGCTTCGCGCACATGGCTAGGACCAAATCGTGCACCCGGACGATATGAAACTCCTGAATCAAATGGCACTCCAACAATTGCTACATCAACATCTGTCACTTCATTGATTTGTGGCAATAAAGCAAAGGTTGCGATTCCCCCATAGCGAGGCATCTGTGTTGCGTCCACTTGGCCAACAATTTTGCCCGAATTTACGCGAGGAGTTTTATTTTCGCTCATCACGCAAGAGTACTCGCTACTTTTTCCTATCTTCCATCTAGCGCTTATACCTATTTACTGTAAGTATTTGCCTTCCAAGCCCACCCCACGCGGGCTAACAAGGAGGATGAATGAGACGCTCTAGAACACTCGTATCTCTCATTGCCCTGAGCTTTGTTCTCAGTGCATGCGGTAGCTCGAGTTCTGACAGTGGTTCAGATTCAAGCGCACAAGGTCAAGAAGGTGTTCTTGCGCCTTATGACGCATCAAAAGCTGGTGGAACACTAACTCTGGTTGCAAAAGGTGCAGCTGGAACATTAGATCCACACATTAACTACACACTTCAATTCTGGCAGCTATACCAGGCTACATACGATGGTTTGCTTGCATTTAGAAAAGTAGATGGTCCTAAGTCATTCGAAACAGTTCCGGATTTAGCAGAAGCACTTCCAGAACTCAGTGATGGTGGAAAGACTCTTACATTTACATTGCGTAAGGGAATTAAATTCTCAGATGGCCGTGAAGTTACTGTCAATGATGTTAAGGCATCATTTGAGCGTATCTTCAAGGTGTCATCACCAACAGCCGGTGGTTTCTATAACGGAATCGTTGGAGCTGATGCATGTTTGGCAAAGCCAGCAACTTGTAAGTTGGATCAAGGCGTAATTGTTGATCCAGCAACTAACAAGATTGAAATTAAATTGACTGCACCAGATGCAACAATAAACTACAAGCTATCTCTGCCACACGCAGTTATTCTTCCTGCTGATGCACCATCTAAGGATGCGGGTACAACTCCAATTCCTACAACAGGTCCTTACATGTTTGCTTCATATGATCCAAACAAGGAACTTAAGATGGTTCGTAATCCAAACTTCCAAGAGTGGAACCGCGAAGCGCAACCAGCTGGTTACCCAGATGAAATCGTTTACCAATTCGGTCTTACAGCTGAAGCACAAGTAAACGCAATCAAGAATGGCCAGGCTGACTGGATGCTCGATCCAATTCCTGCAGATCGTCTCTCAGAAATTGGAACTGAACTTCCAAACCAGATCAATGTTCATACATTGACAGCTATGTGGTACTTGCCAATGAACACAAACTTGGCACCATTTAATAACGTCAAAGCACGTCAAGCTGTGAACTACGCAATTGACCGCAATGCAATGGTAAAGATCTTCGGTGGAGAACAACTTGCAACACCTGCATGTACGTTCTTGCCACCAGGATTCCCAGGGCACAAGGACTTCTGCCAATACACAGCAGGTGCTTCCGTTGAATCTCCTGCACAAAGTTGGGCTGCGCCAGATATCGAAAAGGCGAAGCAACTAGTTAAGGAGTCAGGAACAGCTGGCCAGAAAGTTGGCATCGTTGTATCTGATGACGAAGTGAATAAGCAGATGGGTGAATATCTCCAGAGCGTCCTAAACCAAATCGGTTACAAGGCAACTTTGAAGCCAATCTCATCAAACATTCAATTCACTTACATTCAGAACACAAAGAACAAGGTTCAAATCTCGGTAACACAGTGGTACCAAGATTTCCCTGCAGCGATGGACTTCTTGTACATCTTGCTCGGTTGTGAATCATTTACACCTGGTTCAGATTCATCAATTAACATGGCTGGTTATTGCAACAAAGCACTTAACAAGCGCATGATCGATGCAATGGATCTAGGCGTAACAGATCAAGCAGCAGCTGATAAAGAGTGGGGCGAAATTGATCAAGCGATCATGGCCGAAGCTCCTGTGGCTGTTGCATTTACACCAAAGCAGATTGACTTCTTGTCTGCTCGTGTAAAGAACTACAACTTCTCTAAGCAGTTCTACATGTTGGTTAGCCAACTGCAGGTGAAGTAACTACATGACTACGCACGAACCAGCGTTCGATCTCTCTTCGGAGAGTCCGGGCAAAATTGCCCTCCGAACGCTGGTTCGTGATCGTAGATCGTGGATTGCTTCATCGATGTTGCTTGTCGTTGTTGCACTCACACTCTCTGCTCCGCTTTACGCATCACTTATTTCAAAGACAGACCCATTTGTTTCAACAATTAACGGAACCGTCGTATTAGATGGCGTAGAAGTTCAAGTTTTGCAGCAATCCACTGAAGGTCTCAAACTTGGTGTTAATCCCATTGGACCTACGTGGAAGATCGGCCCTTACTTTTTAGGTGCAGACAATCAAGGCCGCGATGTGGCTGCACGTTTGTTATATGGCGGCACAAATACTTTATTAATTGGTTTTTCAGCAGCCGCACTCACACTCATTGTTGCAACTCTTGTCGGTGTAATCGCGGGCTATTCAGGAAGAATTATTGACTCTGTTATCTCTCGAATTTTAGATGTTATCTGGGCCTTCCCTGTTTATCTTCTATCTATCTCCCTCTCTGTTGTGCTCTTAACCAGCGGATTTAAATGGGGGCCGCTCTCTCTAGAAGCAGGTTCGCTCTATTTACCAATATTTATTATCGGTCTTGTGTATGTGCCATACGTTGCACGCCCAATTCGCGGACAAGTACTTGCACTGCGCGAACGCGAATTCGTAAAAGCTGCAATTGGTGGAGGCGCGAAAAACTCCACAATTATCTTCCGTGAAATCTTGCCTAACGTAATTCCCAGCGTTTTAGTATTTATTCCTCTGATGGTTTCTCTCGCAATGCTTACTGAGTCAGCGCTCTCATTCTTATCTATTGGTGTTCAGCCACCGGATGCATCGTGGGGCACAATTATTAAAGATGGACTAGGACTTCTGTATACGAGACCAATCGTTGCT
>JACCED012160556.1_pt1 | contig 10036 bp, 15 predicted proteins | sample 7455021 | NCBI WGS metagenome assembly JACCED01 (sample SAMN15323456, study PRJNA562643) | freshwater metagenome | isolation source: river surface water | place: USA:Blue River Watershed | collected 2017-08-19 | reverse complement strand
TTTGCGTGGGCTCTTACCAAACAACTTCTCAACTGCTTCTTGTACTTTAGGCATACGTGTTTGTCCACCGACAAGTATAACTTCGTCGATATCATTGGCGCTTACGCCTGCATCTTTCATAGCAACTTTACACGGCTCAATGCTTCGCTGGATTAGATCTTCAACCATAGCTTCAAACTTAGCACGAGTTAGTTTAACGTTCATGTGCTTAGGACCGTTTGCATCTGCTGTAATGTATGGCAAGTTGACATCTGTTTGTGCAGAGCTTGAAAGCTCAATCTTGGCGTTCTCAGCAGCTTCCTTTAGGCGCTGTAGAGCCAGCATATCTTTCTTAAGATCAATACCGCTGTCCTTCTTGAACTCATCAACTAAAAAGTCCATGATGCGTTGGTCGAAGTCTTCACCACCAAGGAAAGTATCACCGTTAGTTGAAAGCACTTCAATTTGCTTGTCGTCGTCGACATTGGCAATTTCAATAATGCTAATATCAAATGTTCCGCCGCCGAGATCGTAAACAGCAACTTTGCGATCTTTCTTGTCAGCTTTATCGACACCGTAGGCGAGTGCGGCCGCAGTTGGTTCGTTGATAATACGCAATACTTCAAGGCCTGCAATCTTACCTGCATCCTTAGTAGCTTGGCGTTGGCTGTCGTTAAAGTACGCAGGAACTGTGATAACAGCTTGTGTAACTGTAGTACCAAGATAGTCTTCTGCGGTTTTCTTCATCTTGCGAAGAACTTCCGCACTAATTTGTGGAGGTGCAAGATCTTTATTTTGTGCTCTTACCCAAGCATCACCGTTTTCAGCTTCGATGATTTCGTAAGGCATTAGATCAATATCTTTTTGTACCGCATCTTCCTTGAACTTGCGTCCGATTAGACGTTTGGCGGCATAGATTGTGTTTTTGGGGTTTGTTACTGCTTGACGTTTTGCGCTTGCTCCAACGAGAATTTCATCGTTAGCATAGGCAATGATTGAGGGTGTTGTACGTGCGCCTTCTGAGTTTTCAATAACTTTAGTAGAACCGTTTTCTACAATGGCTACACACGAATTTGTTGTACCGAGATCGATACCGATGACTTTGCTCATATTGTTATCTCCTTAATTAAGCAAGAATATTTTGGGCAACTGCCCGTTGTAAAACCCGAAGCGTCTTACAAATTTATTTATCTCAGAAATATATCGTTTACCTGTCTGTTGACACGAATAAACGTAGTACACTTTGAAAGTTGTTTTAGATTAGATGCACCTACATAAGTACAGGTACTACGAATTCCGCCGAGTAGATCTAAAACAGTGTTTTTTACAGAACCCTTATAAGGTATAGTAACTGTGCGACCTTCACTGCTACGATAGTTAGCTACACCGCCGTGGTGTTTGTTCATAGCAGTATCTGAGCTCATACCGTAGAATGTAACTTTACCATCTTTGACTTCACCGCCACCTTCGTCGTGTCCAGCTAACATACCACCGAGCATGACAAAGTCTGCGCCTGCACCGAATGCCTTGCTAACATCGCCCGGACAGGTGCAGCCGCCATCGGCAATAATATGAGCACCGAGACCATGAGCAGCATCGGCACATTCGATGATAGCGGACAGTTGAGGATATCCTACTCCGGTCTGGATGCGAGTAGTACACACACTACCAGGACCAATACCAACTTTAACAATATCTGCTCCACGTAAGATCAACTCCTGTGTCATGTCTGCTGTAACTACGTTACCTGCAATAATTGTATGTGTTGGATATCTTTCTCGAGCTTTGGCAACAAAATCACCAAAGTGGTCGCTATAACCGTTAGCCACATCAATACAGATAAAATTAATGTTAGAAAAAACATTTAAGATTTGTTGCAGTTTTGTCCAGTCTTTGTCACTGGTTCCTGTACTGACTGCACAACTTGATTCAAATATTAATTCTTGATTATTAATAAAAGATTCTAAATCGTAGCTTTTAACTAAGCAAGTAAACATATTATGCTCGTGTAAGGATGCTGCCATGTTAAAAGTGCCGACACCGTCCATGTTAGCAGCCATAACAGGAACTCCTGTCCATTCTAAACCACTGTGTTTAAATTTGTATGTACGATTTAGATCAACTTCTTTACGACTTGCAAGAGTACTGCGTTTAGGTCGAATTAGAACATCTTTAAAATCAAGTTTGATTTCGTCTTCGATTCTCATTTAGTCCACCATTCTTCGTAGGGAAACTCAATCCATACATCTTTTTCTGCCTTGTTAACAGTCATGCCAACAAAATCCATTTTTACTTCGCATTTACTGGCCACGTTATCAACAATAACTGCAAAACGCACATTATTATTCCAAACCCATTTCCAATCTTCGTCGTTAGGCAAACAGGACGATGGCCAGTCTTTCATAATCCAGTTAAATGTAGCGCCGGTATCGTTGATGTCGTCTACAATTAGTATGTTTTTAAAAGTGTTACCTTGGTCTAACAGATCCATAGCGGCTTCTAAAACTGCACCCACATCATCTTCTTTCTCGACAAATCGTTCCTGTTTAGGATAGCCGAGAGCGTCTTCGGCCATTCCGCAATCACTAACACATTCGCCCCCATCACGAAGACTTACTTGTAATGGCTTCATCGGGATATTCAAATAATGACTGATCATAACGGCCGGAACCAGGCCGCCTCGGCTGATACCTACAACATAGTCTGGTCGCCAATCGCTAATAGCAATTTGCCTACAGATATCATTAACATAGGATTTTAACTGTGCGTCAGTGATAATGTGTTTGTTCATTTGCTTAATGGAGTTAAAAGTTTACCGGTGTATGTTGAAGACATTCTCAATGTTTTATAAACATTTTGTACACCAACTGCTTGATTCCATGCATCCTCAAGAGCATGATGCTTTAGCACAGGAGGACGCTGAGGATCAATACCAATATCAAATAAGGTTCTGGTGCAACGAACTTGCCAGAAATTCCAAGGAACTGCTTTGCCTATTTTTTTGAAAATGTGTTCGCAGATTACAACGTCAAAGGCAGCACCGTGACTCCATACACGCTTGGCACCCCAGCAGAATTTGTACAGTTGATTCATAGCGTCGACAATGTCAATTCTTCCATTTGGGTCAAATGCTTCGTCTTGTGCTTCTTTGCTTTGATTAGCCCACCAAGCGATAGTGTCTTCGTTAGTTGCTAATCCAATTCGATCGCAACTGTCAAGGTCTACTTTTACGTAAAACTTGTCACATGTTGGATCTTTGTAATCATCCCCAAACGGATCAAATCTAATTGCTCCGATTGTAAGGATTGCGGCATCTGGGCTGGTAGCCAGAGTTTCTAAGTCGATCATAATATCAGTATTCATACTGCTATTATAAACTAATTAGAAACTATTGTCAATACATTTTCTTAGGTAATTGCTGTTCTCTGAGCTTTTTAGCCCAACGAGATTTAGCTGCCGCAGCCTTGCGCTTACGTGTAGTAGTAGGCTTTTCGTAAAATTCTTTCTTTTGGAGGTCTTTTAATTTGCCACCATCTTCGATTTTGTTTTTAAACTTTCGAAGGGCACGATTAACATCGTCTCCATCTTTTAAGAACACAGTCGAACCATAAAGCCTAATCACGTTATTGTCTTTCATTGTTTTCCTCTTCGTCGTCGTCTTCTTCGATGTCTTCATCTGACTTTAGGGCATCGAGAATCCAGTCTAAATTATAAATTCTATTTCTGCTAATCAAATTCCAAGGAGTAATTTCATCATTGGTCATGTAATAGGCATTTGGTTGCGCTAACATGAAACTGATAAAATTCTTTGTTATTTCATCGCAATTGTCAATATCTATAATAACAAAGTCAGCATTTTGAGATGCATTTAACATCCATGCAATATCTGCTTCCTCTGTATCATATACATATACATTTATGTCTTCAGGGCAAGTACTTAACAAAGTTTGAAATTGCATCTTAACTTTTGTACTTGGCTTGACTAACAAATATCCTGGGTTCAAATTGAACAGCGTATCAGGAGGTGTAATCAAATTAATTTTTCCGTAGTTCATAAATTCTTCTTGCAAAACTATCTAATTGTTCTTGACTGTATATACTGAACTTTGGACCTTTCTGTTGTATTCTTTTGACAAATTCTACAAACTCGGGATCTTCGTTCTCAGTTAATTCAAGTGTTTTGAACTCGTGTTCACTGTATTCTTTATATAGTCTATCAATTGGTCGTAGTTGATCTTTATTAGCGATTCTACTCCATAGTGTGTCTGTATTTTGTTCAGCGTTCTGAACATAAGTTACTTCTTCTCTTTGACTATTTGATGACCCTGTGTTTTGATCATGTAAGTCTTTTTTTTTGATTCTTCTGATAATTCTGGGAATATTGTATACCCATCTTCTTTTATCGGTTCGTCGACTGTTACATTAGTACTGTCTACTGTAGGTGCTGGGACAAATTCTACTACTGCCTCTACACTAATTTCTGGTTTCTTCTCTTCCGGTTTAGCTACTATTGGCGGCTCATGTTGCCAACCTTCTGGATACTTAAATCCTTGATTCAAATAGGGATGTGTATCTGGATGGTGAGGTGCCGGCTCTTCAGACTTGGGTGTTATTTCTTCGTAAGTTGGAAGAAAGTCGTCTTTTTCTTCTTCGGTAGGTTTTTCGCCAACATCTGCCACATAAGGATCTGGAGTACTTTCTTCTTGTAGTTTTTGTTCACGGGCCCACCCAAAGGTCATTTGAGCAGCTAACAACATAATAACAGCCAAAGGATCGAATACTGCCACAATTAAAATAATGACCCAAGTAACAGCCTTTTCAAGCAGATTGGTGTCAGGGTCATCACCGTAGATTAGTTTGGCAATATATTTGATTGGTCCTACTTCTGCTTCGACCTTACGGACTTCGGCGGCGATGGGTGCTCGTTCTGCTTGGAGTTTAGCAATATTACTCTGTGAGTTGTTAATATCGCGTTGGAGTAAGGCTCGCTCTCTTTGTTGAGCTCGGCGGATTTGCGAGGCTTTATCGGCTCCTCGTTCATCAGAAGAGCGTGCCATGACTTGGTCGACAGCTTCATCAAGCTGTTTAAGAGCTTTTCGAGACGCATCGATATTCTCCTTTTCTGTCTTGATCTTTTCATCATAAACGGCTATACGAGATATTACCTCTCCGCTAACAACATTCTGATCAGTATGTGCCTTTGACAAGAATCCAAAAATACCCATACTGGTTATAAACATTAACACGATCACCGCAGTGACCATGTATGTTTTCATAAAACCGGGACAGCGATTCCAGTTAGCTTTGAGCCAGGAGGCACAAACTAACTTTGCCACTTCTAACGAACCACCCATAATATAAATGGGTATTGTGGCCGCGGCAAAAATTGCTGCCAATCCAATCACGCTGTAGTATATGGCTACAGCAGAGATGGTGAGGCCGGTAAGTAGTAATAACCAGGCTAAAATCATTAATTAAACGGTTGAAACTAACTCAGTTCCATCTAAAATGTTAACTGCTACATCATCTAATACATCAGCCAATGTGTCTGGTGTATTAATTGTAATTGATCCTTGTTTACCGCTTTGATTACCGTAATCCCAAGTGTTCCAAGTTCTTGTGTATGCATTGCGAGTGATCGCAGTAGCTACTAAGAATCTAATTGCCTTTGCAGTTGTATCGATTGTGACAGCACCACCAGTGGTAGGTGTAAAAGATGTAGTAGTGTTAGTTACTCCACCCAATACAAAGTCATCTCTGTCGTACTTTACTGTAAATGCTACCGCAGTTGGCACACTGTTTGCGTCGGTAGTAGATGCACTGGTCACTTCTACATCGATAATTTGAGCATCTGAATGCTTTGTTAATTCTTCAATGATAGCCTGCCAGCGCATATTGCCACGAGCAAGGCGCTCTGCATTTGCATTGCTCGACGGCTTTGTTGCATAACTATCCCAGTTGTATGGGTTTACTGCACCGTTAGCAGGAGAAGCACCCGTATAGGTTCCTGTTCCGCCGCTGAGTGTTAAAACCACACGATAAAAATCTGGGCTTAGTTGATTTGTGTCTTGTTGAAATCCTGATGCCATGTTATAGCTTCCTTATCTGTTCTAATATTTATCAACGAAAGTCCAAGTTCTTCTATTAGTATTGAGGCAAGCAGTGTCTTGATAGCTTTCAGCACGGGATTTTACACGCACATAACTATAAATCCTTCGGCAAACAGAACCATTTGCCGGCCACGTGTATGCTACTTTTACTTGCCCTTCTGAATCGTCTGTAATACTGCGCCAAGCAACAACTTCTCCGTTTTCGAGATTGTTTAATGCGTGGTTAACAGCATGTCGATGATTTTCTAAATTTTCTGCAGAAATGCTATTGCCAAACCATTTGTTAATAACCCATGCTATACCTACAGTTTGAGACTCAAACGCAGGGCTTTGAGCATGTGCTGGATTAAGGAGCAACAGCAGGCACAATTTCCCAAGTACCGTCAAATTTCTTACAGGCATACGTGCGTCTTTCAACTAAAGTTCCTCTTAGGTTAGTGAGATATCTAAACTCACCACAATCGCTGGAAATACCAGTTCGAGCCATAACAATCCTGTCAACTGGATCGTCGGAGCAGATCACAGTAGTTTTGCTTGAGACAGAACTACCGTTATCTGTTTCGACTGTTTTCTTAGTATGACAGAACTGTCCTGCTACTGGCTTAGGCGCAGAACCACATCCAACTAAAGTAGCTGATAAAATGGCGGCTATAATTAATTTCATTGTTTCCGAGCTTTGGCTTCTGCAATCAATTGATCAAATACTGCTTTAGGCATTTCAAGTCGAACAAAAGTGTGATGTTTTCCACCCATGGTAAAATGGGCAGTTTCTGTACGAAGATGCTCTCGAATAGTAGTATCTTTGACTACATATGAGATACGAGTTTTAGTTGTCTTCTTATCATTGATAAACAGAATTTCTGTTTCGCTGTTAACTTCGCTATTGATACGTTTGGCAAAGTTATTCATAGCAATTGCATACATCTGTTCTTCGGCTGCTTGAGCGTAAACACTCTCGCCGCCACCGCAGGCATTGGCAAATTCTTTCTTCCACCAAAAGTAACCCTTAACAGAGCTTTGCTGGCAGTCCTGATACCAGTCCGGGACTGCGTAAGTTTTACGCTCTTCAACGGTCTTCATACCCGAACAGGCAGTTAGTGCCGCTACAATAGGAATTAAAAGAAATCGTTTCATTTTGCTGCCTCCTTGGTCATTTCTTGAACTTTTTGAACGCCGGTATCAGCTACTCGAGCAATACCAGTAAAACCGACTGTGGCAACTACAATGCCAAGAATAAATGCAATCAAATGAGAAATCATACTTGCCTTTCTGTGTGTGTTAATAAAAAGCCTCTACAGTATTAGTTTACTATAGAGGCTTGTGATTGTCAACAGTTTTGGTTACTTAAAGAAAATCAAAACCATCAACGTGCTTTGAACAATGAAACCAAGGCCAATTGTGATAATGTTCAACATGTCTCGTTGTACGGCCGCTTTGGCAAAAAGCAAAGTTAAGCCGCCCCAAGCTAATAGTACAATATCAGCACTTGGCATCTTGTCTGTTAGACCTGCCATTACTGCCAGTAGGCTGGGAATAGTGGCTGCATGAATAATAATAACTGCCAGCCAGCCCAATGTTTCGGCCGAAATTTTTGCAAATTTTACTTTGACAAATTCGATCATTGAATTAAGGTTTAGTTCAGACATACTCATTTTGGTTCCCTATAAAAAATGTGACGACCAATTTTACCAATCTTCTCTTTGTTCCAACCAGGATTGACATAGTCAGCATGATAGTACATGGCTGTCTTTAAGATGTCAAGCCTAAATCCTTCAAGAAGAACTTTTTTGGCTACTTCATAACTTTCTTTAAAAGCTGCCTGATTCTTGATAGCTGGTTTGCCTCCATTTTGGCAATACCAACTAAATTGGCAAACTACCTTTTCATAAAATACATTTTTTTGGTAGACTACGCCACAAACATCCTTAGGAAAGCGACCGCTTTCTGCTCTGTTCATTGTCACTTGCGCGACAGCAACCTTACCTTCAAAAGATTCGCCACTTGCTTCGTGATAGATATTTCGAGCAAGACAGTCAAGTTGTCTTTCACGTTCACGAATAGTTACCACATCAGCACTGCTTACCAATTGATTCTTTTCAAGGTTTGCAAATTTAGTTTTGGTAATTGTCTGTATCAGTGCCCCGACTAAAACAAGGCTAATGATAAAGATACCAAATCTCAATATTTTTTCCATTACAATCTCCTATAGTTAAATGCATCAATATCAATGCACCAGAAGTCCAAAAAATATTAAAAACTTCTGAATCCAAAAACAGTTCATAACTCTGTTTTCAAACAAGTTAAGTAGTTATCTCGAATTTGTCCAAGTTAACTACGTATTTTAGTTTATCGACGCATTTTAGAAATGTCAACAGCTTCTTCGTCGCTAAACACAGGCACAGCATTGCTTTTATGCATGGTAGCAATACCTTTGACCTTAGTGCCTGTATAAATTTTTGGTGTGGCTTTTACAGCCGGGCTCATATCCTTACCTTCGTTAAGGCTGGGAATACGAGGGCCAGTGTCTCGTCTATAAACGCTGGCCTGTGTGGGCAACATTATTGGGGCAGACAGAGCACGTTTCTTTTTACGTTCTTCTGCTTCAATACCCCATTTCTTTTGAAGAGCTTTCCAACTGTCGTCCAATTCTCGTGCCTTTCTTGCTTCTTCAGCATTTCGAAATTTAACTTTACCCTTTTTCTTTCCTGTGGTACTGAGCCAAGGACCTTCAAGATGCATAGTCAAAATAACTCTCCAAAGTTATAAACATAACCTATATTATATGATATATTTTGGTTGCAGTCAATCAAATTGAGCTTACAATCATTTGGAGCAGTTCTTCGTGTTCCAAATGATCGTAGTCACTGTTGAACTCAAAAATTCCGTCGTCTGTATGTTCCCAACCATCCATACCCAAAATTTCAAATATTTCTTGTTTACCTAATGGCTCGTCTCTTAGATAGCTGACCCAGGCCGCTGTCATTACTGCACAGGCAAGAACTATTCGTTCCTCGTAGACATCATTCTCTTCGCACCATTGAAATGTTTTCTTTAGATAATATTCGATGTCTTCAATTCGATTTTCCAATCGATGAATCCAATCTTTAGTGTCGTTTCGTGTCCACGGTTTCATAAATTTTCCCAAAGCGGTAAATTTATTTATTAGAGGTCAGCTAAGTCAAAAACTTCATCGAAGTTTTTTCCAGTCTTTTCGTTAAAGTTAAATCTAATACTTAGTAACAGTCGATAATCATCTGTCGGGTTTACTACTGCATGAACAACATCAGTTCTTACAAATGTAGGAACGTCTATAACTGCTTCATTAATTTTATTAATCAAAGTTATGTCGGCTACTCTGCTCGATGGCATATTATTAAATCCATAGTTACCATCGTTAAAATTATACTCAGGATTATCATACCAAATCATTTTTGTATTTTCGATGCCAGATATTGGAATATTTAACCCAAGGGGTGATCTGTTAGTTGAAACACCGTCCACATGCGGAGGTAACAGATCGTGCGGGGGAGTAAGATAAAATCGACACAAACGAACAGCAGTTTTTTTTCTTAAGTTAATAAATTTATAAAGAGTTGGTGATAATGATTCAAAGTCCTGCCATGCTGTATCCCAATATCTTTTAAATTCTAATGTATTAAGTTTCGTTGAATTTATTAGTTCCTCTTGTATTTTAGAAAAATAAGGTACAGTTAATTTTCTATACAGCATTATATTCTAAAACTTTCGCCGCAGCCACATCGATCACGTTCATTGGGGTTGCGGAATTCAAAACCTTCGTTGAGTCCTTGGCGCACATAATCTATGATCATTCCTTGTAGATACGGGCATGACTTTGGATCAATGTATACTTGGCAGTTGTTGCAATCTATACATTGATCTGTTGGCTGTGGCGCATCTACATATTCTAACACATAAGCAAGTCCAGA
>JACCED011974939.1_pt1 | contig 10038 bp, 11 predicted proteins | sample 7455021 | NCBI WGS metagenome assembly JACCED01 (sample SAMN15323456, study PRJNA562643) | freshwater metagenome | isolation source: river surface water | place: USA:Blue River Watershed | collected 2017-08-19 | reverse complement strand
ATCTCGGAATCCTGTATAAGTCATTTTATCAGGTGCTAATAATTGCTCAATAATCGTATCACAAATAATATTAAAATTATCAGTAGGCATTCGGTCTTCATTACCAACAGAAATCCTCGAGTATCCATTTAATTCTTTTAAATTTAATATGCCCGGATTTTCATCGTCTAAATTCGCCAAAATGTTTTCTATGTTTTCTAGTTGGAATCTGCGATGCTTATAATTCGCTATCTCATTCGAAAAACGGTCTTCATAAGCAATTGATAATATATTCGTATTTGCGAATTGTTCATTTTCATAAGAACGATGACGACCGACTGGATTCTTATCCATCGATACTGCGACCATCATATCCATATATTGTTGTTTATCTGGACGACGTACTCTTAAAATCTCACAGGAATTCAATATATTATTCGGCAAAAAACTCATATGTTCTGTTAATATGATGTATTTCAATTGAATATCGGAATATGCGTGATTATATTCCTGAATATAACTATAAAAGATATCTAGTAATTCTGTATGAATTAAATGAAAATTCTTACAGAGAATAATACCATACTTATCGGGTTTTACAGATACAATATCTACGATTTGTTGGACAATATCATGCCATATAAGTTTTGAATTACAACCCAAGAGAGACATATCGACTTCATAATGAATATCGCTAATATGATATTGATATGTGTATTTTTCGTGTTGTAATGTGATTTTTTTCTGATATTTTAATTTACTTGCGCTGTAATTACGAATAATAGAGAGAGCTTGTGTATATTTTCCGACACCGGATGGACCTGTAATAATTAAATTCGCAAATTTATTAATTGTATCCGGGAAACGTTCCAAATAGGGTTGTAATTCTGGATGTAAATTATATTTTTGGAGAGAATGTAAATAATCTTCAAAATGTGTTTCATAGAATTTCATATTTTAAAAAATGAAGTTATTGTATTATATAGAAACAATATCTATTTTATTATATATTCATTTCCGGAGAGAATGGAAAACATTAACAATAGCGAAAATAATAACAGTAAAAATGATTATGACGAAACTCCTATTTCTGAAATATTGCGTTTAATGAACGAACACGACCGACAAGAAAGAGATGAACAAGCAGTTGTAGAACCTCGTATTATACGGGTCCCCACAGTTATTAATGAAGAAGATATTCAAGAATCAATTGTTATTCAAGATTGTTCGGGAGATATAATTAGAGAGCCATTAGGAGAACCAATAGGAGAGCCATTCGAATCCAATTTTATCGAAGATGAACTCGATTCCAAAGAAGTGTCTTTACCTTCTAATAAAATCGATGAGATTCGTCCACCTTTAGAATCTGTATCTCTGAATAGTTCTGTTGATGCTGTCTGTAGTATTCAAGATGTAATAGAGATTATAGAGAATAATGTACCGCTGTCGTCAGCTCTACCATCCAAACCAAAATGTAAATGTGTCTTAATGTAATAACACCACGAATATAAAGATACACAGCAAAAATTGACTGAAATAAAATTTATGATACTTAGAATCATAAATTCTTATAAAATATGAATCCTTATACGAAAACATCCATTTACGCTCCATTATTCGCTCTTGTCCTCTTTATTGTCGCCATTTCATCATTTATGGCAGGTTGTGAACCAGATTTACCTGGTACTTGTCCTTATTATAATCCAATCCGTGGCACACTCGTCGACTTCTATTCGAAAACAATTACTTGTAAAACGTGTGATAAAACCGAAAAATGTACTAATTATAATTGTTATGATTGGTTCGCACATTTCTCCGATAAAAATATTCATTGTCATTCCTTAATCGCGTCAAAACAAACGAGTCCACCCATAAATACGACTTATTATTCCTATAATAATGATAACAAATTCATAATTGGTAATCATTATATGGTGTATTATATGAAATTACATCCGGGCACTTGTCTAACAGATATAAATCATACCTTAAGCACAAATACTATTGTTGGAATTATTGGTTTCCTATTATTTGGGTTCGTATTCTTCTATATTATCTTATCCTGTATATCCAATTCTTCAACCGAACCGAGACATTTTCCTGTATCAACTGGAGGGGATAATAAAGTATAATTCCTGTGATAACTCGGAATACCAGTGTATAATTCCTGTGATAACTCGGAATACCAGTGTATAATTCCTGTGATAACTCGGAATACCGGTGGTATAAACGGGTGATAATTCCTGTTCAATTGATTTTATTCACCTTGTTTCTTTGGTAATAATAATCCTTGAATTTTGGTAAGGTCGACATTACTTGGTATTTCATATAATTCCGATGTTTTTACTTTTTTGATTTGTTTGGGAGCCAGGACAGGAGGTAATTCATTCATATTTGAACCGGCAGTACCACCCGGACCCATATTTGTTAACATTGGTTTTGCTACATATCTGTCCGCATATTTACCACTGTCAACAGCATCTTTTGTATATTGGACACCACCCCAATTTGGGTCCATTGGATTATCACTTAATTTCTCTCTTTCACCGGCTGTATGAATTACGTCGAGTTCAGTATATTGTCCTTGATGAAGACCAATTGGGTCAAAACCGGCATAATCATTGTTAAATCCAGCCTCTCGACTTGCGTCGATGATTTTTACAGGAGTACCTTGAATTTGAGAAGGAATATTTCCATTTAATTGTCCGAGATCATGGATAAATAGATTCGGATCTACACCACGAGGTAATTCACTGGTCATATCGAAAGGACTTGCGCGAACTTGATAAACATCGGTACCTTGAGCATTATTCTCATATTGTAAAAATAATACTGGACAACGTTTTCCGGCTTTGCGTTGGATTTCTAAATAATTGATATATTCATCTAAATTATAAAACGGTATCGGATTTTGTCCAGCGACTTCGGGAGCATTCGAATTATATAGTAATAATGCGTTTCCTTTTTTTAGAAGGAGATTTGGACAGCTATTTGTTGTTGATTCATTTGGATTTTGTTGATTATCGAAACCTTCGTGTTTTGGACCAGAATAAGTAAGACAGAAATAAAATCCAGCTAAAAATGATAAAATAGAAAATATGATTATATAATCTCTCTTTCCATAAGTTGGTAATGCCATAAAAAGGATAACTAGGAAAATCTTGGGATAACAGGGATAATCGCAATTAACAGGGATAATCGCAGATAATAGGGATAGTTGGAGAGAGAGTTAGAGAGAGAGTTTATTGGGTCATCATAAGAATTTGTTTGTTTATGAATAGTATGAATCCTGGAGGAGCACCAAGTGGAGGAAATAGTTCTACTGGAGGAGCTATTAAAAAAATCTTTAAAGGCAAAACTTTATTCTCTCGCAGTGTTTTAAATTTAAATGATAACATTATGAATATTAACAATAGTAAATTATTTGCTGGTTTAATGATTATCACTCTGAATATTGCGTCCAAGTTTGTAACATTTAAACTCGGCAAAACAACAGAGAATTATTTAAAATATACGTTTAGCAAACAAATCCTTGTTTTTGCGATAGCTTGGATGGGTACCCGTGATATATATATTGCTCTCGGTCTAACACTTATTTTCATTTTTATCTTTGATGTTTTATTAAATGAAGACAGTATGTTTTGTATTGTTCCCTCTCATTATCATGAGTATTATAGTAATTTAGAAATCACACAAGAAATCTCTCACGATGATTATGCAAAAGCATTAGCCACTGTTGAAAAATATAAAAAACAAGAAGATGGAAAACATGAATAAAAGATGGCAAACCAGAGGTAAGGAAAGAGAAACCCAGAAATAAAGAGAGAAAACAGAGTAAAAATAAGAATAAACAATATCGAATCCAAGTGTAAATGACAACGGAAATTAATGATTCTCGACAACCGATTGAATTTCGTGGTTATAGTTTTTCCAAATACAAAAAAACAGATGTTAAAAAAGCTCTTATTATGAATATTCATAATAGTAGAATTGAACCTGCTTGTTATTGGGCAGCTGAATTTATTTGTGCCGGTCATTATTATGAATTATGGGAAACTATTCTCTACTACGTATCTAAACATATTCATACTGGAAATATTAAAATTGCGTGTTATCTCGATATGAGATATAAAGCATTTCGTGATATTCTATCCGATGGAACTTGTTTAACTGAATTACATTATCGAAATCATAATAAATTACGCCGACTTTTTGCTGAAATTATTACTGTTTTAACTATCTCTCCGAAGAAACCCAGTTTTGAAATTATAAGAATAAATCGAACCGAAGAATTTGATATTCGACAAATGGAAGAGAGATTTAAAGCGCCTTCTGCTGATTATTGTTCTCTGATATTCCACGAAAAAGACCCGGATGAAATCTTTATCGCGTTAAATGAATTTTGTTATCATATCTCTCGAGAGAGTCGAAATACCGTTTATTCTTGTTATTGGACAGAATGGATGATGGAATTTGAAACTCTCTGTAAAAAACGGAAAGACCCGATTTTATGTGGTGAAAGACGTCGATTTGTCTCTACAGCTGTTCCTGTGAAATCCGCGAGAGATATTATTTGGTTAATTTGGGATGCGATTCTAACAGAGATTCGAAAACGTGGGATTCCATTATTAACTCGAACTGTAGAATCTCTCTTGGAACTTTATCAGATAAAATATACAAGTGGATGTTTTAAACGCAGAAGATATGTTATTTATTATGCTATTAGTTTATGTACTGAACCGGGTATCGATATGAATGTGGATTTAGTAACAAATAAGAAATTAATCGAAATCGCCATGACTAATATTGATGATATTTATTCACAGATTAAAATCAATGAAGTGAAACCAGGAACAGATTATCTCTATAATGGAATGGATAAAGCAATGTCTATGGAGAAATCATTAGAGAGATTAAATATGGCATTACAACTTGGACAAGGAACATCAGGGTTTGGAGGTCTCGATATGGGAGAACTTGATGATGAATAATATGGAACGGAAAAAAGGGTGGTTGTCTAAAGTCGCAGATGATATTTGTGCTACAATTATTTGTACAATATTTGTCTGTAAAATTGCGAAACGTAATACATAACAATAGTATAATAGTATAATATAATAGTACATTGTAAAATTGAATTTATTTGATTGTCGGTTATAGAGTAAAAACATTATAACCAACACTTTCAATAAAAATGGAAAAACGAACTTTTGGAACACAATATGATTTTACCTATCAAGATATATTGGATTATGCATATGATGGGGTTATTCTAAAAATGCCAGAACAAGCCGAAACATTTGAAGAATTAGAACAAATTATGTTTATTGCGAGATTAAATGTTTACAAACTATATCGTTCTTATTATAATCAATATAAATCAAAACATAAATTATATGGACAAATGTTTTCGAAAGGTCTTATTGGAGAGAAAGAATACCTCTGGAAAATCAGAGGTGTCGAAATATTTTCAGATTTTAACTTGTTATCGGAAAAAAAAGATTTTGAATATTTTAAAAGAACCGATATTGATAGAGAATATTGGGAACTAAGGGAACCTAAGGTTCCCTTATGATCCCTCCTCTTTCTTAGTACCTATGAATTATGAGAGATTATAAAAAGAGGATTATATTATGGAATAGGAGGGATCATAAGGAGAAGTGTGCGCCGTTAAGAGTTCACCAGTTTTTTCGAGTTCTGCCTGTTTACACGGCAGAACTCTTATCGGTGAACTCAATAAAACTGACGCACACATAATACCTAGGTTCCCTTAAAGGAGGGGGTAAGGGGGAACTACGTTCCCCCTAAAATTGATTGCGTATTTGTTTTATAAATAATTATAACACAAAGTAAAAAGACACTACGAATATTAACAAATCCGACATAATGAATCCTAACAAATCTGATAAAACGATTATTTCCGCCAATATTATCCATACGATTTCATGTAAGATTCGTGACCTCCTCGAATATCAATGTATGTTATATGTCCAAAGAAAATATAATGAAGACCAAATGTCTGAAGAACAATATATTCGTATCCTAGATGAATCACAAAATAAAGCACTTAACTCTATCGCCACTTATTCGCCAACTATCGATACATTAGCTATGAATATCGCCGAACATTTTATTCGAATGCATCCTTATTCAGAACGGGTGTCAGGGGATACTATTGAAATCTATACAGAAGATGCGATTGATACCCGAAAAGAATTCAGCTTAGCATTTGAAACACTTCTTACGTATATCATCCGGGAATCTTACTAAATGATATCCGCCTGTATACTTAGACACATACTTATCGATTTTATTAATTATTTTCCAAATCGAATCTAAAACTTTCTTCACTGTTTTCGAAATACCTCCCGCAATATAAAATGGAATATATAAAATATGTCCCAAGAGAGATAAAAAATAAAATTTCCAACAGGTAGTATTACCTATTTTATTAAATACACATCCTATTTTTTTGAATATATCCATTATCGGCCCAGATATCTTTTTAAATCCTTTTGTCATTTCTTTATTCGCCTTATCGAATCCTTTTTTTGTTTCTTTTGTCGCTTTTTCTAATCCTTTTTTTGTTTCTTTTGTCGCCTTATCGAATCCTTTCTTCGTATCTTTTGATGCTTTATCAATTCCTTTTTGAATTGGTTTTCCAACACTTTTCGATATTTCTTTGGATATATCTTTTGGTGATGGGAATTTCATTTTTTTTAATCCCTCTTGGATATTATCTGAATCTGAATCTGAATCTATATCTGAATCCGAGTCTGAATACGAATCATCGGAATTTTTACCATTCCATAATTGGTCTAACACACTAACACCGATATAAAAAAGTATGTAAATGAGAGATATCGCAATATAATAATAAAATATTGTAACCCATACACTTCTATTTTTCATATTTTTCATATTTCTATTAATTACATTATTCCCCGATTATTTTTCTTCTCTCAACATCACTCGATAATCATTATCGCCGATTTCTAAATAATGATTCATATCTACCTGTTGGATTTCAAATGTTTTTCCATCCATTATATCCACCCAATAATTTGTTTTTTCCAAATCAATTGTGAGAGATGGATAGTTTATTTTCAAATAATATTGTATAAACTCTTTCGATAATAATTGATTCCCTACATATAAATAATCTCTCAAACATAAATCAATACCTATATTCTCCGGGTCTAAAACATCTGTATAGAGAGATACTTGGAGTATATCCGATTTCGATTTTTCTTGTATTAAATTCACTGGAATTGGATTCCCATCAATTCTTACAATTCTATCACCATTTCCTGTATCCATATGAACCATTGTCCAAGATGGTGTTATTGTCGATAGTTCATTTAAATTCGAGAATTCATGATAGGTTGAATTATTTACATTCACATATATTTTATTCTGTCGAGTATCTTTTTTTTCTTGTTGATGAGAGATGGATTTTATGTTTTGATATCCGAATAAAATCGTTGTTCTTCGCCAATAAATTTGAATATACGATAATGCCAAATTAAATTTCCAAAAAATCGCTAATAATAAGTTCGCCACGCACAATTTTAAATTGAGAATCATTATGTGGATATTTAATTTATATTGATTATATAGAGAGATATTTTATATCTATTATTTATAATTACAGGTATAAATTGAAAAGTATAAATACGTATAAGTATTTTATTATATGAATATATTAATGAGCAGTTTTGTTATTTATTTATTGAGATTAGAACAAGGAAAATATTATGTGGGGAGAACAGATAATATGGAAAATCGATGGAAAGCCCATACAAGTGGACGAGGTTCTCTATGGACAAAGAAATATCATCCTATTGAAATTCTTAGAACCTATACTTCGAAAAATCCATTTGAAGAGGATAAATATACAAAAGAATGTATGTCAATTTATGGAATTGATAATGTGAGAGGTGGTAGTTATGTGAGAGATGTTTTAGATTTGGACGCACAACGACTTATCCAAAAAGAAATCTGGGCAGCGAAAGATTGTTGTGTTCGTTGTGGACGCAATTCTCATTTCGTTAAAGAATGTTGTTTTACTACAGATATTTTCGGAAATTCATTAATCAATACAAATACCTCTCCAACAAATACAAAAAAATCCGAAGAAGAATCTATTGTTTATATGTGTGGATATTGTGAACACGAGTTTGATATAGAAACGGATTGTGATAAACATATGGAAACTTGTGACAAGAATACTTCGAGAGAATTAACAATAAATAAAGAGGTTAAAGATATTAAAGATATTAACGATATTAAAGACGTTAAAGACATTTCACAATTCAATCGTCATTTCTTCGGATATCATTTAATCACTGTCCCGAATATGATTGGATTCTCTCTGAATATTGTTTTGGCATTCTTTCTATTGTATAATAAACCCGTGTTTCATTTATTTGGATTCTAAATTGGCACTCTAAATTATTATATTTCATAATAATTTATATTGTAAATGTGTATAGAAATGTTTATGAGAGAATATATAAGAATGGATAATAAAATTGAGATATTAGTTCTGTTGGTAATTTATATGATTGGATATAGAATTGGATTTATCGTAGGAGAGATTGTTATCCAAAGTTTTTTGCGATATTGAGGAAACCTGCGATATTGAGGAAACCCCCAGATACCTTTGCTATCCTATTCTCCTATTTTATGAGACGCAATCCTAATTTAATTATAGTATTTGATACAGAAACCACAGGGTTTAGTCCAGAAAAAAATGAAGTGGTACAATTAAGTTATATACTGTATGATATTAAAAAACAAGAAGTTGTATATGCGACAAAACCGGGTGATGATATTGTTAATATTCAAGGATATATTCCGAAAGTAACTTCGGATATTCACGGAATTACAAAATCAATGACAATTGGTAAACGACCAATACGAGAACATATCGATGAATTTATTAAATATTGTAATCAAGCCGACCGATTTGTTGGACATAACATTAAATTTGATATTAAAATGATAACTGGTCAAATGATGAAAGTGATTGAAGAATTTCCAGAAACAGAACATGAATATCGCAAGTTCTTAAAAAGATTTTCGATGGTTGGAAATGATTTACCAGAATTGGCTTATTGTACAATGGTCGAATCTCGCGAAGTTTGTGCTCGGGCATTAAAAACACACACATTAAAATATAAAAAATTAATGGAAGTTCACAAGTTATTATTTAAGCAAGATGTTACTGGACAATTACATAATGCGTTAGTTGATATTTCAGTGACTTTGAGAGTCTATTTAAAATTAACCATGAATCTTGATATTTGTAAAGGATTAACTGATTTTAGTTCAACAGTTGATAATGTTACTGATAATAATACAATATGTAGTTTAATTAAACCGGTTCAAACCGTTAAATCTGCTGAAAATATTAATTATACAGGTGAATTAATAACAGCATATAATGTTATGCCAACCAAGGTTCAAGAAGTAAAAGTAATGGTTCATTCAACCGCTAAGAAATTTGTAGATGAAATTACCAAAAAGGCAATATCCAAAATCGTCCCCGAAGAAACAACATGTGCTACGAATATTATGATATGTACAGCAATTATTAAATCTGGCGTACGTAGTGGCGAAACTTGTGGTAGACCACTTAAAGCAAATGCTGAATACTGTCATTATCATAAATCATATAAACCTGCTGAAACTGTTGTAGAACCGGTTAAACACAGTAAACACAATAAATCAGTTATACCGTATGAACATATTGAAACTGTTGTAGAACCTATTGAAACTGTTGTAGAACCTGTTGTAGAACCTGTAGAACAAGTTTCGAATAAGATGGAAATCATTAATGAAAAGCCATTATCAATAGGTGATGTCGAACCATTGTTAAATAAACCACAAAACATTGAGAGAGAATCAGAAATCCCAGCATCAAATGATATTCCAAAACCAAACGAAATAAAATTTAGACAAACACCAATTCGTTATATGTCAAATATGATGTCAAATCTGTTTGGAAGATTTACAAAAAAGAATAAAGTCTCGGCGGGTGGAAATAGAAAATAT
>JACCED011616024.1_pt1 | contig 10038 bp, 8 predicted proteins | sample 7455021 | NCBI WGS metagenome assembly JACCED01 (sample SAMN15323456, study PRJNA562643) | freshwater metagenome | isolation source: river surface water | place: USA:Blue River Watershed | collected 2017-08-19 | reverse complement strand
TGGATCTCATTGAGATGTTGCGTGAAGCAGGTTATGACGTCGTAGCTGAGGCAACCAATGGGGAAGAGGCGATCGCCCTTGCCAATGAACACACGCCAGATCTCTGCATCCTCGATGTGAAGATGCCTGTGCTCGATGGAATTTCAGCGGCAGAGAAGATCATCTCCATCGCACCGGTCCTTATGCTCACCGCATTTAGCCAGCGTGAACTCGTGGAACGCGCTCGCGATGCCGGCGTAATGGCCTATGTAGTTAAACCCTTCTCAATCTCAGATTTAGTGCCGGCGATTGAGGTTGCTATTAGCCGCCATCTCCAGATGCGCTCACTCGCAGAAGAGGTCGCAGATCTCCACGAACGGCTGGAGACCCGTAAGGTCATTGATCGCGCTAAAGGTATCTTGATGAAGGCGCTCAACCTCTCCGAGCCAGAGGCCTTCTCCTGGATTCAGCGGGCTGCAATGGATCGCCGCCTCACAATGCGCGAGGTTGCTCAGGCAGTTATCTCACCTGAGGCCGCCCTCGACCGCTGATTGCTGATTTTGTAATCAAAAAGTAACCTCAAAATCGCCCTTTTAACGCAATTCGCCTTGTCTGGGCTCACCCCCGCCCACTACCCTTCAACCCTCCCTGTCCCGGGATAAAAACAGGAAAGGCTCCACATGAAGAAGATCATTTCTCTTGCAGCTGCAAGCGCAATGCTCGTTGGTGTAACAGTTGCTGTTGCTCCATCAGCTTTCGCTGCATGCGCAGGAAACCCAAAAATCTATTTCCAGGGTGCGCAGACTGGTCCATACGCTGAGACTGGTATCAATGAAGCAAACGGCGTCATCCTCGCAATTGAGAAGTACAACAAGACAGCTAAGGTCAAGGTTGATTACGATGTAATCGATACTCAGGCTTCAGGTGCTCAGTCACCAGCTCTTGCTGCAAAGGTTGTAGCAGATGAGTGCGCAATCGCTGTTGTCGGCGGTATGTACTCAGGTGAGACACTTGCTGCTGTCCCAATCTACGAGGGTGGAAAGGTTCCAGTTGTTTCACCATCTGCAACTAACCCAGCGCTCACAAATAAGTCACCATTCTTCCACCGCGTCGTAGGTTCTGACCTCGTTCAGGGCCCAGCGCTCGCTCAGATCGCTCTTAGCCTCAAGTCAAAGCTCTTCGTAGTTGATGACGCGACACCATACGGTAAGGGTCTTGCAACAATCGTGAAGAAGAACGCATCAAAGATCATCGTCGGTTCAGACGGTGTAACTGAGGGAACAACTAACTTCTCATCAGTAGTTGCAAAGGTCGCTAAGGCTAAGGCAACAGCAGTCTTCTACGGTGGTTACTACCCAGAGGCAGCTATCTTCATCAAGGCACTTCGCGACAATCCTGCAACTAAGAAGGTTGCATTTATCGCAGGTGACGGAGTTCTCGATGGTGAGTACATCAAGCTCGCTAAGAAGAACGCAGAGGGTACATACCTCACAGCTCCAGGCCTTCCAATGGACAAGGTAGCTCCAGCACTTGCTGCCGAGTACAAGAAGCGCTTCGGTCGTGAGCACGGTCTCTACACACTTGAGGCTTACAACTCAGCTTACGTTCTCCTTCAGGGAATCAAGGCTGGAAAGCTCACACGTGAGTCACTCAATGATTGGCTAAGCGAGGCAGTTGTTAAGGCTGTCGGCGCAACAATCTCATTCTCAGCTACTGGTGACCCAGACAAGATCGTCATGAACCAGTACACAATCAAGAATGGAAAGATGGTCTGGGTTAAGCAGCTTTCATAAGCTCTTAACTTCCAACCAATATTGAAATAACGCGTGGCAGATGCTCTTGTAGCATCTGCCACGCGTTGCAATACCTCTGCTGTAATTACCCAAAGGATTCTTAAGTGGATTTCTCAATTCTCATAACCAACTTCTGGTCGCTGGCCTTAGATGGGATTGTTGTAGGCGCTATCTATGCGCTCGTATCCCTCGGCTACACCCTCGTTTACGGTGTATTGCGCCTCATCAACTTTGCTCACTCAGAGATATTTATGATCGGAACCATGGTCGTCTACTTTGTAGTCGGTCTCTTCGGTTTCACCGGTTATGAAGATCCACTGCCGCTCTACAAGTTCATCGGAATGTTCCTTCTCTTTGCAGTTGCGGCCGCAGTTGTATCTGGACTCGCCGCAGTTGTGCTTGAGATCGTCGCCTACCGCCGACTTCGCAATATGGGTGCCAGCCGCCTGAGCTCACTCATCTCAGCTATCGGTGCATCATTCTTCTTAGTTGAGGTCTTCCGCAAAATCTCTGATTCAAAGAACCTCGATTTCCCACGTCTTATCAATAAGGATCCATTCTTTACTTGGGGAACCCTCTATCTATCAGCAGATAAGGTCTTGGTTATCGTTGGCGCAACAATTATCTTTATCATCCTCAACGCCATCATCCACCACACCAAGCTTGGCCTTGGAATCCGCGCTGTATCTCAGGATGAGCGCACCTCAATCTTGATGGGCGTCAATGTCAATCGCATCATCTCTTACACCTTCCTCCTTGGCGGCGTTCTCGCCGGAGTAGGTTCTGCTTTCTATATGGTCTTCTACGAGACGACAAAGGCCAATGTCGGCTTCCTCGTTGGTATCTCAGCATTTACCGCAGCTGTTCTCGGTGGAATTGGAAACGTTAAGGGCGCGCTCTACGGTTCATTTGCCCTTGGTCTCTTCCAGCAATACACATCGGCGGTCCTCGGTTACAACTGGCGTGACGTCGTAACTTTTGCTGTTCTCGTTCTCGTCCTCCTCATCAAGCCAACCGGCCTCTTCGGTGAAGCGCTACAGAAAGCGAGAGTGTAAGAATGTCTAAGCTCACAGCATCTAGCTTCAACCTTCGCGATCGCTTCGGCGATTGGTGGGATGTAGCAACCCCGGTACAGAAGGGCGCCTTCCGCGTTGCAATCATTGGCCTCTTCTACGCGCTTCCGTTAATCAATAATCCGATTATCGATACGCCAGAGACCTCATTCGACTCAGTTCTCTTCTACCCACTTATCATGTTTAGTTTGATGGCCGTTGGTCTCAATGTTGTTGTCGGTAAGTCAGGAATCCTCGACCTCGGATACGTTGCCTTCTTCGCTATCGGTGCATATACCCACGCCTTGATGAGTATCCATACCGCGCTCAATCTCTGGGAGATCATTCCATTTGCGATGGGCTTTGCTATGTTGGCTGGTGTAATCCTCGGCCTTCCTGCGCTCCGCCTCCGTGGTGACTATCTTGCGATTATTACTTTGGGCTTCGGTGAGATTGTTCGAATCATCGCAATCAATACCGATGCGATTGGTGGCGCCATGGGTATCACCGATATCCCAGGTCCTACATCAATCTTCGGTATCGAATTTACCGTTATGGATCCACGTCCCTTCTACTGGCTCACTCTCACCCTTCTCCTCTTGGTGATCTGGGGCGTTATTCGCCTCTCGCATCGCAAGCCAGGTCGCGCATGGGAAGCTATTCGCGAAGATGAGGATGTCGCAGAGTTTATGGGCGTATCAACGCTTAAGTACAAGCTCTGGGCCTTTATTATCGGCGGCGCGGTCGGCGGACTTGCCGGCTCAATCTACGCTTCACAGATTCGCTCAATTCAACCAGAGCTATTTACTCTCAACTTATCCATCATGATTCTCGCTTGCGTGGTCTTCGGTGGAATGGGAAATATCTGGGGAGTAATTCTCGGCGCAGTTCTCTTGGGCTACATCCCCGAGAAGCTCCGCTTCTTGAGCGATTACCGAATCATCTTCTTCGGCCTCTTGATGGTCGTCATGATGAATATCCGTCCAAATGGCCTTCTTCCACGTAAGAAGCGTGAGCATTTTCAGGAGAAGAGCAAATGACAAAGAAGCTCCTTGAAGTAAAAGATATCGTCGTTAAGTTCGGCGGTGTTACCGCGCTTAACAATGTCAATCTCCATGTCAATGAGGGAGAGATTGCGGCTCTTATCGGCCCAAATGGCGCCGGTAAGACAACTGTCTTCAATATCGTAACCGGTTACTACACACCTACCTCTGGTGATGTTCTAGTCGATGGCGAATCTGTAGTTGGCCTACGTCCTGACAAGATTGCCCGCAAGGGACTCGGTCGTACCTTCCAGAACATCCGACTCTTTGGTGATATGACTGCAGCTGAGAACGTTGCAACTGCAGCGGACTCACTTAACAAGTCAGGACTTATTGGTTCGCTTCTCGGTGTTCCACGAAGCCGCCGTGATGAGAAAGAGGCGATGGAGAAGGCTCACGAACTCCTTAAGTTCATCGGCCTAGATCATCGCGCACATCAGATGGCGAAGAACTTGCCATATGGTGATCAGCGTCGCCTTGAGATTGCTCGCGCACTTGCGCTCAATCCAAAGGTGCTCTTACTCGACGAACCAGCTGCTGGCTTCAACCCACAGGAGAAGGTCGAACTTGGCGAACTCATCCGCAAGATTCGCGACCGCGGTTATGCAGTTCTTCTTATCGAGCACGATATGTCGCTCGTTATGAAGATCTCTGATCGAATCTCGGTTCTCGACTTTGGTCAGAAGATCGCTGAAGGAAAGCCAGAAGAGATTCAAAATAGCCAACGCGTAATCGATGCCTACCTAGGAGTTGCCGAAGATGCTTCTTAGTATTAAAGACCTCAACGTTTCCTATGGAAAGATCAAGGCGATCAAGGGAATCTCACTCGATGTAAATGCCGGCGAGGTCGTTACTCTCGTTGGCGCAAACGGTGCCGGTAAGACCACACTTCTTAAGACCATCTCCGGAATCCTGTCGCCAGCAAGCGGCGAGATTACTTATGACGGTCGCAAGCTCTCAGATATCAAGCCATTCCAGCGAGTCAATGAGGGAATCTGCCAAGCGCCAGAGGGCCGCGGCATCTTTCCGGGAATGACAGTTCTCGAAAATCTTGAGATGGGTAAATTTGGTCGCCCTAATGGGAAAGATGAGACAGAAGAGGATCTAGCAAAGGTCTACGAACTCTTCCCGCGTCTTAAGGAGCGTATTAATCAGGCTGGCGGAACTCTCTCCGGTGGCGAGCAGCAGATGCTTGCGATTGGTCGTGCTCTGATGAGCCGCCCACGTCTCTTGCTTCTCGATGAACCATCGATGGGACTTGCGCCGATGTTTATCGCGCAGATCTTTGAGATCATCAAGGAGATCAAGAAGCAGGGCGTTACCATCCTTCTCGTTGAACAGAACGCAGCGAAGGCGCTCTCTGTTGCAGATCGCGCCTATGTTCTAGAGACTGGAACAATCTCAATGCAGGGAACTGGTGTAGAACTTCTCAATGATCCAGCAGTTCGCAAGGCCTACCTTGGACATGGTGCTTAACTGATTAATTATCGTTGAGCGAGAATTAAGCAGGTGATACGGGCAGTGCAGGTGCGCTGCCCGTCTTCATTTGTAATCTCAATCTGATAGCTGCACATAGTCTTACCAAGGCTTATTGCCGTAGCCACACCGGTAACGTATCCGGAACGCGCTGACTTATGGTGGGTTGCGTTGATATCTACGCCGACAATTATTCGATCTGGGCCAGCGTGAAGCTGCGTGCCAATCGAACCGAGCGATTCGGCGAGGACAACATTTGCTCCGCCGTGGAGTAGGCCGATTGGTTGGGTATTACCTTCAACTGGCATCCGACCGACGAGTCGCTCAGGGGATGCTTCCAGAATCTCAATCCCCATCTTCTGATCAAGGAGTCCGATGCCACGTTCGCGAATAATTGAGAGGTAATCAGGTTGCGTCATAGTTCGAAATCTTAACTTGTTACATAGGATGTCCGCCATGAGTAGCGTGAAGAAACTCCTCCTAATCGATGGCCACTCAATGGCCTATCGAGCTTTCTACGCGCTACCGGTTGAAAACTTCACCACTGCTATGGGGCAGCACACCAACGCCATCTATGGCTTTGCCACCATGATCATCTCGCTCATCAAAGAGGAGAAGCCTTCTCATGTGGCGGTGGCATTCGATGTCTCACGTAAGACGTTTCGCTCAGAGATCTTTCCGGATTACAAAGCCAACCGCGCTTCCACCCCGGATGAATTTCGATCTCAGATGGCCTACCTCCATGAATTTATTGAAGGGTGCGGAATCCAGCACTTCCAACTAGAGGGATATGAAGCCGACGACCTCATTGCGACCATTGCTAAGAGCGCCGAACGAGATGGTTTTGAAGTTCTTATCTGCACCGGCGACCGCGATAGCTTTCAGTTGGTCAATCCAAATACCACCGTTCTCTATCCAAAGCGTGGAGTAAGCGAGCTCGCTCGAATGACTCCAGAGGCGGTGCAAGAGAAGTACGGTATGAGCCCGGCACAGTATCCAGATTTTGCAGCGCTACGCGGAGACCCGAGCGATAACTTGCCATCTATTCCCGGTGTAGGCGAGAAGACGGCGGCGAAGTGGGTCGTTGAGTACGGCTCGTTGAAGGAGCTTCTCGAAAATGTAGACAAGGTTGGTGGAAAAGTTGGTCAAGCCCTTCGCGACAACATCGATAACGTCATTCGCAACCGTGAGCTCACGCAATTAGTTGCTGATGCCCCGATCGCCTTTACCGTGGATGCGATGGCGTGGAAGGGCGTAGATCTGGCGAAGATTGATCCGCTCCTTACCAAACTTGAATTTAAAACGTTAAAGGAAAGGTTCAAACCGATCGCAGCTGCTGGCAGTGCGCCGGTGAAGAGCAAGAAGAGTGCAGGAGATGAGTTGCAAGGCGACTTGTTTGGCGCGCCAGTTGCTGCCGAATTTATCTCGGCAGTTGAGTTATCGAAGAAGATTGCTTCCTACAAGGGAGAAATTGCTCTCGCCTTTGAGCACAGCGCAGAATCCGTTGGCGAAAAGCTTCTCCGCTATGCAGTTGCGTTCAGCCCTAATGGAGCCTTCTTGGTCGAAGGAGCAACCTTGGGGGAGTGGGCGATAGATAGCAAAGTCGCCAAAATTGTCTATGACGGAAAATCTTTGGCACGCCTCACCGGAGCTACCGGTTTCACCTTTGATATTGATTTAGCAGCCTACCTAGTTAATCCAGGGGTACGTGCATCGTCTATCGACGATATCGCAGATAAGTGGGGCTCACCTCTCGATACCTCATCTGATGCAAATTACCTCGCCTCACAGGCTGGTTCATTCTTCGGCATAAAGAAGAACCTTGAAGCTGATCTCGCGGAACGCGGTTTGGGTGACCTTCTGGCAAAGTTAGAGCTTCCTATCGCGGAGCTCCTTGCAGTTATGGAGGCTCGTGGAGTTGCTGTTGATAAGCGGGAGCTCACTCGATTGTTAGCGCTCTTTGAGAGTGAGGTATCTGATGAGACTGCAAAAGCCCATGCCTCGGTAGGCCACGAATTTAATGTAGCTTCTCCAAAACAACTCCAAGTCATCCTCTTCGAGGAGCTCGGCCTACCAAAGACGAAGAAGATCAAGACTGGATATACGACAGATGCAGATGCACTTGCGTGGCTCTTCGAGAAGACATCACACCCAGTCTTAGCCTCCCTCCTACGAATTCGCGAAGTAAAGAAGTTGGCAACGACTATCGATGGCTTAATCGCCGAGATTGCAACCGATGGCCGAATCCACACGCATTTCGCGCAGACCGTTGCCGCAACTGGTCGCCTTTCATCTGTCGGGCCAAACCTGCAGAACATCCCAGTGCGCACTGAGGATGGACGGAAGATTCGAGCAACTTTTATTCCTGGCAAGGGATTTGATGCGCTGCTAACTGCCGATTACAGTCAGATTGAGATGCGCATCATGGCCCACCTCTCGCACGATGCAAACTTGATTAAAGCATTTGAATCCGGAGAAGATCTTCACGCTTCGATTGCTGGCGAAGTCTTTGGAGTGAAGCCAAGCGATGTTGATCCCGAGATGCGCCGCCAAATAAAGGCGATGTCGTACGGACTTGCCTATGGTTTGAGCTCCTACGGACTAGCTGCGCAGTTAGACCTCACTCCGCCAGCGGCGCAGGAGTTGATGGATCGGTACTTTGAACGCTTTGGTGGAATTCGTGACTACCTCAACACAGTGGTGGAAGATGCACGGAAGATTGGTTACACCGAGACAGTTCTAGGTCGTCGTAGATATCTACCAGATTTGATGAGCGATAACCGTCAGCGCCGTGAGGTTGCAGAACGTATGGCGCTTAACGCTCCCATTCAAGGATCGGCTGCCGACATCATTAAATTGGCGATGCTCAATGTCCAGAAAGCGCTCGTTGAAGGAGATTACACCTCACGATTACTTCTGCAAGTCCATGACGAACTCATTCTCGAAATCATTTCAAAGGAGGAAGAGGCGGTAACCGAGCTAGTTCGTCGCGAGATGGGGAGCGCATTCCCACTTAAGGCTCCACTCAGCGTTGGTATTGGTGTTGGCGCTAACTGGAATATTGCAGCTCACTGATTTGTAGTTGAGTTATCTTTCATCGCTGCAAGATCTTCTTCATCGGTCGGCAATTTATTGGCAGCAGCTAGACGCCCTCTACCGATATTCAGAATGAGCAGGCCCAACCCAATACAGGTGGTTGTAATTGCGAGGGCGCTCTGCGGTGAAAATCTCTCTGAGATCCATCCGCCAGATGCCGAACCGATTGCCATAAAGAGACCTTCGATAGTCCAGAGCCAACCCATCATGCCGGTAGGCGAACCTTGCGGACGCACCGCCTCCATGACCTCCCAATAGAAGACTTGAATTGCACCACCGACAAGTCCTAAACATGCGCCACCGATAACCATCGACCAATCTGGGTAGGTAAAGGCGAGTGGAATAGAGACTGCAAACCAAGCGATATAAGTTTTACGAAGCGCACCTAGCGGAGTTGTCTTCTTTGAGACTAGGCCGCCAAGTAGTCCGCCGATAATGTTTGCAACACCCATTGCGGTAAAGATCCAGGCAGTTCGATGTGGCACATCTTCAATTGTGGCAAAGGCCGGGACGGCAACATCGAAGATTCCCCAACCGAAACCGATAAAGCAACCTTCGACGACCAGGAGTTGAAGCGGCTTATGGCGCCACATGGAGACCTTTACCTCTGGCTTAGCTTCTGGTCGCCAGTTGCGCGCAATCTTGGTTGTTGCAAGTGAGCCACCACCAATCGCCATAGCAGCTGATGCGGTCATCAAGGCGCTTGCTGGATGAGATGAGAGCGCAAGCGAAGTCACTACAACCGGTCCAATGACGCCAGCTGCGCTCATCACTGCAGTGTCGACGGCATAGGCAGTTCGCAGCCAGTCATCGGAAACGGCATCTCGCCAGAGTGGGCGGACCGATAAATTGATTGGGGGAGCGGTTAGTCCAAGTAGAAGTGCAAATAGAAGTAGGAGCGGTTTTGCAGATGCGCTCTCAAGAACGAGCACCATCAGCGCATACCCCGGTACCTGAATTCGAAGTGGCCACTTCATTCCATATGTATCGATAATCATTCCGCGAACACCTGCCGTCGCAGCACCAGCTGCGGCGTTAATACCTACCGCCAATCCGGCAAAGGCGATCGAATCTATCTCGCGCTCGACTTTGAAGAAGATACCGAGGCTGACCATTCCATAGGCGACTCGAGCGGGGAAGGCGCTGAGGACCAAGACCCAGACATTGGGGAATCGGAAGAGTTCTGCGTAGCGCTTCATTGAACCGCGATTCTACGCTCATCCCAGGTTAAAAATGGCTGCGAATGAGAAGGGCTAGAGCGGATTTGCCCCCAATCCACCCGCGCCCGTAAAATTCGACCTCCGCTTGCAAAAGTGGAGAAAACTTCATACGAACTGTCCCTACTATTCATCTATCCCTACGGAGCATCTTGACTACACAAATCGCAGTAAATGACATTGGATCAGCAGCAAATTTTCTTGCAGCAATCGAAGGCACAATCAGAAATTTTTCAGACGGCGACCTCGTTGAAGGTACAGTCGTTCAAGTAGACCGCGAAGAAGTACTTCTTGATGTCGGTTACAAGACAGAGGGTGTAATCCCTTCTCGCGAACTCTCAATCCGCCACGATGCAGATCCAAATGACATTGTTAAGGTCGG
>JACCED010377044.1_pt1 | contig 10038 bp, 8 predicted proteins | sample 7455021 | NCBI WGS metagenome assembly JACCED01 (sample SAMN15323456, study PRJNA562643) | freshwater metagenome | isolation source: river surface water | place: USA:Blue River Watershed | collected 2017-08-19 | reverse complement strand
TACGAGTCGATCGTCAATGCGGTCGAGGCTGCTGCGCGTGTGTTGCGCGGAGAGTCCTCATGAGCGACCTTTCAGGCGTGCACCCGCAAGGGATTGGCCAGTCGGTCGAGCGCGTGCAGGCCCGGCGATGGGTGACCGGCTCTGCCCGCTACCTCGATGACATTCAAATGCCGGGCATGTTGCACGCAGCCTTCTACCGCAGTCCGCACGCGCATGCCCGCTTCAAGGTCCAAGGGCTGGCACAGGCCCAAGAGATGCCCGGCGTCCGTTGGGTGGCGACTTGGGACGAGATTCAAACCCTGGTTCGTCCTTTTGTGGGGGTATTGCATCACCTGCCCGGCATGGTGTCGCCGCCCCAGTGGCCCCTGGCGCATGGCGTGGCCCGCTGGCAAGGCGAGCCTTTGGTCATGGTGGTGGCCACTTCACGCGCCTTGGCCGAAGACGCGCTGGAGGCTTTGGAGGTGAGCTTTGACCCGCTGCCGCCGGTGACCGATCCGCGTCAGGCCCTGGAGCCTGGTCATGAGAAGATTCATCCGCAAATGGCCGGCGGTAACCTGGCCTACGCCTGCGAGGTGATCGCGGGCGATTGGGACCAGGTCCAAGCGGCTTGCGAACACCGCCTGAATTGGTCGATGAAGTCCGAGCGGGTCACCTCGGCCTCTTTGGAGCCGCGCGGCATCCTGGCCGATTGGGACGAAGGTCGCGGCGAAATCACGGTGCATGCGGGCACGCAGGTGGCCCACATGATGCAAAGCGTGATCGCCGATGTGTTGGGTCTGGCGCTCAATCGGGTGCGGGTGGTGGCCACCGACACGGGGGGCAGCTTTGGCCTCAAAATCCAGACCTACCCCGACGAAATGGCGGTGGTGGCCGCCAGCCGATTTCTGCGTCGCCCGGTCAAATTTGTGGCCGACCGCCTTGAAGCCTTTGCCACTGACGTACACGCCCGTGGGCACGAAGTCGAGCTGGCCCTGTGCGCCGATGCCCAGGGCATCGTTCAGGGCTTTGCGGTGCGGGGGTGGGTGGGCATCGGCCCCTATCAGATGCACCCGCGCGGCAGCGTCAATGAGGTTCGCCATGTGGTCAATTTGCTGGGCGCGCCTTACCAGGCCAAGGCGCACAGTGCCCGCTATCAGGTGTCGTTTCAGAACAAGGCGCCGTATGGCATGTACCGGGGCGTGGGTCATCCGTTGGCATGTCTCTACACCGAAGTGGGCATGGACCTGATGGCCAGGCGTTTGGGCATCGATCCGGTCGAATTCCGGCGCCGCAACTTCCGGCCCGACGCCGACCGGGCCCACGTCCTGGCCAGTGGGGTCAAGATCGAAGCCTTGTCGCATGCGGCCTGCCTGGACGCCTGGTTGCAGCAAGTCGACTATGCGCAACTGCGCCAACAGCAGGCCCAAGCCCGGGCCGAAGGCCGTTACCTCGGCCTGGGTCTGGCGGTCTTTGTTGAAAACTCCAACCACGGTTCTGGCACTTACGGCAAAGGCGGTGCGCCGATTGCCGCGACCGACGGTTGCCACGCCCGCATGGAGCCTGACGGCACGGTCTGGGTGACCTCCGGGGCTTGTGACACCGGGCAGGGCGCCGAGACTGCGCTGACGCAAATCGTGGCCCATGCGCTCGATGTGCCGCTTGCTCAGGTCAGGGTTCAGTGTGGCGATACGGCCAGTGCTCCGATCAGCGGGGGCAATTGGGGCTCGCGGGGCACCGGCATTGCGGGTGAGGCAGCTTGGCAGACGGCGCTGGCCCTGAAGCAGCAGCTGCTGCGATCGGCCGCCTCTTTGTGGCGGGTTCAGCCCGAAACGTTGACCTTCACCCAAGGGGTTTTCAGGCGTGTTGATCACTCTGAGCCTTTGGGGAGTCTGGCCGACTTGTCCCGCAATGCCTACATGCGGCCAGACTTGTTCGAGCCCGGTTTCATCCCCCAACTGGCGGTCACCGTGCATTACGCCCAACGCGATCACGATGGTGGCATCTACACCAATGGTCTGCAGGCCTGCTGGCTGGAGGTCGATGTCAACACCGGTTCGGTGCGGGTCCTCAAGCACTGGGTGGTCGACGATTGCGGCGTGGTCATCAACCCGGCCCTGGCCGATGAGCAATTGCGCGGTGCCGTGGTCCAGGGGCTGGGGCAGGCTTTGCAAGAAGCCTGCTACTATGACCCCGAGGGCCAACTGCTCAATGCCAGTCTCAGCGATTATGCTGTTCCCCTGGCCTGTGCGACACCGGACATCGATACCCTGCATGTGTGCACGCCCACCCGCTCATCGGCCTTGGGGGCCAAAGGCGTGGCCGAGGCGGGCGTCACCGGGGCCATCGCGGCAGTTCTGAATGCGGTCAACGATGCCTTGAGCCCGTTTGATCAACCGATCCTGAATATTCCCATCACCCCTGATCGCATCCTGCGAGCGGTCGGGGCCATTTCACCTCACCACGAAAGTTGAACCACCATGTCCAAAATTGAAATTCGCAAGCAAGTGCTCAGCGTCGAAAAAACCTTCCACGAGGGCGGGCCGGTGGCCAGCGAGCCCTTGAAAATCGGTGTCATCGCCAATGTGGTGAAAAACCCTTTCATCGGGCGTTATGCATCCGCTGAAGAGTTGCAGGCCTTTGTGAAACTGGCGCGCGACATGGCCAACGAAATGGTTCCTGTTCTGGTCGAGGCTTTGGGCGGCGTGGATGCCATCCAGACCTACGGCAAAGGCGCTTTGGTTGGCGTCAACGGCGAGTTGGAACACGGCGCCATTTGGCACGAAGGCGGTGGTTGGGCCATGCGGGCGGTCCTGACTTCGGCCAAATCCATCGTGCCAGCCAATAAATTCGTTGGCTCAGCCGGCGCCCGTCTGCACATCCCGTTACACCACATCGAGGCCTGTTACGTCCGCAGCCACTTCAACACCGCCGAGGTCAGCATCAGCGACTCGCCTCGCCCCAACGAAATTCTATTTGCCCTGGCCATGTCCACCGGCCCGCGCATCCATGAGCGACTGGGCGGTTTGCGCGTCGAGCAAATCTCGGTCGGCGACGGACAGCGTTGATTGTTCACGGAGTCGACCTTGCGCATCCTGATTTATGGTGCCGGTGCCATCGGCAGTGACCTGGGGGGCATGCTCTGCCAGGCTGGTGCAGATGTCACCCTGCTGGCACGGGGTGACAACCTGGCTGCCCTGCAACGCCAGGGCTTGCGGGTCCATCGGCCGGGGCAGGCCGTGCAGACCGTGCCCGTGCGTGCGGTCGACGCCTCCCAGGCCGGGCACATGTACGACCTGGTCGTGGTCACCCTGAAAGCCATGCAGCTCGAGCCGGTGGCGCAGGATCTGGTGGATCGCTTGGCGCCGCAAGGCACCTTGCTCATGATCCAAAATGGCCTGCCTTGGTGGTACTTCGAGCACCAGGCCGGGTTGTCGAGTCCGGCGAGCATTCCGTGCCTGGACCCCCACGGCGTTTTGGCGCGCACCATTCCCCTGGATCGGGTGGTGGGTGCTGTGATTTACAAGCCCGTCACCAGCATCGGCCCGGGCGAAATTTTGTTGCCGCAAGTCATGCCCCCGCGGCTGATCGTGGGCGAGGTTGACAATCAACTGACCCCGCGCCTGCATCAGGTTCAGCAGTGCATGACTCAAGCAGGGTTGAACACCGAGGTCACCGACAACATCCGTTTGGCCAAATGGCAAAAGCTGATGATGAACCTGATCTGGAACCCGTTGTGCGCCATCATGCAGGTGTCGCCCGGGTACATCGTGGCCGATCCCCGCGCCCGCGCCCTGGCCGAGCAGATGATCGTCGAGGGGCGTGCCATTGCATGGGCCTGCGACATGCCGGTTCAGGTCGATCCTGGGGCCGAGATCGACAGGGTGAGTCAAAATTTCAACCAAACCCCGTCGATGCTCCAAGACATCCGGGCCGGCCGACCGGTCGAATTGGACGCCATCGTGAATGCGGTCATCGAGATCGGGGATTTGTTCCAAGTGCCTTGCCCAGCCCTGAAAACCGTGGCGGGGATTTTGGGGGTGCTGAACCAGTCGCTGATTCGCACCCGTGAGGGCATCGGCCCTCGCTGAAACCAAGAGCCGGTCACATCTGCTATACTTCGAGTCTTCGAACAACGCAGGCGCGTAGCTCAGTTGGTTAGAGCACCACCTTGACATGGTGGGGGTCGTTGGTTCGAATCCAATCGCGCCTACCAAATCTTCCTAACCAGTTGATTTGATTGAAGAAAACGGTATCGCGACGAAGCGGTGTTTTGTTTATCACTCACAGTGATCCACAGGAGACCGAATGATGCCTTCTTCACAAAAAATTGACCTGCCCGTCGTTTCCCATTCACGTGGCCACAAACGCATTGACCTTCGAGCTGCTCTCGAGGCGTCACCCACTCCCCAAGAAAACCACAATCTGACCTTTGGTGAGCTTGCGCGAGCTTATTTGGCGACCCATTACAACGGCGCCGACATGCAAATGCGAAAATGGCTTGATTTCATGGGCAAACGCAGTGCCTGGAGCGTCACCCCCGAAGAGCTGGCCCGCGCTGGCGTGGCCATGCTTGAAAACGGCTACAGCCCAAGCACGGTCAACAGAAATTTGTCCCAAATCGGCAGCATCTACCGCTGGGCCAAGCGACAAATGCTGACCCCTATAGGGTTTATTTCTCCCACACTGTCTCAGCACCGTTACCCCGAGCCGATCAGACGTGTTAGCCTGAGTGATACTGAAATTAATCGCATTCTTGATGGAGCCGCTGCAGTCAAAGATCGTCGGTTTGCGGTGCTCATCAGAATCTTGATCGAAACGGGTGCGCGTCGTGGCGAGGTCTGCGAGCGACGTTGGTCAGATATCGACCTTGATGGCTGTTGCATCGAAGTGCTTGAGACCAAAACCGGAAAGCCACGAATGCTTTTTATCAGCCAGGAAACAGTCATGTTGATGCGCAGAGTGTGGCCAACCCGAGAGCCTGGGACATTGCTTTTTGGGAGCACTCGTGCCCCTGGGTCGATCGTTACCTTTAAGAAAAGTTGGGATAAATTGACGCAGGCGATTGATAGGCCTGACTTGCGCATGCATGATTTGCGGCACTACAGGGCTAAATTGCTGATTGAATCAGGTGCCACAGTGGCCGTTGCGGCGCAAGCTTTAGGACATAGTAGCTTGATTTTGCATAGACGGTATGGGCACCTGGAGACAGGTGCAATTTCTAATGCAGTACGCGCAAGTTGGAGATGACCATGAGCAAAGAACAGGAAATGCAAAAAGCAGCGGACCTGCGCCAAGCCCTCAATTTCATAGCCAACAAGTGGTGCCACACACCTAAATTGCGTGAAGCGCTTGAGGCTATTTTCAAAAAACTAAATTCAGGCACTAAAAGTGACCAAGCCAATGCTGAAATTTTGCGTGAGTACCTCTCCTACCCTGGATCCCAAAGTGCACAATCATCCGTAGAGAGCTTGATGGCAAGCCTAATGGAGCCAAAAGGTCGAAATGTTGCTGGGCTAGGGCGTAAAGGTCGAGGTAAAAAGCATGATCCAGCCCTGGTAATGATGGAAGACAAGGTCATGCAGGTCATGATTGCTTATCTTATGAAGCGGGCAAAAAAATGGGAGGTTGACGCTGCAATTCTTGATCATGTGGGCGAGAATGCAGACCCAAAAACAATTCGGTCATTCAGAAAATCAATCGAGCCGAGAGCTCAAGCTTTCATTGAATTCAACGATGCTTTTCAGAGGGCATTTGCATCCAATAAGCCATTGTGGGAAGAACTGAATTCACCCCATAAAAACGGAAAATAATCGGTGATTATTTTCCCCCCATAGCTTGTTAAAACGACCGATAGTCATGGTTACACGCTTCGTCGCGAACCATGATGAAAGGTCAAAAATGCAACGCTCAATGGATGTATCCAGCCCTAAGCTGGTGAGAACAGTCAGTAACTGGCACAGTGCTAGAGAGGTGTTCTCAGAATTTATAGCCGCCCACCCTGAGCTGGGATTAAAAGATAGTCCCATCACTTTCCGAAATTTCTGCTGCCGGCATGGACGAGCATTAATGTCATTGGGCGTCATGCGGAAACCTGCAGGCCTGCGATCACCAGCAATTTTTGATACGGAAAGATTCGATCAAATTGCTTTTGAACTGGTCACCTTGCGTTCATCTCAGTTTGTATGCCTCGAGGGTTCAGGGGGTGAAAAATGTTGAGTTGTAACAGTTCAACGGCTGGTCCAGCCGATCAACAGCCACAAGTAAACCAAACCGAAAGAACCTCAGGAACCGATTCTGCGGCTCTTGAGGTCTCGAATCATGAATTCATGTCAGCCCTGTTTGGAGAGAGCTTTGATTCAGCAACACCGCTAGTCTGCAGTAAGCCAGGTAACCCCGCCTTAGGTGGATGGATGCCTAAGGTGTGGCCATGTTCCACCGCAGACGCAAGTTTAAATTGGTACTTCAGCCCAGGCCTAAGCGAGCCAGATTCAAACGGACAGCCGAGGGCAAGGCGTGAAAAGGCTCGTTCGATTTATGTCATCTGTTTGGATGATGTAGGCACAAAGGTAGACATGCAAGTGCTTGAAGCACTTGCACCCACTTGGCTGATTGAAACCAGTCCAGGCAGTTTTCAGGCTGGTTATGCATTCGATCAGCCAATCGAAGACCTCGACTATGTCGACACACTCAAGCAAAAACTGATCGAAATAGGTTTGTGCGATCCTGGCGCGACCGGTGGTGTTGCGCGCTGGATGCGTTTGCCAGTCGGGATCAACGGAAAAAAAGAAAACGGACCAGATGGTTTTAGGTGCCGACTGGTTCAATGGGCGCCAAGTAATAAATATTCCCCAGCGGAAATTGAAAATGCTTTCCTGAGCCAAGCTACTCAAACACTGGAGGGGTCTTCAACCCTAGAATTTGATGCCTTAAATCCAGTGATTGGTGCACTCAAGACAAACGGTCAATACATGCGGCCAAACGGTGGGCGTCGACATGAAATTGTGTGTCCATGGTGGGAGCAGCATTCCGATCACACCGATACCAGAAGCTACTACTATGAGCCGTCAGAAAAGTCGCCGCATGGTGGTTTCAAGTGCTTTCATAGTCATGGTTCCGGTTTGAGTATTCGCGATTTGCTAAGGCATTTGAACATTGCCGCTAAGGACGTGTCGATCAAACCCACAGTCGTTGTTCAGCCGGGACAGATTGACAGGGTAGTGACCGATTCAGAGTTGGCTTTGGCAAAAAAGGGGGGCATCTATCACTCACACAATATGTTGTGCACAGTTCGCAAAGATGCAAGCACAGGAGATGTGCAAGTTAAGCCAATGAGTAAGGATCGGCTCTTGCTGGCTGTATCGCGGGCAGCCATCTGGGAAAGGCATAAGAAAAATGGTGACGTCAACGTGATTGACCCACCAGATAAGCACATTGGCATTTTGCTTGATTTGGGGGATTATCCCAACATTCCACAGTTGGCAGGCATCGCTAGACAGCCTTATTTCTATGAGGACTTTGCATTCAGTAGTATAGAAGGGTATGACCCGAAATCACAAATGTATGGGGCATTTTGTGCCAGCGATTACGTTGTTCCAAACACGCCGACGCTCGAGCAAGCACAACATGCTCTGGATGAGTTGACCGAGCTGCTGATTGAGTTCAGATTTCAGTCTCCAGGCGATCGTGATGCTGCACTTGCTGGCATATTCACTGCAGTCTTGCGGTCATCACTGCCCACATCACCGATGTTCCATGTCAGAGCACCGCAAATCGCGAGTGGCAAATCGTATCTATGCAATCTGATCGCCGCTTTTGCGGGTCCAGGCTCCCCAGCTGTATCCGCGTTCCCCGAGAGCCACGAGGAATGTCAAAAATTTCTGTTATCCGCGTTGCTTGATTCACCAGCTGTAGTGATATTTGACAATCTTACAAAAGATTTGCTTCCCTACACATCCTTGTGTTCCGCGCTCACAGAGGAGTCAATTCGCGGTCGAATTCTTGGTCTGTCAAAAACAGCTAGGGTCAGCACCAAAACGCTTTTTTTGAGTTCAGGCAATAACGTGGGACCTGTAAAGGATATGACGCGACGAACAATTGTGATTGCCCTTGATCCACAAACGGAAGTTGCATCGGCACGAGATTTCAAGCTTGACCCACTTTCAATGGTTCGAAATAGACGGACCCACTACGTCTCACTGGTGTTGACTGTTGTAAATGCATGGCTGGCGGCAAGTCGTCCCGCAACCAGTTGCCGCAAATTGGCAGGCTATGAAAAGTGGTCAGATATGGTTCGACAACCTCTCATGTGGGTGGGTGTATCTGATCCGGCTGCTGTTCTCTACTCCGCACAAGAAAATGACCCGGAAAAGCAGATGCTTTTACGGCTGCTTCTGGCGTGGCGGCAATGCTTTGGCTCAGTGCCCACCATGGTTCGTGAAGCCGTCAGTCATGCTCTTTCTGGGGCGGTTGGTTCGGGTGACCTGAAGGAAGTTCTTGAGGAATTCGCCGAGAGGAGGGGGGAGATCAACCGTCGGATTTTGGGGCACTTGATTGCCCGCTATGAGGGTAGAGTCGTTGGTGGCATGAGGTTCGAGCGTTCATTCACCAAGGCAAATGCTGAACGCTGGTCCGTTAGGCCGCTGTCATATGAGAAATCGGATGTGACGGATGTATCGGTTAGCTATTCCCAGGCGGAAACACATAACCATGACGTTGAATTTTGACCTAAAGCTGCCTTTGCATCATGAAACTTAAAAATTTGCAATTTGACTATAAGCAAGCGGGGGAGCAATTTCCCACGATAGCAAATATTTTAGGGGGGAGGTGTTTGTAATGAAATTGCCAGCGAACCTTCACATGATCAGCGGCCGCCCTGACACACGTCTAGAGTCGAAAGAGTTGCCTTTGCAGATGACAGACCCAACGTCAGACTGGTTGGAACATCCTGAAAGATGGGATAGAACTGTTTTCATATCTTGTGCATCAAACTATTTGGGCCAGAAAAATGGAGGCATTGATATGGCTGACGCTCATTTGCTAAGCATGCTTGCTTCACAGATTGAAATCTATGTGGAAAGCATCCTGAAGCTAAGGGCCGAAGGGTTGGTCATGACCTTTAATGGTGGGGTAACAATTGGTCCTAATCCGCACATGGCTATAGCCGACAGGGCACTTTACAGAAGCCTGCAGGTTATGAAAGAGCTTGAGCTATCACCTAAGTCTCGGGATGGATACAAATCAACAAGTCAAATCTCACCAGAGTTAAAGAGCTTACTTGAAGGCCCATGAATTTAAAGATGTTATTTGAACTACGCATTTTGGGTATTTCAGTCCGTTACAGTTCGAACATAGGTTGTTCTATTTGGTTGGTGTCATCGAGCCCTGAAGCATCCCAGTTATAAGCTGCTTTCAATCACCTCAGCCCAGCAAGAACAAGTCCTTCCAACTGGCAGAGTTGAGTTTTTAGAATATTAGAACCCTGCACCACGCGGAGCTTTTTGCTAATGCCTCCCGAGCGCCCCACGGCTAATTCACAAAATATACGTCTCAATCCCCTTTTTTGTCTCAGATCTTGCTGAATTTTGGGCTATGTTTAGGCATTAGCGGGGTTTTAAGGTTAATTCGACCATCAGGTCGTTCTGGGGCGCTTCCAGGTGCTGTTTTTTGCCGGTGATCTGTTGCTGACTGGCGTTTGACCTAGACAAATTACAGGTGTTTCAATTGATAGGGTGATTAATGAAAGGGTAATTACTATTCATGTTTGCCACCTGACCCGGTAATCCCCCTTTTTGCAAGGGAGTCAGAAGTAGAGACGTCAAGCGGCCATGGCCAGCCGCTGTTTTGGTGTGATCCCGCCCAAGGCCATGTTTGGGCGCTCGTGGTTGTAACTCCACATCCAGTTGGTTGCGAAGTCTTGAACCTCTTCTAAATCTTTCCAATAATACTGTGACAGCCATTCATAACGAACCGTTCGATTGAATCGCTCGACATAGGCATTCTGTTGTGGCTTTCCAGGCTGAATAAATTCCAACCTGATGCCCCATTCTTGAGCCCAAGTCT
>JACCED011752410.1_pt1 | contig 10039 bp, 6 predicted proteins | sample 7455021 | NCBI WGS metagenome assembly JACCED01 (sample SAMN15323456, study PRJNA562643) | freshwater metagenome | isolation source: river surface water | place: USA:Blue River Watershed | collected 2017-08-19 | reverse complement strand
TTGAGGCGCTTGACGTCGGACGCCTCCATGCCACCGAATTTGCTCTTCCAGTTGTAGTACGTCGCATCAGAGATGCCATTCTCACGGCAAACCTCTTTGACCTGCCTTCCGCCTTCAACTCCTTTCAGAATCTTGACGATCTGTGTTTCGGTAAATCTCGACTTCTTCATCTCAGTTCTCCTTGTTGCGCAGTTTACGCCGGAGAACTCCAATTACGAGTGCCACTATTTTAGGGGAGGCTTACACAATGCCTTCAGAATCTTGACGTCTTCCTCTCAGGTCTGAAAGTTGCGCAGATTAGGTCGGAGAACTACAAATACGTATGCCACTATTTCAGGCGAGGCTTACATTACTACTCGCATAAGAAACAACATTATCCGAACATAAAAAAAGCCCCAATGAGGATCAGCATCGGGGCTGCCAAAGGCTATGTAGTGTTACGACCCTGGTAACGACTAGTAAGCTGGCTAACGGGAGGTGTCATGCATTCCTTGTTGAACTATTCAAGAAATCAGTTAACGCTCATTGACGTATTGTCTCGCACTTCGACAGTAAGGTACTGATCGTGGAACAGCCCGCCATCATCCGCTCTTGCCATGAGAACATATGTACCAGCCTCCTTGAACGTCACCTCAGTTACATAGTTCCCGTCCTCAGGCACTTCAGGAGGAACCCAATATAGACTCCAAGGAGAGTTGTTTGATGGCCTTGTGTCCTCCCAAACTTTAACCTGTTCGGGATCGAAAATTACTGAGTTCCCATCACCACCATCCTCTGCTCGATAAACAATCCAGGACAAATGCAGCCCGTTAATCTTGTTCACTGTAGAGATCATAGGCGGTCTGTTTATCCGCTCCCACTCCGAGGAGGGCGATCTCGTCTCAGGGCCGCGTCTTGTTTTTGGATAACCATCATCCTCTACGCGAGCGACAAGTGTAAGCGGTTCGTTTACGGAAGCGTATCGAGTCCCACCCTCAAGTATCGTCACGGTGGGCTTCTGGTTCATATCTCCGTCGGCAGAGCCACCAGCTCCGCCGAATGCACCTGTCTCTGACTGAATGAGATCCTTGTTCACTACAAAGTCGGGGATAAGCGAGCCATAGGCCTTACGAGTCTCACCATTTGCAGTAATCGTCCAAACCAATTCACTATCACCAAAATCAGAAGGAACGTTTACCGTGAATACAAACCTATTTCTCCTAGGCTGAAAGAAAGTGGGCTGCCCTCTGTCTGCTTCACCTGGCGAAAAATAGTTGTTCTCACCAATTGGAATGTTCGGCATTTCTTCCCAGTTTTCGTTGTGATAACCAAAGTGCAAGTCATAAGATCCATCTGGCATCAATTCCCAGCCTTCATAAGCTAGTTCAATGTGCTTTCCTCTATTGTAATTATTCTGTGCCTGTAACGTACCGCACATTAGCGCAAGAATAATCACCATCCAAAAATTAATACTCTTAAAAGGAAGCTTATTCATTTTCTAACATCCCAATATCGAATTTGTGCGGGGGTCATATTCTTTCTGTCTTCTGCGCTTAGCTCCAAAGGATTGACAATAGGCATCATGCACAATGGACATCCTGGAACACTGTCGTTGACGCTGAGATTGAGGGCCTCTCGTCGAATGGCCATTTCCTCCATGAATTGATCCTCAGTCATTTCGAGCTGAATACCAAGGTCAATAAACATATTAGTCACCGATCTGTTACCTGCACCTTGCCAATTTCTAGGTTCGGCAACATTCGCATTGCTAGGGGAGTTGTCCATAAACGCAGTCGCATGAAGGATCGTTCCAGCTGGAAGCAACGGCTGGGTGTGGTCCGCATATGTATAGTTGATCACCCAGTTGTGGTCATATCCCACGCAAGATAACGTTTCAACATTTGCGCCCCAAATTGCCTCCAAACACATTCTCGCGCCAGGACCATGTAAATGAGGTTCGAATGCCGTTATTTTCGTCGGCTTTTTAAGCACAGCATAGGAGTGCAACTCAACATCCGTAGAATTTCCGGGGATACTCATATTAATTCCATCACCAAGAGAAACCCGAGAGGTTTCGTACTCGGGCTCGTAACCCTTCGGATGGAAATAGAAGGCAATCTCAATAAATGCTGTGGTATCGACACCGTTAGAATGAAGGTGCACAGTGTTGTTACTAATAGCTCTGGAGTTTGCTGGCACGAGTCGCCCGGCCTTCGGATCAAAAATGTCAGGCATACGACCCAGCTCATGAATTGGCATCGTAGTTTTCTTGTCTTCTATCGGATTGCCATCCTCATCAAACGCCTGAATTGCCCACTGCATATGGTGAACGATAAACTTGCCACCTACACTTGTGGAAATCTTCTCTGGATCAACATCGTTAACCTCCCTAATCTCTACTTGGCGGACATATCTATCCTCATCAATTGGAATTGGGATATCTGGAATAATACCCCACCAGTCAGGCTGTCCTGCTTTCATAGTGATTGGCGCACTTCTGATCACTAGATCAGGAGTACCACTGCGCCACACTAGCCCTTCCTCAAACTCGCGCAGTTCAGGAGCATCTTCAATGTTGCCTTTTGGAGCTCCGTTCTGTGCCCATTCGGCAATCATCGCAATCTGTGCTTCGGAAAGAGATGGATTGCTCTTGTACTCCTGGATTCCATTATCACGCTCGATATAGTAAGGCGGCATCGCCCCACCTTTATCCTTAAGTCCCGTCTTGTACATGATCAAGCCTGCAAACGGCGCTGTATCCTCAAATGTCACCAAAGGCATTGGGCCTGAACCCCCAGTCCGGTGGCAGATAACGCACTTTTCCTGAAGAATTGGTTGTATATCTTTATGGAATGTTAGATCCGTTGCAGCAAATGTTTTAGCTGAAGCAAAAATTACAAATGAGACAAATGAAAAATAGGAAATAGCTTTTCCAATACCAAAATCCATATTTATACCTTTAGATATAATCCCTATTTCAAACTCTATTTTGCTCTTTATACTCATATCAATCTCCTTAATATAGGACACCTTTCAAAGCGTTATAAAAACAGGTTTCAGCAGGATTAGAACCCGGGAGCCCAGTCAAGTGAAACATAGAATTGACGCCCCCAAGGCACCGAAAGGCGTGACTCAAAACCACCAAGAACTCCGAGCCGCTGAGGACGCTTATCAAACAAGTTATTAACCCCAACGTTCAAATTAATTTCACTATCAAGATACTGATCAAAAATAACACCGTATCTAGCATTGAAGATGTACTCTCCATAAATCTTCCTAGGGGTACCGATATGTCCACCAGGCCGGATATCGGCATAGTAGTCGAAGACTCTCGCATCAAAATCAATGTCGTGCCAATAGTTAGCGGAAAGAGACGCACTATGGTTATCTCGATACCAACTAAGTCGGACGTTTGACTTTAGTTTGGGAAGGGGCGGTACTATGTCGGTGCCATCATTTTGCTTTCCAAGTGCATCAATAACACCACCGCTTAGCCCTTCATATTTGTATGAAGAGTAATAGGACGCTTGAACCGCAGCGCTGAATGTCCCGTAATCCTCTGTATCAAAGGAGTAATTAATATTGGCATCGAAGAGATCTATCCAGACAGAGCTTATATTCGCAGCTTGACGGTAAACCTTCTTGACTTCACCGCCCGGGAATCGTTCTACCTTATTTGACGAAATCCCTGCCGGCGGAAGCGTCCTCAACCACGCATCAGCAGCCAATCTTGTTGCCGAGCCCGGCGCCGGGTTGTAGTTCTCCTTCGCGATCCCGGTGGCGGCTAGCATCTGGTCAAACTGATGGTTAACCGTGTCAGTGTATGCAAGGGACATTATCCGGTCTTCATACTCGATCTCTTGATAGTCCAGAGAAACACTGAGTCCATCAAGAGAGCCGTCCGGCTCCCATGTAAACCCTACGTTCTGTATTACAGAGCTTTCAGGCTGAAGCGTCGGATTTCCAGATGAACAACTTACCCCTCCGGCAAGATTTGTTCCGGAAAGCGGATCCCTGCCTGTATAGGTCTCCGCGCAGTTTTGATCAGGAACAAATGGCCTTGCATCAATAGGAGTTGGCGCCAAGAAGCTTTCACCCCATGATGCTCTAAGAGCAACTGTCGGTAATGCCTCCCATCTCAAGGAGAGTTTAGGAGTTGTTGCATCAAGACCAAAGGTTTTGAAGTTCTCATGCCGGACAGCCAACTGCATATCCAGGGTCTCTAGCAAAGGAACTTGAACCTCGAGAAACATCGCGTGGACTTCGGAACGGTATGTTTCATCTTTGGGTACAGGCGACAAGTAGGACGAACCGTTATACTGAATCCCTGGGCGCTCAGTGCGATTCGGGTCAGCAAATCGTCGCATCCAAAGATCTCGATACTGGTATCCGAGCGCCATTTGGGCTGTACCACTAGGAAGATCATAGAGATCGCCACTCACAACCGACTCCAAAACTTCCATTTCATCCTCTGCAGACCGCCTACCGGAGTCGCTGATCCAAAGCCAATCCGTTACAGCCTGGGAATTGCTTGTAACGCCCTCTACGTAGTATGGTGAACGAGGATCTGCAGAACCGAAGGGATTGAAGTATTCATTACCGTTCGGCCCGCCCTTTCCGGCCAAGGCCAGTTGCAACTTGCCTGTATGGATGTAATTGAGATCAGACATCGTCATTGATGTCTGAGTACTGTAAGTTGTGTAACCGCTCCATGATTCATGAATGTCATACTCAGCCGACACAGTTCCTCTATTCAAAGACTGTCTTACGTTGCCCTTTCGGTCTCCAGAGGAAGTAAGAACAGAAGGTCTATTCGTATAGGCCTGCGCAAATACATGCCAAGACCACGGCACAACATCGAAGCCATACGGATTGGCAGGATGATCTGCTCTGATTAGAGCAACATCCCGGTCGTTACCCCCATTTGAAGAAACAGGCAAGCCCCGCGCTGGTCGCGCATGATAGTTGTTCAGTAGAGTTGCACTAAGTCGTAGCCAATCATTGGCCTCAAGGCTAACCGTGTTATACAGGCTGTAGTCATCCTGGGCGGGAGCGTACGGGTTGTGAAGACTCCATTCATATGCACACTGCCCGGAACTGAGCCTATGACCTGATGGCATGGCCCCGCGCCCTTGACCATGATCTGGAGCGGCATCATTGAAGGTTTCGCAGGACGGATCTGTCAGCACAGCACCTGTCAACTTGCCGCCATGATGCCCGTAGAGATTTATGCCCGGGGCAGCGCCATTAACCCGCTTGAATGAGCCAGGATTACCAGACGGAGCCGTTGTCGCGGAAAAATCCATCTCTCTAGGTCTCTCAAAACCCATAAGATCAGTTTTTTTCCTATATTCGAAAGCACCGGTATATCTAATACCATTATCGAAACTTGTTCCCCACATTGCCGCATTAGTGAAGTCTTCCATGGCTCCATCTTCGGTCCTTTGGTAGTAGGTCCGCGCCTTGAAACCCTCAAAGTCCTTCTCGAGGATGACGTTAACAACTCCGGCGACTGCATCAGAGCCGTACGTCGCTGAACCACCATCCAGCACCACCTCAATTCGGTTGATGGCAATTTCCGGAATGTTACGATTCATGTTGCTTAACAAGGAACGCTGACCGTCAATAAGCATCAAGGTGGAATTTGATCCCAAACCTCTTAGGTTGAAACTTGCCCCAACTCCGGCCTGCCCTCCTGGCGCGAGCACGTTTGTAACCATATCCGTAGACTGCGTGTAAGTCATATCTCTAATGTATTGAGATATATTTGGCGCCCCCGAAACCTGCAAGTCCTCCTGTGTGACAGTGTCAACAGGAGAATTTTGAGCAAAAGCACTGTTTCTGATATATGAACCAGTTACAACCACCTCTTCTACATCTGGCTCCTCCTGAGCGTATCCATAGATTGGCGACAGAAAATTCGACAGCATGCAGGCATGAATTGCATAGCGCAGCAAACCTCTCTTGCTCGCTGTGGGGGTTGATTTCTTCATTTCAGCTTTCTCTTTCATATTGCGACGTGCTCCAGATTTTTTGTTGTTTGTGGGAGTCGAACGTTGCAGATGCTACCAACCCTGCATCGATGGCCAGTGCTGGAATATCGAGATCTAGTACCAATATCGAATTACTTTCTGCTTTTGTTGGAATTTTGAAATGAGGATGAAGTGAAAACCAATTTATAGGTAACTATCTCCATGAACTATCGAGGTTCCTTAGCAATTACTTGTTGAAAGGGTGTCCTCTCAACCGAGAGGTCAAGTGAATAGATGTCGATTCACGTATGAGACGATCATCACGTTGAGGCGAGAGGTGGAGCTGGCATCTGGCAAGCCCCCGATATTCTGTACACTCGATAGCGTTGCACTAACGCGATCAAGAGGTGTCTGAAGATGTCCGCAAAACGCTATCCCGAAGATTTCAAGATTGAAGCAGTAAAGCAAGTCACTGACCGAGGTTACAAGGTGGCTGAGGTTGCTCAGCGACTCGGTGTGACCGTGAAGAGCATGCACGAGTTGATCAATAAGTACGGAAGCCATTCCAGCCAGCACCAGACGCTTTCATGCCAGCAGGACGAGATCCGCCAGCTCAAGGCGCAGCTGCGCCGAGTGACAGAGGAGCGCGACATCCTAAAGGAGGCCACCGCGTACTTTGTCCGGGAGTCAAAGAAAAGTACGCGTTCATAAGGCAATGGCTCACGCACTACTCGGTGGCTGTTATTTGCAGCGTACTGGAAATTGAGAGAGCCGGATTCTATGCCTGGCTCTCCGTACCGATCAGCTCACAGGCAAAGGAGAATGCAAAGCTGCTTGCGCAGATCAAGCAATACTGGCTCGATAGTGACAGATTGCCTCAGTGCGCGACTACAAGCGCCACTCTGAGTTCAAGGGGGGACTGCTTAGTGCGGTGGCTGCCGACACACTCAATCGAGAGTTTGAAGTCGATGCTCCGAACAAGGTCTTGGTGACTGACTTCACGTACATCAGAACCCATGAAGGAACGAATCCCGGGCAGATGTATTCAATTACATCGAACTTTTCTACTACCCGGCGCGTCTACATGGCAACAACAACTGCCTAGCGCCAGCCAAGTTCGAAGAGCAGTACTTTATGAAGCTGTCAGGTATCTAGAGAATCGGGGGCTTGCAACTGGGTGGCTATAGCACCAGCTACATTGTCGTAGATTGGTGAGCAAGAATATCCGATTGTCGACGCTCACGATGCAGCAGTCGATACTCCTTTGGGGTAACTCCATACGACTCCTTAAAGGCCTTGTGGAACGACGATAGCGAGGTGTACCCAACATCAAGCCCGATATTGAATATGGAGTCGTTCGTTTCACGCAGGCGCCTTTCGGCATCCAATATTCTATAGTGCCCTAGGAAGTGACTGAAGTTTGTGAATTCCAACGCTTTATTGATGAGATTTCTAAGTCTGTACTCTTGAACACCCAACTCTTTAGCGAGCTCACCAATAGACAGGCCAGGCTGTCGATATATTTTCCTGGATTCCATTGTATCAAGGAGCTTCGACTTCAATTCGAGCTCTTTGGGATCGAGCAAATTAGAATTGCATGCTGCATTGACCTTTTTGACCAGGTAATTCTCGGAGGGGAAATCTATCTTGTAAATTCTGAACAGTAGCAAGTTAATTGCGCACATCACAGGAAAAAGCAACAAATAGCGAACCGTACCTAGCAACTCCACGATCGGGGCCAATACTTCAAAACCAAGTTGGTAAACGACAGATACTGTAACTTGTAGAGAAACTACGAGCCAGAACCCGCCTAGCAATGCGACAAAGGCGACCCTCAATCTTCGACGCTCTTCCATGAGGTCCTGCCTGTACTCAGCTGCTACTAGAAGCAAAATGTGCACATATACGGCGATATTTATTACCTGGGGAACGATATAGAAGAGAATGTATGCCGTTCCGTCGTTCAACGAGGATTCGATCCCCAGTGGAAAAAAGAATGTTCCAACAGCTCTAAGCAACATGTACAGAGCGATAACAGACCAAACATGATGCGGCACCCTTTCCTCGCTCTTGAATATGGCGTAAGCCAGGAGCCAAACGAGACCCGGTATGGCATAGCTTATGCAGATAAATATCCCACCCACAATGGAAGAGCGATCCCAACCTGATAACAAGTAGAGGGAATAACCTAAAATTGAAAGGGCGAAAAAGGTAAGCAAGCGTCCGAGTTTTGTGTTGCCTTGAAAGATCGACGAGGCCAATAGTAGGAAAATTGTCTGGGAGATAGTGAGATGAAGAGCCAACTGAGATACGAACATGTTCCGCCTCGTTATTCTTGGTTTCGGAATGTTTCTTTTTTGCGCTCAGACTATTGCACCTTGAAGCTACTGGCAATAGTAGTTACTACACGGCACTGACCCAAAGCCTCCCCATATTGGCGGCTTTTTGAAGTGAAGACTGCACTGTTTCCTCCAGAGCCCTGAGACAAGCTACTTGAATCTGGCGAAGCTACTCCCGCCATTATTCGGAGCCATTCTTTTCAGTTCAAGTCTTGCCAGCAGTGCCATTTGGTGATCACAAACCGTCACTTGGGAGTTAGCTTGAATGATTTCGAGCAACTCAGCCACTTATTATCCTGTTGCTTTCGAAATCCACATTAAGTATCTCGAATTTTGTAAAGAGCAGGCGTTGATATGACTATATATTTCCCTCTACGCAGGATTTTCTCGAAACCTGAATGACTTTGTACAGAGGGAGAGCGAGACCATGCGCTCGATAGCGGCCTTTTAGAATACAGCGGGGTAATCTTCGCAACACACAGGCCTGTTCTATCTGCGCTTACACTCTCGATAATGGCAAGTTTAGGTATGTAGCAAGAGGATAGTAAGCTTGAGAGCAGCTGTGTGGCCAACTATGAATTGCAGACCTTATGAACTGCACTCCCAGTGAATCAATGCAGCTTATGTGGTTATGAGGATTGACTAGCAGTAGACAATTTTGATTAGGCGCCGACGAAAAGCTAACGAGGAAAATGTTCGAGCAACACTCACCAAGATGCATATCCAACAAAGCGCTAGAAGAGCATGGTTGATTAGGGATACAGAGCGGGATTGATAAATTCGAGCATCAGGATGTCCATTTTCAATCAAAAACTCCGCTTTGATCTAATATTCCGAATCCGAGAAAATTGACCACAGTCGCAGGTATATTCGCGTCATGAAAAACGGAATTCGATGTACGAGATTGACTGTATCGCTTGCTCTCCTTCTTGCGATTGGATTTGAGACATCTCAAGCACAGCATAGCCATGGAAGGAAAAGGGTGCTTGAGATTGAGCACGACACACTTCCAATGCACGACGAAGTTCTTGAAGGCCAGCCCGAATATCTAATACTTAGATTCAACGACTATGTTCGACTCGCGAAATTCACGCTAAAAGCTGACGACGTCATACCTGTTGATATTGGCTTCAAGTTTGATGTGAAATCCAGCCGAGTGTTCACTCAGATCCTGCCTGAACTTGCGCCCGCCGCCTATTACACTGCGGAGTGGGCCGCCATAACGGAGGACAACAAAATCTATACAGGTCACTTTTGCTTCTCATTCGGACCAGGGGCTGTCCCCCCCACTCAAATACTCGAGGCGTTGGAGTTTCCAGAAACGCCTTTTTAGACTCAAACGCTGCTCGATAGTCTTTCTTTATGTTCCTGTCGATATGCAACTCGAGTCGCGTCATATGAAACCTCTGCCTAGATAACCCTCGAGTAGGCCGACTTCTTCAATCTAGATGAGAGTCTTGGTATCTATTTGCCCCAAAAAACAAGAACCCCCTGCACCACTCGCCTTGCGGCCAGCACTTCAGGGGGTTCAAGGGTCAAGCGGGGGAAATGTTTCTCTGCCCCCCTTTTTGGGCGATCTCAGTCAGCCGGTTCCAGACGCACCACGGCAGTCGGGGCACGGCTGCGGTCTTCCAGTGCGACGTAGATGTAGCCGTCCGGGCCCTGACGCACATCGCGGATACGGCCGATGTGGTGCAGCAGGGTCTCTTCAGTGGCAACGCCGAGGCCGTCTTCAGTCAGGGTCAGACG
>JACCED010360064.1_pt1 | contig 10040 bp, 10 predicted proteins | sample 7455021 | NCBI WGS metagenome assembly JACCED01 (sample SAMN15323456, study PRJNA562643) | freshwater metagenome | isolation source: river surface water | place: USA:Blue River Watershed | collected 2017-08-19 | reverse complement strand
TCGGCAAGCAGCTCGAAAAAATTTCTTTCTCCAAACCGCTCCAGCATCTGGAGCCCTCCACTTCTCACCGAACCGCTTCTTGCGAAGCACGCTGCGATCAGCGAAGCCCTCGATTATGACACAGTTTTTGGCTGTCTCTTAACTTTTCTGAATCTGGCGCCATATCGTTCGTTTTCAAGTGCCTGCCTGTGGCTGGCCCGTGAACGAGGTGATGGGACATCACCGTCTTCAGGAAGTTCCCGAGGGAGGCGGATGATACCCTCGAAAGATCCGCTTGCCCGAGCGGGGTTCAAATTTTTTTCGCCTCCAGGCCCCATGGCCCTCCTGACCCTCTCCAACGCCCAACTCGCGTTCGGCCACGTCCCCCTCCTGGACCACGCCGACTTCGCCCTCGAATCCAATGAACGTGTCGGCCGGATCGGCCGCAACGGCGCCGGCAAGTCCTCCCTCCTCAAGATACTGGGGGGCCTCGAGAAGCCGGACGACGGCCTGTTGCAGCTGCAGCAGGGCCTGCGCATCGCCTATGTCGCCCAGGAACCCACGCTCGCGCCCGAGGACACCATCTTCGACTCCGTGCGCGCGGGCCTGGGGCCGCTGCTCTCCCTCATAGAAGCCTATACGCAAGGCCAGGGTGACCTGGACAGCCTGCAGCACCAGATCGAGGTGCAGGACGGGTGGAACTGGCAGCAGCGGGTGGAGGAATGCCTGCACCGACTGCGCCTGGACGGGGACGCCCGCATCGGCACGCTCTCGGGGGGCACCAGGAAGCGCGTGGCCCTGGCCCAGGCCCTGGTGAACCGGCCCGACGTGCTGCTGCTGGACGAACCCACCAACCACCTGGACCTGGACGCCATCACCTGGCTGGAAGACCTGCTGCTGGACTTCAAGGGCAGCGTCGTCACCATCACCCACGACCGCGCCTTCCTGGACCGCATCGCCACACGGATCGTGGAACTCGATCGCGGGCAGCTGCGCTCCTACCCGGGCAACTTCAGCCGCTACCAGGTATTGAAGGAGGAACAGCTCGCCCAGGAGGCCGTGGTCAATGCCAAGGCGGACAAGCTGCTGGCGCAGGAAGAGGTGTGGATCCGCCGCGGCGTGGAAGCGCGCCGCACCCGCGCCCAGGGACGCATCAACCGGCTGGACCAGCTTCGCCGCAACCGCGCCGCACGGCGCGAGGCGCTGGGAAGGGTGAAGATGGACGTGGCGTCCGGCATGCCGAGCGGCAAGTTCGTGGCAGAACTGACGAACGTATCCAAGGCTTTCGGCGACAAGGTGGTGGTGCGCGACTTCACCGCCACCATCCTGCGCGGCGACAAGGTGGGCCTGATCGGGCCCAACGGCGCGGGCAAGACCACCCTGCTGAAGATGATCCTGGGCGAACTGCCCGCCGACAAGGGGCAGGTGCGCCAGGGCGCCAACCTGGAGGTGGCCTACTTCGACCAGATGCGCAACGCGCTGGACCTGGACGCCACCCTGGAGGACTTCATCAGCCCCGGCAGCGAATGGATCGAGATCGGCAACCAGCGCAAGCACGTCAAGAGCTACCTGGGAGACTTCCTGTTCTCCCCGGCCCGCGCCGCCTCGCCGGTGCGGTCCCTCTCCGGCGGGGAACGCAACCGGCTGCTGCTGGCGCGCCTGTTCGCCCGCCCGGCCAACGTGCTGGTGCTGGACGAACCGACCAACGACCTGGACATCGACACGCTGGAACTGCTGGAGGAGCTCCTGCAGACCTATGACGGCACCGTGTTCCTCGTGAGCCACGACCGCAGCTTCCTGGACAACGTGGTGACCAGCACCATCGCCTGGGAAGGGGACGGCCGCTGGCGCGAGTACGAGGGCGGCGTGGAGGACTGGCTGGCGCAGTCGCGCCGGGCGCAAGCCATCGCGCAGGCCGCGGCGCCCAAGCCGGCGGCACCGGGCGAAGCACCCAAGGCAGCACCAGTAGCCGCCCCCGCATCACCGGCGACCGGCGCCAAGCGCAAGCTCAGTTACAAGGAGCAGCGCGAGCTGGACGGCCTGCCCGGGCTGATCGAGGCCCTGGAACTGGAACAGAAGTCGATCAACGACCAGCTCGCCGACGGCAGCCTTTACGCCACCGACGGGGGGCGCGCCGCGCAACTGGCGACGCGCAGCGCCCAGATCGAAGACGAACTGATGGCCGCCCTGGAGCGCTGGGACCAGTTGGGCGCGGTCTGACGGGGCCATGCGCCGCGGGGGATGCCACGGCGACAGGCGCATGGCGCGACGGCGTTTACAGTCCGGCAGATGCACGACCTGCCAACGCCCCTCCGATGAGCCCCAGTGAACTCGCGGCGCTCCTGGCCTTCTGCACGGCGATGAGTTTCTCGCCCGGGCCCAACACCACGCTGTCGACGGCGCTGGCGGCGAACTACGGCCTGCGGCGGGCCCTGCGCTTCTGCCTGGCCGTGCCTACCGGCTGGACCCTGCTGATGCTGGCCTGCGGCCTGGGACTGGGCGCGCTGGTCACCGGCATCCCCGCCCTGCGCTGGGGCGTGAAGCTGGGCGGCGTGGGCTACATGCTGTGGCTGGCCTGGAACCTCGCCCGCCAGGGGACGTTGGCACAGGCCAGCGCCGAGCGCCTGCATGTGACCTTCCCGCAGGGCGTCCTGCTGCAGTTCGTGAACATCAAGGCCTGGATGCTCGCGCTGACGCTGTCCGCCGGCTGGGTGGTCAACGCGAACGGCCAGCCTGCCCCCAACCCCGGTGAGCGCCTGGCCTGGGTCTCCCTGGTGATGGTGGGCTATGCCTTCTCCAGCAACTTCACCTACGCCGTGGCCGGGTCGCTGCTGCGCGGGTGGCTGGCGCAGGGCCGGCGCCTGCTGTGGTTCAACCGCGTGCTGGCGATGGTGCTGGTGCTGACGGCCGGGTGGATGCTCACGGTATGAAGGACCCGGCATGAGTCGGGCGGCCGAAGCCCGCGGCCTGTGGCTGGGCCTGCTGGGCGTGGCCATCTTCGCGATGACGCTGCCGATGACGCGGCTGGCCGTGGGCGCGGGCGGGCCGGCGCAGTTGTCCGGGGAGTTCGTGGCCATGGGGCGGGCGGTGGTGGCGGGCCTGCTGTCGATTGCCTACCTGCTGGCCACGCGCGCGCCCTGGCCCCGGCGGGAAGACCTGCCTTCGCTGCTGTGGACAGGGGGCGGCGTGGTGCTGGGCTTTCCCCTGTTCACCTCGCTGGCCCTGCGGCAGGTGGAGGCCGTCCATGCCAGCGTGGTCGTGGGGCTCCTGCCGATGGCGACGGCGGCCCTGGGGGCGCGGCTGCACCGCCAGCGCCCGTCCGCCGGGTTCTGGCTGTGCGCCACGCTGGGCTGCGCGCTGGTCGTGGGGTTCGCGCTGTGGCGCGCCGGCGGGCTGGCCCTGCACGCCGCCGACCTGCTGCTGCTGGCGGCGGTCGGCTGCGCCGCGGTGGGCTACGGCCATGGGGGCCTGCTGTCACAACGCATGCGGGCGGAACATGTGATCTGCTGGGCGCTGGTGATCTTCCTGCCCGTGACGCTGCCGCTGGCCGGGTGGGTGCGCCCACAGGCGCCGGTGTCGCCGGCGGCCTGGGGGGCCTTCGCCTACGTGGCGGTGTTCTCCATGTGGCTCGGGTTCTTCGCCTGGTACCGCGGCCTGGCCCTGGGCGGCACCGTGCGCGTGAGCCAGGTGCAGCTGGTGCAACCCTTCCTGAGCATGCTGTTCGCCGTGCCGCTCCTGGGGGAGCGGCTGGACCTCGTGACACTGGGCTTTTCCGTGGCGGTGATCGCCACCGTGTTCATCGGCCGCAGAATGCCGGTGCGACCGGCCTGACCGCTGCCACGGGGCCCTGGCCCGCCCATCTTTCCTTCGGACCTTGATTGCCATGACCGCACGCCCCTTCCACCAAGTCGATGTGTTCACCGCCACCCCTTACCGGGGCAACCCCGTGGCCGTGGTGCTGGATGGCGCCGGGCTGGAGACGGCGCAGATGCAGCGCTTCACCGACTGGACGAACCTGTCGGAGGCGACCTTCGTGCTGCCGCCCACGCACCCCGAGGCGGACTACCGGCTTCGCATCTTCTGCCCCGGGCAGGAACTGCCCTTCGCCGGTCACCCGACGCTGGGCAGCTGCCATGCGTGGCTGCAGGCGGGCGGCCAGCCCCGGGGCGGGGAGGTGGTGCAGGAGTGCGGCGTCGGGCTGGTGCGCATCCGCCGCGACGGCTCGCGACTGGCCTTTGCCGCGCCGCCGCTGCAACGCAGCGGGCCGCTGGCCGAGGACGAGGTGGAGCGGATCGCGCGCGGGCTGGGAATCGCCCGCGCCGACATCGTGGCCCACGCCTGGTGCGACAACGGCCCGCCCTGGCGCGGCGTGATGCTGCGGTCGGCCGAACAGGCGCTGGCGCTCCAGCCCGACGGACAGGCACTGGCCGGCCTGTTCACGGGCGTGGTGGCGCCGCGCCCGGCGGGTGACGACTGCGCCTTCGAGGTCCGGGCCTTCTTCCCGGGCCATGGCGGGATGGCCGAGGACCCGGTGACGGGCAGCCTGAACGCGGCCCTGGCGCAATGGCTGGTCGGCGCGGGCCTGGCGCCCGAACGCTATGTGGCCGCCCAGGGCACGGCCCTGGGCCGGGCCGGCCGGGTGCACGTGGCGCATGAGGCCGGGCCGGCAGGCGGGACGACGTGGATCGGCGGGGAGTCCGTCACCTGCATCGAGGGGCAAGTCCGCCTGTGAGGCGGCAAGGGCTGCCTCGGCCACCGCTACACTGGCGCTCCAAGCCATGAACGTGAACTCCCCCACCTCCACCACCGGCTGGCAAGTGATCTGCCTGTGCGCCGACTGGTGCGGCACCTGCCGTGGATGGCGCGCCGAGCTGGCCGCCGAGGCCCGGCTGCACCCGGGCGTGGACTTCGCCTGGGTGGACATCGAGGACCAGGCCGATGCGGTGGGTGACGTGGACATCGAGACCTTCCCCACCCTGCTGATCGCCCATGGCGGCACGCCGCGCTTCCTGGGGCCGGTGCTGCCGCATGCCAGCGCCGTCGGCCGCCTGCTCGAGAGCCTGCGCGAGGACGAGCGCTCCATCGCGCTGCCGGCCGAGGCCGCGTCACTGCTGGCGCGCCTGCGCGCCGCGGGACTCGAGCCCGTGTGAGCAAGCGCCCTCGTCCTACAAAGCTCTACTTCCCATCCTGACGAGCGCAAGGGTGCCTGCGGCACTCAATGCATTTCATGGCCAGTGTGGTGCTGGCCATGGATTCATCTTCGTTACACACAGGAGTACCCACCATGGCATCCAACAACCCGGGCGGCAACCAGGGCAAGAGCGGCAGTTCCAACCGCGGCTTCGCCTCGATGGACCCGCAACGCCAGCGCGAGATCGCCAGCCAGGGCGGCCGCGCCGCCCACGAGAAGGGCACGGCCCACGAGTTCAGTTCGGAGGAGGCGCGCGAGGCCGGACGCAAGGGCGGACAGGCGCGCAGCCAGAACAACCGGTCGAACAAGTCGGGCGGCAACCGCTGAGGCGAGCCCCCTTTACCCGCGACGGCCCGCGCGGTGCCGGTCAGCCCGTGGCCTGCGCGGGCAGCACCGGGATGACCCGCCGCGCAGGCCGCGCCGCCCGGGCACGCAATTGGCCGCAACCGCCGTCGACATCCTGCCCGGCGGACTGGCGCAACTTGGTCAGCACGCCCCGGCGGTGCAGGCTGCGGGCGATGGCCGCGGCCTTCTCCCATGAAGGACGGCGGAAATCCAGGCCGTCGACCGCGTTGAACGGGATCATGTTCATGACCGCGTACTTGCCTTTGAGGAGGCGGACGATGCCGTCGAGTTCATCCTCCCCATCGTTGAGGCCTTCGATCCGCGTCAACTGTTACTGGATCGGGTAGCCGGTGGCGCGGGCGTAGCGCTCGCCGTCCTCCACCAGCTGCTCCGGGTCGATGCGCGGTGCGCGCGGCAGCAGCTGCGCGCGCAGGTCGGCCTTGGTCGTGTGCAGCGACAAGGCCAGGGCGGGCTTGACGCGGCCCAGGGGCAGCTGCTCGAAGACGCGCGGGTCACCCACCGTGGAGAAAACCAGGCTCTTGTGGCCGATGTTGCCCACGGTACCGAGCAGGTCGATGGCTTCGAGCACGTTGTCCAGGTTGTGGGCCGGCTCGCCCATGCCCATGAAGACGACCTTCCTGACCGGGCGGCGGCGGCGGGCGAGGGCCACCTGGGCCACGATCTCGGCGCTGCCGACCTGGCGGACCAGGCCCTCGCCGCCCGTCATGCAGAAGACGCAGCCCACGGCGCAACCGACCTGGGTGGACACGCACAGGCCATCGCGGGGCAGCAGCACGCTCTCCACCATCTGGCCGTCCTGCAGCTTCACGAGCAGGCGCTCGGAGCCGTCCTCGCCGGGGTGGACCGAGTCCAGGCGGGCGAGCGCGTCGAGCTCCTGCTCGATCGCCGGCAAGGCTTCGAGCAAGGGACGCGGCATGAAGGTGTCGAGCCTGCGCGGCCCCTTGTCCTGCGGCAGGGCCTGGGACCACAGGCGCAGCACGCGCTGTTCATGGCGTGGCAGCGCCTGGAGGGCGCGCAGGCGTTGCTGGAGGGTCTCGATGCGCATGCGGGGATTATCCCGCCAGGCCTGCGCCGGCAGGCCTGCCTCAGCCGGGCTGCCCCTGCTTGCGCGAGCTGCCTCCGCCCTGCGCCCCGCTCGCCTGCGACTGGCTGGAACGATCGGGCTGGGCGGGCTGGGAAATGCCCCCCAGCGAGGAGCCCACATCCTCCCCCTGGTGCGGCTGCTTGGCGGCGATGTCGCCCAGCGACACGATGCCGACCAGGCGGTCCTGGTTGTCGACGACGGGCATGCGGCGGACCTGCGCACCGGACATCTCCTGCAGGACCTCGTCGACGTCGTCCTGCTCCCGCACGGTGCGCACGTGGCCGCTCATGACATCGGAGAGCTTGCAGTTCTTGAGGTCCAGCTCCTGGGCCACGCCACGCACCACGATGTCGCGGTCAGTGACCATGCCGCACAGGCGGTCCCCGTCGCAGACGGGGATGGCACCGACGTTGAGTTCCTCCATGGCCTGGGCGGCCTTGACCAGGCTGTCGTCGGGGGACATGGTGCGCACGCCCCGGGTCATCACGTCTGCTACGGTGCTCATGGCTGCTCTCCTGAAGTGGGGCCGGGCGGATGCCGGCATGCAGCCACTCTAGGCAGGCCCGCGCAACGCGCCATCGCCTGCACACGCAAGCAGGCGTAGGACACCGATGACGCTGGGGCGTGGCCCCTCCCGCCTCGGGCGCTTACTTGGGGAACTCGGGCTGGTCGGCCAGGGTGGACAGCGGCAGCTGCGCCACCTCCTGCAGCAGCAGCGCGAGCTGGCGGCCCGCCGCGTCGACCACCGCCTGGCCCTTGGCCGCCGTGGCCAGGGTCGCATTGCCCGCCGCGCCCATGGGGTGGTAGTCCTGCATCTGCCACCCCAGCTTGGCGCTGCGGCCGTTGCCGAGGATGGGGTACTGGGCCGCGCGGTCCTGCGAGGTGGAGTGGAAGTCGCGCACCTGGTCGTGGTGCACGTGGTCGGGGCGCAGGGCCAGCATCATCGAGGTCTCGATGTCGCCGGCATGGATGCCGAAGCGGTGCTCCTGCGCGGAGAACAGGCCCTCGACGTCATCCCCCAGCGGCAGGTTGAACCAGTTGACCGAGTAGACGATGAGGTCGCAGCGGGTGCGCAGGTCGCGCGCGACGATGTCCATGGCGCTGACCTGGCCGCCGTGCGAGTTGAACAGGACCAGCTTGCGCACGCCGGCGCGCGCGACCGACTCGCCGATCTCGGTCCACAGCCGGATCAGGGTCTCGGCCGACAGGGTGAGGGTGCCAGGAAAGCGGATGTGCTCCGGGCTCAGGCCCACGGCCTGGGTGGGCAGGAACAGCGCGTCCAGCGACGGCGGCAGGTGCGGCAGGCTGGCCGCGATGACGCCGTCCACCAGGTCCCGGTCCACGCTGACCGGCAGGTGGGGGCCATGCTGCTCGATGGCGGCGACGGGCAGCACGGCGACGGTGCGCTCGGCCCGGCCCGAGGCCTGGCGCTGGGCGAACTCACGGGTGGTGAGGTCGGCCCAGAAGCGGGAGGGGTGGCGCGTGGGGTCCGTCATGGGACCCTATCTTAGGCCGACTTTCAGGCCGGCCCGGCGGGGCGGGCCAGGAGACCCGCCCCGGGGTCAGCGCAGGGCGTGGCGGGCGGCCCGCACGATGCTGTCCGCGTCGACGCCGAAGAAGCGGCGCAGCGCCGCCCGCGTGTCGCTGCGGCCGAAGCCGTCGGTGCCCAGGGTGAGGTAGCGCCGGCCCTCCGGCAGGAAGGCACGTACCTGCTCCGGGACGGCGCGCACGTAGTCGGTGGCGGCGACGATGGGGCCGCGGCCGTCCCGCAGCAGCTGGCGCAGCCAAGGGGTGGTGTGGGCCTCGCCGCGGATGGCACGCTGCTCGCAGTGGATGCCGTCGCGCGCCAGCTCGCTCCAGCTGGTGACGCTGACGACCTCGCTGGCGATGCCCCCGGCCGCCAGCTGCTGCGCCGCCTGGATCACCTCGGTGAGGATGGCGCCCGAGCCCAGGAGGGTGACCTGCGGATCGCCCTCGCCGTAGGTGGCGAAGCGGTAGGCGCCGCGCACGATGCCCTCGCGCGCACCGGCGGGCAGGTCGGGCTGCGCGTAGTTCTCGTTCATCAAGGTGATGTAGTGGAAGACATCCTGCTGCTCCACCAGCATCTCGCGCATGCCGTGGTCGATGATGACGGCCATCTCGCCCGCGAAGGCCGGGTCCCAGGCCTTGCAATTGGGGATGGTGGCGGCGACGAGGTGGCTGCTGCCATCCTGGTGCTGCAGGCCTTCGCCGCCCAGGGTGGTGCGGCCCGAGGTGGCGCCCAGGAGGAAGCCGCGGGCGCGCTGGTCGGCCGCCGCCCAGATGGCGTCGCCCACGCGCTGGAAGCCGAACATGGAGTAGTAGATGTAGAACGGCAGCATGGGCACGCCGTGCACGCTGTAGCTGGTGGCGGCGGCCGTCCAGCTGGCGATGGCGCCGGCCTCGCTGATGCCTTCCTCGAGGATCTGGCCGTCCAGGGCTTCGCGGTACGACAGCACGGAGCCGATGTCCTCGGGCTCGTAGGTCTGGCCCGCGCTGGAGTAGATGCCCACCTGCTTGAACAGGTTGGCCATGCCGAAGGTGCGGGCCTCGTCGGCGACGATGGGGACGATGCGCGGGCCGAGTTCCTTGTCCTTGAGCAGGTTGCCCAGGAGGCGGACGAAGGCCATGGTGGTGGACATCTCCTTGCCGCCCGCTTCGATCGCGAACTGCGCGTAGCTGGCCGCATCGGGCACGGGCACGACGGGGCAGGCGGTGTGGCGCTGCGGCAGGTAGCCGCCCAGCGCGGCGCGGTGCTCGTGCAGGTAGCGCGCCTCCGGGCTGCCCTCGGCCGGCTTGACGAATTCCAGGCCGGTGGCCTGTTCGTCGGTGAGGGGCAGGTTGAAGCGGTTGCGGAACTCGATGAGGGCGGCCTCGTCCAGCTTCTTCTGGCTGTGCGTGGTCATGCGGCCCTGGCCCGCCGCGCCCATGCCGAAGCCCTTCTTGGTGTGGGCCAGGATCACCGTGGGCTGGCCGCGGTGGTTGGCGGCGGCCTGGTAGGCAGCGTGGATCTTGACCAGGTCGTGGCCGCCGCGTTTGAGGCGGTCGATCTGTTCGTCCGTCATGCCCTGGGCCAGGCGGGCCAGCGCTTCGTCCTGCTTGAAGAAGTGCTCGCGGTTGTAGCGGCCATCCTTGGCGGCGAAGGTCTGCATCTGGCCGTCGACCGTGTGGGCGAAGGCGCGCACCAGGGCGCCGTCGGCATCACGGGCGAACAAGCCGTCCCAGTCGCTGCCCCACAGCAGCTTGATGACATTCCAGCCGGCGCCGCGGAACAGCTTTTCAAGCTCGTCGACGATGCGGCCGTTGCCACGCACCGGACCGTCCAAGCGCTGCAGGTTGCAGTTCACGACCCAGACGAGGTTGTCGAGTTTCTCGCGCGAGGCGAGCGTGAGCGCGCTCATG
>JACCED010706838.1_pt1 | contig 10042 bp, 8 predicted proteins | sample 7455021 | NCBI WGS metagenome assembly JACCED01 (sample SAMN15323456, study PRJNA562643) | freshwater metagenome | isolation source: river surface water | place: USA:Blue River Watershed | collected 2017-08-19 | reverse complement strand
TTGTAGCACCTGGTTCGTTGGCTGACGATGGAAAGCTAATTGAGGATGCAAGGGACTACAGCTGAGTTGATCTTCGAGCGATCAGCTTACTAAGGCAATGTGATCCGGCTATCGCGTTCAGACAGGTGTCCTCCAGCGATGAGGCTATCGATTGCCCAGTTCACTCCTTGTGATTGTGGTGTCTGCATCAATGCGCACATGTTATGGAAGAGCTTAGCGTCCTGCACGCGAAGCGCTAAGTCGTCGCGCGTCGTTGACTCGAGCTCCAACATTAAAAACTGTATCAGTGCTTTTAGGCTATGACGCGCGTGCTTGATTGGCTCGGCACGCAGTGCGGTCAGGCGTGTTCTGGCACGTTCGAGAGCGGCATTGACATCGGTGAATATTTTTCCGTGACCGGGTATCACGATACGGGGCGCCAACTCCTCTATACGATCCAAAATGGATTGCTGTTCAGCAAACCCACTTTGTCCGTCGATTTCAGGGAAGATAATGCCAAAGCCGTTTTCCCACAACGCATCAGCAGAAATCAGTATTTTTTCGACAGGTTCGAATAGGATGATGGAGTTCGGATCGTGCCCAGGTGCGCAATGGACTTCCCATTCGTGTGTGCCAAGCGAAATGACGCTTCCTGGGCTCAGCTTGGCAGTGGGGGTAAAGCGCTCGCACCTTTGGGCAACCGAGGCAAATTCAGCTTCAAGGGGGGTCCAATGTTTCGCGGCATCGAATGACGCACTAGGTAATAGCAGTTCCGCACCGAATGTTTTCATTAATAGCGCGTTACCGCCACAATGGTCTGAATGAAGGTGCGTGTTCAGAATGCGCGCCAAGTTCCGTCCGGCCAACGCTTCACGGATCAACGCCACCGTCATGTCTTGGTGCTTGATGTAGCCTGTATCGACGACAGTGCCTGCATAATCAGAGTCGTAAAAAACAATCTGATTTGCCGATAGCCAATTGCGCTCGATCACGCGCAGATTCGCGCGCTCGATCGCGGTTCGTACAGCGCTAGACACTGATGATCGCGCCCTTACGCTCAACGATCATTCCGTAAGCGTGGGGTTCGCGGTGCTTGGCAAAATTGAAGACCGAGTTCTTGTAGGAGAGGGTAAGGTCCAGATCGCAACGCGCGATAGCGAGTTCATCGCCCAGCGTGCTGCAGGCCCCGACAATTTCTCCCGAGGGCGCAGCAATGATCGAATTACCGATTTGATCAACCCCTTCCTCGCGACCAGCTTTGCCGACGCCCACAACCCAAGTGCCATTTTGGTAGGCACCTGCCTGCATGACGAGTTCGTTATGGAAATGCGACAGGTTGTCATGTTCCGGGGCAGGGGGATTATGAACGGGTGTGTTGTAGCCGATCAAAATCATTTCAACGCCTTGCAGACCCATCACGCGATAGGTCTCTGGCCAACGGCGATCATTACAGACCGCCATGCCGATGATTCCGCCAAACGCACGAAAAACTGGGAACCCTAAATTACCCGTTTCAAAGTAGCGCTTTTCTAGGTGTTGAAACTGACGCCAGGGTTCGTGCTCGGCGTGGCCAGGCAGATGGACCTTGCGGTATTTTCCAATAATGGCACCGGCTTGATCAACCAGAATGGAGGTATTGAAGCGGCGCGTGCGGCCGTCTTCCTGTGTGAGCTCAGCATAGCCCAGATAGAAACCGACTTTAAGTTTGCGCGCTGTATCGAACAACACTTGTGTCTCTGGGCCAGGCATCTGCGCCTCGAAGAAATTGTCGATCTCAGCTTGTGACTCAAAAAACCATCTCGGGAAAAAAGTCGTCAGTGCAAGTTCTGGAAACACAACCAGATCGCAACCGTGACGCGCACCTTGTTCAAGCAGTGACAATAAACGCGCAACGACATCTTTGCGTGAGTGCGCGCGCTGGATGGGACCGAGTTGTGCGGCGCCGACAGTAACAATGCGTGTCATGGAGATAGTTCCTAGTTTGCAAGTTCAGTAAGAGTGGCGAGTAGTACGTTAGCACCAGCGATAAGATCTTCCGGTGCTGTATGTTCTGCAGGATTGTGGCTAATGCCGCCTACACTTGGCACAAAAATCATTGATGTTGGGCATATGCGCGCAAGCATTTGTGCATCGTGTCCGGCGCCTGATGTCATACGGCGTTGACTTAGCCCGAGTGCTTGTGCGTGACATGCGATGCGATCGGCTAAAGCTGCGTCAAATGAAACCGGCTCAAAGCGCGCTAAGCGGCGTGCAGTGATGGTGACGCCTTCAGCTTGTTCAAGTTCGTTGATATAGGTACTGAACGCGAGCTCAGCCTCTTTGAGCAAGCTTTCGTCCGTGTTGCGAAGATCAACAGTCATTGTGGCGCGTGCGGCGATGACATTGATTAAGTTCGGGGTCAGATCTATTTTTCCGACCGTTCCAACCTGATGTCCACCCATCTTTCGCGTTAGATCACGCACAAACGTTGCGATCGCACTGGCGGCGTAGCCGGCATCGTGACGCAGATGCATTGGCGTTGTGCCCGCATGGTTAGATTGCCCAACGATTGTCAGCTCTTGCCATGAAATACCTTGAAGATTTTCAACAGCGCCAATTTTTACACCTTCGATGTCAAGGATTGGTCCTTGTTCGATATGTAATTCGACAAAGGCATGAGGCTTGTGTGCCCCGAGTTCTGCTTTGCCGTCGTAGCCAATTCGCACGAGCTCGTCACCGAGGCGCGCGCCATCGATTGCTTTGATATCTAGGGCTTCCTCAAGCGGCATTCCCCCCACATAGACCAATGAGCCAAGCATGTCTGGCGCAAACCGAGCGCCTTCCTCGTTTGTAAACACACTAACGATGAGTGAGCGTTCTGTGGCCTGTTTTGCCTCGTTGAGCGTCGCGACCACCTCTAGGCCTGCAAGCACGCCATAGTTGCCATCGTAGGCCCCGCCCGTGCGGACCGTGTCAATGTGAGAGCCCGTCATCACGGGAGCCAGATCTGGCCGCGAGCCGGCTCGAACGCCAAAAATGTTTCCGACTGGGTCAACAGTCACTGTCATCCCTAATTCTGTCATCCAGTGCACGACAAGGTCTCGTCCTCGCTTGTCGTCGTCCGTCAGTGCGAGACGACAACAGGCTTTTGTCTCCGTCAGCCCAATCTCTGCGAGTTGCTTGAGTTGGTCCATCAAACGTGGACCGTTGATCGCTAATTGCGTTGCGGTCACGCCAGCACCTCTTCGGCCGTCCGGCCAACGATTTCTTTATAGATGACGGGGTCCGTGTCGCCTTCGCTGCCGATAAGTAGCACCCGCGAGTCTGCATTCAAGCCAAGCGCCTGCCAGGCTGCTGCGTTCTCTTTTGCTGCGAGTAGGAGGCCGAGGCCAGTGCTACCAGTTTCGCCTGAAACTATTTTTGGATCATTGCCGCTGGGCTGAGCGAAGACACGCATCGCTTCGAGCGCGCGGGCGTCCGATAGGGTCGCATAGTGGTTGATGCCGTGCTTTAGGATGTCCCATGCGACAGGTGAGACTTCGCCGCAGGCGAGGCCCGCCATGACAGTGTCCAGATCGCCGAGCACTGCGACCGGTTTGCCCGCTAAGCCACTCTGAAAAAAACAATCTGCACGTTCCGGTTCAATAATTACAAACGTCGGACGCTTGTCGCCCCAGGCCTGCCAGAAAGCAGCGCATACTGATGCAGCGAGCGCTCCAACACCAGCTTGCACCAGAACATGTGTAGGCGCTTGGTGGTTAAGTTGCTGAATCATCTCCCGTGACATAACCCCGTAGCCATGCATTACGTCGATGGGGATGTCGCGATAGCCTTCATACGTTGTGTCTGACACGACCGTCCAACCGTGTTGGGCAGCCTGCTCGGCAGCGTGGTGCACGGAATCGTCATAATTGCCTTGCACGCGAATGACCTCAGCACCGTAGAAAGCAATCGCTGCGCGACGTCCCTCGCTTACGGTGGCGTGGATGTAAATTACGCAACGGCAACCAAACAACTGCGCACCCCAAGCAACGGAACGACCGTGATTGCCATCCGTCGCACAGGTGACTGTCATCTTCGATACGATGTCGGCGTATTTTCCAGACAAGATTTCGTCAGGTGTAGCGAGATGACCTTGATGTTTCGCAGCCACTGCCTTCTGTATCAGACGAAACACTGCATAGGCGCCGCCGAGTGCTTTGAAGCTTTTGAGTCCGAAACGCGTGCTCTCGTCTTTGTAATACAGCGAAGCGATGCCGAGTTTGCTAGCTAGCGCCGGCAGCGCGTGCAATGCTGTTGGGCGATATCCAGGCCAGCCTGAGATCTCTTTTTCTGCGGCGTCAAACCCTGTGCGGTGCAAGATGGCTTCTTTATCTTGACCATACTGCTCTTGTGGTTTAACCGCGATGGGGTTGGAATACAACGCAAGTCCATTTCCCTTCAAAATCTGGGTGTTCATGGCTAACCCTATATAAAGAAACACAATTAATTTCAAAACGATACTAAAGAATAGACGATCTGTTTTATTTTTGACCAATTGGCGTCTGCAGGGGTGGTGGTTCGGGGACGGGCAGTGGTATAAAAATACTTTGCCTTTCATCAAGTGGACTTATGACTTACGCCCCGACCGTCCAGAAAACAATCGAGCTTCTTCAGACACTTATCGGCTTTGATACGACAAGCCGGGAGTCCAATCTAGGTTTAATTGAGTACGTTCGAGATCATTTGCAGGCGCTAGGTATGCCCGTTCGCTTATCCTATGACGCCGAAAAGCGCAAAGCGAACCTCTTTGCAACGCTGGGAGATCCCAAAGCCCGCGGTATCGTGTTGTGTGGACATACCGATGTCGTGCCCGTCGATGGGCAGGCGTGGGATACCGATCCTTTTAAGGCGCACATTGCAGACGGCAAGATATATGGGCGCGGGGCTGTTGATATGAAAGGATACATTGCGGCCTCTCTCGCAATGCTGCCTGCGTTTATGAATAGTGATTTGAAGCAGCCCCTGAACATTGGGTTGACCTACGACGAAGAAGTGGGTTGTATCGGAGTACAAACTTTAATTCGCGATCTGGCAGAGGCGGGCATCCGTCCTGCTGGCTGTTTTGTGGGTGAGCCAACAGGTATGCAGGTGATGACTGGACATAAAGGGATGCGCGTTACGCGTTGCCGTGTCCGAGGTCTAGAAGCACATTCATCCATGGCGCCGGAAGCGGTTAGTGCGATCGAATACGCGGCCCGCTTAATTGAAAAAATCCGTACGATGGCGGTTCAGATTCAGAAGGACGGCCCGTTTGACCCCATGTTCAAAATTGCACACGGTACGATGCAGACAGGTGTGATTCACGGCGGGACGGCACCCAATATTGTTGCGAAAGACTGTGAGTTTATTTTTGATTGCCGAACTTTGCCGCAAGGTAATTCCGACGCCTTGATTCAACAGATTCAAGAGCATGCGGAGATGCTCAAGGTTGAGATGCGCAAGTTCTCGGCAGATGCGGATATTTCTTTCGAAACGATATCGAATTCTGCACCCCTGGCAACACCGGAGGACGCACCGATTACCTATCTTGGTACGTCTTTGGTTAAAAACAATTTGTTGGGTCGAGTGTCTTTCGCAACTGATGCAGGCTGGCTGCACAAAGCAGGTATCCCATGCGTAGTGGTCGGACCTGGCGATATTGCAGTTGCGCACAAACCTAACGAGTACATCGAAATCAGTCAGCTCGAACAATGCCTAGGTTTCATGGATCGCTTGCGCGATCGCATGACCCAAGAAGTGTTGCTTAAGTAAGCCTGCCGCTTAGCCGCGGCGTATGACCTGTCCGGCGCGCGCGCCGGTAGCAGAGCCATTGCGCCAGCTCGTCACGCCGTTGACATAGACGCGCTGGATGCCCGCTGCTGGTCGTTTCGGATCTGCAAAGGTTGCGCAATCGCGTACTTGCTCGGGATCAAACACGACCAGATCTGCCGCATAGCCTTCCGCAATCAGACCGCGGTTCTTTAGTCCAAATTTAGCCGCTGGCATACCCGTCATTTTATAAATCGCGGTCTCAAGTGGGAAGATCTTGCGATCGCGCGAGTAGTGGCCGAGCACGCGTGGGAAGGCGCCCCAGAGTCGTGGGTGAGGAAAAGTGTCGTGCGGCAGTCCGTCTGAGCCAATCATTGTCTCCGGGTGCGCCATGATGCGCTCGACATCCGCCTCGTCCATCGAGAAGTAAATCGCACCCGCGGGTTGTAGCGATGCTAAGAACTCGGTCAACTCAAGGTCCTGTTCCTTGAGTAGCTCGTCGACATAACGCCCAGCTGTTTCTGGCTTGGGGGTGGACCAAGCGATCAACGTGCGTGCGGCTTGTTCCACGTTGTCCTGGCGCAATATGGTCGATGAAGCGATGTACGGGTAGCAGTCCATGCAGACATCCATCCGGCTGCGTGCCTCATCCACGAGCGCAAGCGTTTCAGTTGAACGACCGTGATTGGCACGCCCGTTTACCTTGTGATGCGAGATCACTTGGCGCACGCCCAGTGCGTTGGAAATTGACATGGCTTCGGTCATCGCTTCGAGCACATGCTCCGCCTCGTCTCGAATGTGTGAGGCGATCACGGCGGTGGTTCCGCGCAAAGGTTCAAAGACTGCTTGCACTTCACTTGCCGTCGCTGCTTGGGCAGGGGCGTAATACAGACCAGTCGATACGCCGACCACGCCTGCGTCGAGCGCCTCTTGCACCAGCTTTTGCATTTGTGCGATTTCGGCTTCGTTTGCTGGCCGACTAATGTCTTGCATCGTGACGGTGCGCATTGTGGTGTGTCCGGCGAGCGAGGCCACATTCATCGAAGAGGGCGTTTTTTCGAGTGCTTCAAAATATTCTTTAAAGGTGCTGAAGCGCTGGTTCGGGTTGTCGTTGGCGACCAGGTTGATTGGCGGAATGGCATGTGCTCCACCGAGTGGCGCCAGACTGATACCGCAGTTCCCTGTGACTACCGTCGTGGCGCCCTGGCTTATCTTTGGTTCCATGGACGGGTCGGCCAACACAAGACGGTCATCGTGTGTGTGCACGTCGATAAACCCCGGCGCGATCGATGCGCCGTTAACGTCGACAATTGTGCTGGCTTGAACCTGGAGGTTTAAGCCGATCGCTGCGATTTTGCCGTCTTTAATGGCCACATCAGCACGATATCGGGGTTTACCCGAACCATCAATCACTACACCATTCTTCAAGAGGAGATCACAGTTCATGAGGGATAACTTGAATGTTTTAGACTGCACCATTATGGTACAAACTCGCAGTCTCTTCACGGTTTTTCTTATTGCGACGTTGGCAAATGCCACAGCGGCTGGGCTCAGTCTCAGTTTAAGCGAAGCTCGAGTGGGTCTGGTAGTTTTTATGGCACGGTTATTGCTTTCAAGATATTGCACGTTTTAATTTATTTGGAGTCATACATGAAACTCAATCGACGTGATTTACTGAAAGGCGCGGCTGGCTTAGGCGTGGCAGCGACTGGGGTTGTTGGCGCACCAGCTTTTGCGCAGTCCTCTTCCAAGGTTTTGAAGTTCGTTCCGCAAGCCAACTTAGCTAACTTTGACCCAATTTGGGGCACGCAGTATGTGGTGCGTAACGCATCGCAACTGGTTTGGGACACTTTGTACGGGATCGACAACAAGCTGCAGCCGAAGCGGCAGATGATTGAAAGCGAGGAAATGTCCAGCGATGGCTTGACTTGGACCTTCAAACTGCGTCCTGGTCTGAAGTTCCATGATGGTTCACCCGTGCGCGCTGTGGATTGCGTCGCGAGTATCACGCGCTGGTCGGCGCGCGATCCAATGGGCCTGATGATCAAGGCGATACAAAAGGAACTCGTGGCCGTCAACGACACGACTTTCAAGTGGGTCCTGTCCAAACCGTATCCGAAGATGCTGTTTGCACTCGGTAAAGTCGGCACGCCAATTTGCTTCATCATGCCCGAGCGTATCGCCAAGACTGATCCATTCAAACAGATTGAAGAGTATATAGGTTCGGGCCCAATGCGCTTTGCGCGTAACGAATGGAAGCCAGGCGCATTGGCAGTGTTTGAGCGTTTTGCTGATTACCAGCCACGCAACGAGCCCACCAACTGGATGTCCGGTGGCAAGGTTATTCACTTTGATCGCATTGAGTGGATCATCATGCCTGACCCAGCAACAGCCTCTGCTGCCTTGCAGAGCGGTGAGATTGACTGGTGGGAAACGCCACTGCCTGACCTGATTCCATTGCTCAAGCGCAATCGTAATATCCAAGTTGATATTGCTGATCCGCTGGGTAACATTGGCTCGTTCCGTTTGAATCACATCCATCCTCCGTTCGATAATGTCAAGGTACGTCGTGCTGTTCAAATGGCTATTAGCCAAGAAGACTACATGCGCGCGATCGTTGGATCAGACACTAAGTTGTGGAAGAAATCTGCTAGCTTCTTCACGCCCGATACCCCTCTGTACACAGAGGCTGGTGGTGAGGTGCTGAAAAATGGTCCACAGATGGAAGCTGCGAAGAAGTTGTTGGCAGAGTCTGGATATAAGGGTCAGCCCGTGACATGCTTGGTTGCACAAGACCAGGCGATTACCAAGGGTATGGGCGAGATCACTGCAGACGTACTCAAGCGTTTGGGTATGAACGTCGATTTCGTTGCGACCGACTGGGGTACTGTTGGTCAGCGACGTGCTTCGAAGAACGAGCCTGGTAAAGGCGGATGGGGTATGTTCCATACGTGGCACGCAGGTGCGGATGCTGCAACACTTGCGGGTAACGTTGGTGTGCGTGCAAACGGCGATAAGGCGTGGTTCGGCTGGCCAAACGTTCCAGCGGTTGAAAAAGGTGTTGATGCTTGGTTCGACGCTTCGACTCTCGAAGCTGAGAAGAAGTCATTCGAGGACATCAACAAGGCCGCGATGGAAGAGGTTGTCTATATCCCAACCGGCTTCTTCCTTTCCTATCAAGCTTGGCGCAAAAACCTGAGTGGCATCACTTCTGGCCCATTGCCATGGTTCACCGGCGTGAAGAAATCCTAAGCTAGGATTGAGTCGTTTGGGGTCGATACCTCTCGGTATCGACCCCTCTGATTCGCCACAGTCAATCCAATCTAGAAGCACGGATGAACAATCAATATGTTTAGCTATATATTTGGAAGGGTACTTGCGACCATTCCAGTCATGCTGGTCGTGGCGTTTTTTGTGTTTAGTTTGCTCTACATCGCGCCAGGTGACCCCGCGGCTGTGATCGCCGGAGACCAGGCGAGTCCTGCGGACGTTGAAAAAATTCGTGCGAGCTTAGGTCTCGATAGGCCATTTCTCGTCAGATTTTCTGAGTGGTTTGTAAACTTACTCCAAGGTGATCTTGGTACGTCGATGTTCACCGGTATGCCGGTGATTGAGTTGATCGGTCAACGCGTTGAGCCTACGCTTTCCCTCATGTTGCTCACGCTCACCCTCGCCGTAACGATCGCTGTCCCAATTGGTGTGTTGGCTGCTTGGAAGGCGGGTACCTGGATCGACCGCAGCATCATGGCGATCTCTGTGATTGGTTTTTCGGTCCCTGTGTTTGTTGTGGGTTACCTGCTGAGTTTCTTCTTGTCCCTAGAACTTGATTGGTTCCCCGTACAAGGATACGTTTCTTATAAAAAAGGTTTCGGTATTTGGCTCGAGCATTTAGTCTTGCCAGCTATCGCGCTGGGATTTGTCTATATCGCGTTGATTGCGCGCATCACGCGCGCCACAATGCTTGAAGTTCTTTCTCAAGACTATATCCGTACTGCGAAAGCAAAGGGAATGGGGCAGATGGGTGTCTTGTTTTTGCATGCACTGAAAAACGCTGCAGTGCCGGTCGTGACGGTGATTGGTATTGGTATTGCTCTGCTGATCGGTGGGGCGGTCGTGACAGAAAGTGTCTTTGCGATCCCCGGCCTTGGGCGTTTAACGATCGATGCAATTGTGCGCCGTGACTACCCCCTTATTCAAGGACTGGTTGTTGTTTTCAGTTTTGTTTATGTGTTGGTCAACCTTTGCGTTGATGTGATCTACACAATCGTCGATCCTAGGATACGTTACTGATGAC
>JACCED012181216.1_pt1 | contig 10043 bp, 9 predicted proteins | sample 7455021 | NCBI WGS metagenome assembly JACCED01 (sample SAMN15323456, study PRJNA562643) | freshwater metagenome | isolation source: river surface water | place: USA:Blue River Watershed | collected 2017-08-19 | reverse complement strand
CCCGGTTACCCCTGGCAAAGAGTAATCCGCGGCTGTGCCGGCTGCCGTTAAACTGTGTCCACCGTCGGTAATGTTGAACTCTTGCGCCAGAACCCCAACAAACTTTAAGCCGCCACCAAGATCTTCGCTAACATTGATCTTGTAGTTGCTCGTCGTGGCCATATTTCCACGGGTTCCAGTAAAAGTTGTGGTCCCGTTATCTTGGTGCGCAATGCCATGATCCAGTGTCCCGGAAATGGTGACGTTTTGAGCGCTTGCTGAAGCTGCGAACGTCCCAGCTAATGCAATTGCAATCAAATGTTTTTTCATCAAAAACTCCTATAGGTTAAGAAAAAGCCAAATACTTAGTGGCTCTTCCAGTTTGCCGAGATGGCGGCTCGGAAGCAAACTCTTTCAGCTATTTCGGGTCAATCGGACCCCTGTTTGTTCCTTTTTTGCAACAGTATGAATGAATCAGTCACCATCGCTGGGGGGATGTAATCGACTGCGACAGGGTGGTAGAGGGCTTGGCAGACCATGTCCTCTGTTGCTCGGCTTACGCGCTCGCCGCGCGAATCAAAAAGGGACAGGGCTGAGAAAAGCAAGACGGTAGGCTTTCTCAGCGCTGTTGCAACGTGCCATAGGCCGCCGTCAGCGGCTAGAATCACACTACACTCTTCGATCAAATTGACCGTTTCTAATAGTGAGCATTTGCCAACATAGTCATTGCAGGCCGGAAAGGCCGCTTTTATCCGTCTGGCGTCCTCAACTCCATTGTCGCTTCCTAACAGGACAACCTCTTCGGGAGCGCCAAGCCCGTCAATCACATCAACCCAATGGCTGTAACGCCGATGGCTCCAATTGCCACCGACAACAATGCCGATAAGCCCAGATCTTGGCCTCGAGGGGGGGCGGATATTTCGAAACTCGCTGCCCACCATGGGTAGCTTGGCTATGTGCTTGGCTAGATCATTTGATGTGGGCGCGATTTGGAAGGTTCGTGCAAAACTGAATTCGGTGCGGTGAATTTCAAATCCGTTGATAAAGCCGTACATTGAGATCATCGGAGCCTGGCGGTCGATTACAACCTTGCATCCAACAGATCTGGTCGAGAAGGAGTCGACAATAAAGAGATCATAGGGGTGCCTCTTGTGACTCTGCTTTGCCTGCCGACGATCTGTATGAACTACTCGAAAAACATCATCATTCAGGAACAACTGCTAACATGATGGTGCTGTGAGAAGATCAAGATCCATGCCTACAAGTAAACGACGGCCAGATAGATCCATCAAAGCGTCCCCGACGCTGGTGGCAGAGAGATTAATCCATAAGAGGCGAGCTGACCGCGAGGGGATTTGATGCAAGATTCTGCATTGCTGCCCCAGAAGCCTTAGGAACAGCTTACGCTTGAACAATTTGACTAACCAACGAATTCGAAACGATTCTGTGTTGACAAAATTAACTTGGTCGGAAGCAACTTCCTTAAAGCGGGACAAATCCCAGCTATCGCGGGTCAACCCTCTTATCACCTTCTTTATTAAGCGCATACGATCTCCAAGCAAACACCAATCTTAAACAGCATGAACCTAACCCTCGTAATAACGACCTACAACTGGCCAGAGGCGCTAAAAGCCGTCTTGTTATCCGTTCAATGTCAAAAACGTCTCCCAACCGAGGTGATTGTTGCAGATGACGGAAGCGACCAACGAACTCGCGAGCTCGTTGAGGGATTCCAAGCCTACCTTGGCGTACCCTTAATACACTCATGGCAAGAAGACTTGGGTTTTCGCGCCGCGCGATCCCGAAACTTAGCAATCGCAAAAGCTGGTGGCGACTATATCGTGATGATTGACGGAGACATGATCCTTCATCCAAGCTTTATCAAAGATCATAGTGACTACGCGAAACGGGGTTATTTTGTTCAGGGTGTAAGGGCTAAGTTATCGGAAGCAGGCACCCAGAGCGTGCTTGAAGGTATAAATGTAAACATTAAAAGCTTTGATTCACGATTGAAGAGTAAGCGCTATGCGTTTCACAGCCAAATGCTGTCTCGGTTGTTTTCAGGGACCAGGCTGATTAATAAGTTGAGCATGATTCAGACCTGTAATATGGCCTTTTTCAAGTCAGATTGCCTCGAGGTAAATGGATTTAATGAAGATTTTATCGGCTGGGGAAGAGAGGATTCCGAATTCGGGGCTCGGCTCTTACACGCCGGAGTTAAGCGACGAGACTTACGGTTTAATGCAGTGGCTTACCATCTCCATCACGAGGGAGCATCCCGAAAAATGCTGGATAAAAATCATCAAATCTTTTTGACAACATTAAACGATAAAAAGCTTTGGTGTAATAATGGGATCGACAAGCACCTACAGCATATCGATCTAAGCTGGAAATAATTCATCTAATAGAAGCTTAGATGGTCCATTCCCATGCAAAATACAGGGCTGCGTACCTTTATCGCGCAGCAAAACCCTTTGCTCATCGTTCGTGAGCTCCAAATCACTAGCAACCACATCAAAAAGAGGGAGAAATATTTCACAATTCGTATCGATCGAGCACTTTCGTGGATTCTGAATCACGTACCGACTCACGAAGCGTTGATCGTCCTCATGTGGCGATATCTCCGCGGAGTTAAGCATTTCCATTACCGCACTGGAGTACCCAATGTATCCGCCTGAATTCGGGTAACGAAAAGGTGGAGCATTACTATCAAATTCTCTGGCCAATTGAGGATCCGGATGGCAGCCCTTTTCGCCAGAAATAACGAGATCACTCCCGAATCTGGTGAACTTGGCGACGATCTCGGCGGCAGAACCAAGATTTATCACATCATAGGCATCTACAAACAACACAATGTGGGCCTTGCTTAAGTTCTGTTTGGATAACTGCTCTTTGAGCCACAGAATCTTATTCCCGAATCCCTGCCATTTGCAGCCGAATCCTAAAATTAACAACGGTATTCCGCCCTGACTGAACGATTGGGTCAGGCGTTTAAGCTCATGCGAGTCGTGGGTTGCCACGGTGTAGGCGACTAACGATAATGAATTTGGAGGGATCAGAACACAATTGAGAACCTGAGTTTTCTCATTTTTGTAACGGTTCCGATATCTCTTTTTGGCAGCAAAAACTCCCACCGAGAAACCCAGGAAAAGCCCGGTCAAAATTAGAATTAGGTTATTCATGGCGAGAGTGCTTTAAAGGTCCGATTGTAGTCACCCCAAGTTAAAACACTTCAGGGTGGGGCGCAATATGCTGTTCTTTAGGGGTCTTAATCCCCGCTAGGTTGACGAGGTCGGTCTATCCACTTTTCTCATTATGAGTGGGTTCGACAGGTCTTGGAAAAATAAAAACTTGTTAAGTTGTTGGCAGGGCTCACAACGTTGGCTTGAGACTAATCACTCGGTCAACGGACAATAGAGTGTTTGGATTATGACTAATCAGGATCGTCGTGCGTCCCTTCATGAGGCTCTTGAGCCCTGCGACGACTGACTGTTCACTCTCCCGATCTAGCGCGCTAGTTGGCTCGTCTAGTAAGAGAATCGGCGCCGCCTTGAGAAAAGCCCGAGCTATCGCTATTCTCTGACGCTGGCCGCCAGACAACCCGTTGCCGAGGCTCCCCAGTCGAGTCTGCAGGCCTAGGGGTAAAGCCTCAATAAATTCCCAAGCGTGAGCTGATTTTGCCGCAGAAATAACTTCGTCGACGGTCGCGCATCCCTTTCCCATTCGAATATTCTCCTCGATGGACCCGTCAAACAAAAAAATACTCTGGCTGACCAAGCTAATGTGTTCGCGCAACTCATGTGCTTGCCACTCGGTTACAGAAATACCACCGATCTTTACTTCGCCTTGTCTCGGAACTCCAAACTTGGCGATCAAGTAGAGCAAAGTGCTCTTGCCGATGCCAGATTGCCCAGTAATCGCAACGCCCTCGCCCGGCTCAATAAACAGACTAAAGTCCTTGAGGACATCCCGATCTTTCCCGGGATAGCGAAAAGATACGTTGATAAACTCAATCTTGCCATTTGACGGCGGGCGATAAGCTTTTGAAATGGCTTCAGTGCCTGTAGACCGATCGCTCTCCCCCACTTCGTCCAACAGAGCAAAAACCGATTGTGCGCCCGCCATCCCTTTTTGCAGAACTGCATTGACGTTGGTTAGGCGGCGTAGTGGCTCAAACACCATTGACATTGCTGTGATGAAGGCCACAAATTCGCCCGGGGTTAGAAGGTTTTTAGAGCTCATCCGTGAGGCAATGAAGATCACAAGCGCCACGGTCGATGCGGCTAGAATCTGCACAAGTGGAACATTTAGCGACTGTAGTCTGGCAATTCTCATCTGCTCCCGACGCAGATCAAGATTTGTTTTCGAAAATCGTGCTTCTTGTGCTTTTTGATTATTGAAAATTTTGATTTCTTTTAGCCCGAGCAGCGCCTCAGTCACCACGGTTGAAAGGGCGCCCATCCATGTCTGAAGGCGACTATTCGATGTACGCAAGCGGGCACCGGCAAGCTTTAGCACGAGGGCCACCATCGGCGCTGTTATCAGCACGACCAGAGTCAGCTGCCAGGCCGTATAAAAGAGAAATGCAAGGAGCCCCATTAAAACGAGGCTATCTCTTACGATCACAATCCAAGCGTTCGAGACTGCCTCGCCAACCATGGCGGTATCGTAGGTGATCTTTGAGAGCATATGCCCGCTACTGCCCGACTCGTGAATGCTCATGGGGAGATCAAGTGCACGAGAAAAAACCAGCTGCCGCAAATCTGCCATGGTTCGTTGAGCGATATATTGACTCGACACAGAGCTTATGTAGTCTGCTACGCCCTTTGCGGTGAAAGCCAAAAAAATGAATAGCGGGACCTGCCAAAGGCTCGTGGGGTCTTTGCCAATCAAGCTCTTATCAATCAATGGCTGCATTAATGCCGGGATTACCGGCTCAAGAGCTGCCGTGCACAGCATTGCGCCAATGGAGATAAGCGCCACCCTCCAATAGGGCTTGGCATGCGAAAGAAGTCTGAGATACAGAAGAAGATCAGAACGCATGATGCCTACTCACGACGCAGGATCGAGTCAACGATAACGCTTGTGAAGCCCAAGGGCTTGAACTCTCTTTCGATGGCTTCTCGATCGTAGTCGGTATCTATCCATTCGATAAAACTCTGCCCAGGACTGCGATTAATAAGATAGCAATCAAAAAAATAGTCTAGTAAGCCAGTTTTGGCGCGCTTAAAGTGCCCATATTTCCAGTGTAATTCCTCTTTAGCAGTTTCAATGGGCTCATTTAGTCGGAAGTGCCGATAGAGCACACAAAAGATTCCGGCCCTATCAGCGCCAGATTTACAGTGGGTGAGCGCGGGAAGCTCCACTGTCTCGATAATCCTCTTTAGTTCATGAATCCGCTGGCGTGTCGGCAAGCCGCGAGAGTGTACCTGCGTGTTGATCAAACTAAGCCCAAGCGCCTTACATGCTTGCGCCTCAAGCTTGTACCACCCGAGCTGTGGATTAGCTCCTCTAAGATTGATCACCGTCTTTAGGCCGTAAGCAGATTTATAACGGCCCAACTGTCGGGGGCTCGGCTGGTTGGAACGATAAAGCGGCCCATGAATCGCCGCAAAGTTTCTATATAAACCCCTTAGAAACCCATGATCCAGGAATATTAGGTGAAGGTAGGCTTTCCATCGACGGGTGCCAATCAGTTTGCCTGGGTTTTGTAACCGAATCGCCGCTTCGTAGCGAATGAAAACCCCTTTGGCATTGAACCAAGCCAGTTGGGTACCACGCCATCCGTCGAGTAGGCCCAGCTTCAGAACATACCCCCTAATAATTGACCATCCTGCGTGGCTCCACGGACTCATAACGGAGCATGCTTTTCTTTTGGACAAGACTCGGGATGCAACCAGATTGTATCGCCACATTTTGTGTATTGAGTCAGAAAGTGCCGACACGGGCTTATGAAATAACATACCGCGAAGCTGCTGGGTGGGCCCACTAATTTCTAGCCTCTCGTGTACGAGATCGTTAGAAAATTCACCTAGCTCTCTTCGGAAAAGCCTGAGCACTTTGTCATTTTGCCAGTCGCCAAACCGAACTAGCTTATCTATAAAAAATGATCTCCTTTTGACCCAGAAACCGACAACGTTATTTCGGTCGGGGTCACCACTCGTGATTGATACGATCTCCGCAGCGAGCTCTTGGCTCAGCCACTCGTCGGCATCAAGACTTAATACCCAGTCATGTCGGGCGTAACTGAGCGCCTTGTTCTTTTGCATTCCAAACCCAGGCCAGTTTTCAGCTTTGATGAAAATGGCACCATGCTGCTTGGCAATCTGCTCTGTCTGATCGGTGCTTTGGAAATCTAGGATAATTATTTCATCGGCAAATCGGGCCGATTCTAATGCTTGACCAAGTCGCTTTTCCTCATTTTTTGTTATGAGAATTACACTTAACCCCATGATGCGCTCTCTGTGTGCTCATCCAAACCTCGTGAGGCCTTTATATCGCTTGACCAGGAATTTTCTAAAAGTGCCTTGTTAGTCTCAGCATTTGACCGACTAAACTCCGGATGCCAGAGATGTAATACGTTTGTCGCAAATCGACCATTTTTAATTTTGATTCCTGTCCGAATCAAACGAATTGCAAGATCTGAATCCTCAAAACCCCAACCAACAAAGTTTTCATTGAATCCATTAACATTAACGAAATCCGCAGTCCAAATCGATACATTACAGGTACGAAATGACTGCCACTTCCGTGCGTAGGATAATCGCAAAAAGCTGTCTGGTAAGGTTATCAGGGGAAGGATGCGATTTAGTCCCCCTCGCACTCGCCATTTAATAAGTTGGGGTGTCGAGATGAGCTTGTCATACTTAGAAAAAATCTCACCCTCCGATTCCTCCTCAAGCTTGAATGTTAACTCTTTGCTAATTAAAGTTCGGCCTCCAGCGACAGATAACTGTTGGCTGGGCTTTCCAATCAGCTTGCTGTGCTCTGCTACAAAATTGGGAAGCGGGATACAGTCACCATCGAGGAAAATTAGGTGATGCGGACTTTGATTTTCCTGGGAAAGGCATTGAGCTACCGCTTTATTTCTGATCCGTCCCGCACGGAATCCTTCATCTCGCTGCCAAACATGAATGAGACTTGGCATACCGCCCCTCTCCTGCCAGCGAATTTTAATAAGATCAATCAATTGTCGCGTACTCGCTTGTGAGCCATCATCTGCGACGACTATCGAGTCTGGCCTACAGGTTTGTTGCGCTAGGCCCGCCAAAACCCAGCAAAGCGCTTTTGGACGGTTATAGGTGGTGACGATGACAGCGATTCCGGACTTATTCACGGATCACCAGCTTAAAATGCTTTCGGCTAAGATCAATACTGAGGAAGCGTTCTAAAAACAAACCCCAGCGGTGACGCTTATCGCGGGCCGTTGGAACGTAGGAAATGTCTGGCTTAAATGCATAGTCAGCTTTTTGTGCGAGCCAATCACGCATAATTTCCGGATGTTCGCCGGTATATTTCCGAAGTGCTCGGGGGTCAATTTGGTAACGCGCAAGCTTTCTCGGTATTTTATTCCAATAGCGCTCGACCGACTCCTGCTTTTTGTTCATGGCCTCTAGCGGGCGCACGTGGCCGTAATGGTAGATCGTGGCGCCAGCTAACGCTGCCCGTGGCCAGCGCATCTTTTGGTTGTTGACAATAACATTCCAGAACAATCCGTCGCAGGCGACCGTGCGGACAGAGTTCCGAATAATACGTGGAGCCCGTTTGTACCAGCCGGGCGAGACGGCCTGATAATTGGGCGAACCAAAAAAGTGGACATAGTCAAACACTAACGCTTCAACTTTGTCATCGACAAGATGCCGCTGCATACTGTCTTTAATTGTTTCTAGGTCTCTTTCGTGAAGCACCTCATCCGCCTCTAGGTAAAACGCCCAGTCGCCCATGCATTGCGATTGAGCAAGCATTTTTTGTTGACCATAGACAAATCCGGCGGTCTGCATCTTTTCGTTCCAGCGAACCTTAAGAATTTTTATCCGGCAGTCATTGATCGCCTCAATGGATCGTAACGTTGCATCCTCCTCGTCCTCGTCAGAGGGCCCAATTGCGACTATGTATTCATCCGCGATAGGGAGTGCAGAGCGGATACTTTCAACAAATGGATAGCCTAGCTTGACGCCGTTACGAATGAATGTGAAAAGTGATACTTTCAAAGTTATGTTTTACCCAAACCCAGATGCGAAATAACCATCTGAGTGACATCCTCACTGTTAAGGTGATCTAGGCAGTCGGAATGACTTTCAAATTTATCGAGGCAGCCCGCTTTTCTACACGGTACACAATGACCGGGGCCTTGAACAATTCGTATATTACCGTTTGTCTGCATTCTCGATTTGTCGGCTGGCTGTTCACCTATTTTTCTCCATGGCTGGAGATCTCGGCAGTTGATGGGCCAAGGCCCGTAATTAGTTGGTGGTGTTGCCCCAAACAATCCAACAACTTTAGTTCCGCAGGCTGCCGCAAGATGAGTTACTGACGTGTCTACGCCTATGTAGCCCGATGCCCGTCGAAGTAGGGTGCCGGTCTGGGCCAAGGACAGTTGGCCCGAGATATTCAATAGCTGTCCCTGTTTTACTTTTCCTTCGATCGCGTTGACGCTTGCTTGAATAGATGCATTTATTTCATGATCTTGACGCGAGCTAGAACCGGTTAGTATGACTTGAATATCCAAAAGAATTAATCTTTTTATAAGCGCTGTCCAGCCGCTGATTGTCCAGCGTTTAAAGTGCCACCTTGGTGTGGCGTGAATTACAACGTATGGAGTTCTTAGCAAGTCTTGTATGTTTCTCGGCAAATCTTGGGCGTTGGGAGCGATGACTTCTGGCCGGCGTTTTGGTAGTGGGTCATATTGTTCAAGCAAACGAAACCTCTCTGCAACAACATGTTGGCCGAAATAGTCTAAAACTACTGTATGGGAGCACAAAAGCCGTTTCCACCAGTTGTGCGAAACTCTTGGCGGAATAATTCCGACACGGTTTCGCGCTGCGAGCAGCCCATACAAATGAGCGCGATCACTCGGTTGGGTCACAATTGCCAGATCATATTTTCTGAATATCTTCATAAGTAAGATCCGATATTCGGCCCAGCACGGATGCTCTGAAGATTCAATCGTCTCGCCCAAATCAGTATTCCCTTCAAGCATACCCATAGTCCCCTTGTAGCCAAGGATATCTATGATGGCGTGTGGCCAGATTTCACGGGCTCTATGAATTAATGGGGTTGTGATCAGGACATCCCCGATCTGGCGGGTGGCAATTACAAGTATTTTCCTCGGGGTGCGCATATGGGTACTATTCTAGGATGACTTCCGATCACAGAAAAATACAAAGAAATTTGACTTGGTGGGGCCCAATAACCATCGTGGCAGCAGTCTGCAGCCTCATCTTTCTCGGTTTGGGCTCAGCCCCGTTGACGGATATTGACGAGGGCGCTTTTGCTGAGGCCTCGCGCGAAATGCTATCCCGCGGAGATTGGGTTTCCCCTCGGCTCCTTGACGCCCCAAGATATGACAAACCGGCGTTAATTCATTGGTTACAGATGGCCAGTTTCTCTATTTTTGGGCTCAATTCATGGGCGGCAAGATTTCCCTCCGCGCTCGCGGGAGTAATTTGGATTACGTTAATCGGGTTATGGGCAAAAATGATTGGCCACAGGTTTTTGTCGAACAAAGATGCTCACTCTGCTGCGCTTTGGGCTGTTGTCGTTGGGGGTAGCTCTATTGGAGTTTTGGCAATATCTCGTTCATCTACAGCAGACGCGGTTTTAAATGCTTTGATTGTTGCGAGTTTGCTGACGTTGTGGCGGGCTCTCTATCACCGACGCGATGACAGATTCTCTGTCAATTGGTGGGCGCGTTGGAGCGCTCTTTGCGTAGGGCTTGGCCTTCTTACAAAAGGTCCGATCGCCCTTCTAATCCCTACGGCTGGAGCCTTATTTGGAGCGGCAAGCCAGGGGCGGGAGGGTTGGGCTCGATTAAGAAAAATAATCTCAGACTTACGTGCGTGGCT